>Ga0307515_10001185_pt1 | contig 59665 bp, 45 predicted proteins | sample 17_EM_MG_FD_194513 | JGI IMG/M metagenome (GOLD analysis project Ga0307515, IMG submission 194513) | Populus trichocarpa ectomycorrhiza microbial communities from riparian zone in the Pacific Northwest, United States - 17_EM | ecosystem: Host-associated > Plants > Roots > Unclassified | place... | reverse complement strand
ATCTCTAGCGATAATTTTACATACCTTACCTTTATACTACTCTACAATATTGACATCCACGTGTGCAACCGTATCTACTGATATACCTTCCTACGAGGCCATACACGGGCGTATGCCTTTACACTATGTGTGAATGGATCTTCATTTTCAGGACTGCAGACAATATTGATTACTCTCTGGATGTACAGGAGGAATTATGACCCTTCGCAGTGAGTATGTAATACAAGAATTGCTGTTCATTATCAACTTCTAAATCATTCTATACTAGCTAACATCTTCTTGAGCATTGAATTTTTGGCATCTCTACTGGCAGGAATCACAGAAGAAGATGACCAATTCACAAAACATAAGCAGGATCACCGGTACAATCACACAGTGAGGTGATTGAATGATATCAATTCCAAGTGTCATTATTGACATTGACACAATATCCCATCTTATGATTGTTGACAATGGCAGGAGTACAAAACATGTCAACATGACAGCAATGCTTGAGGTTCTCCTGGTGTATGTGGATGATGTCTATCTGGCAAGTGTGTGAAATTGTATTCAACTATTGTTGGGTTCAATTTGTAATATCTAACAATGATGTAATGAAACATTATCTAACTACCAATTACAATGCAGTTTGAAAAGCAAAATGGAATATTCAAGTGAAAATGGGAAGTACCACCAGGAAAGAAGCAATGCCAGATAGAGAGTGCTGACTGGAACAGAGGAGAACAGAAGGTTATGCAGAAGCATGGAAGGAAGAAGAGGAGCACATATCAATGTCCAGATGTGCTGTTGGTGATTGAGGAGTATCTGTGAAAGCTTGGCACCACCCAGTGTAGCAAAGGAGGACAGAAAAAGTATACAATGCATGAAAGGTAGTAGAGGTGCATGTGATCCAGGTGAAAGAGTGTAGTGAAATCAAACATATGTCAATGATTGACTGGAGATGTATTGTATTTGAGGTATGACTGTGAATGGGAGCATATGGGGGTGTATGGAGATCGGAGTGGTAAGATATTCAATACAGATCTACATGCTGCACTACTGGTGATGGCAACGCAATATCTGCTGTTCTGGCCTTGGTCACATGCCGCATTTGACAAATTGAGTTCGACCTTGCCTTCACAATATGCCGTGGTGTGGGCGCAGATACTCTGTAATGCATCCATCAAGACAAGAGCAGTAATCTTTCATATCTGTATTTGATTGTACAGCCTGTATGACCCCTAACTGATTGGTACTATATGGCAGGTCTTTTGGTAGATCTGGCACATGGGGTAAAACCACCTCCCAGTGGGTATACTGATGGTAAATCCTGTGCTGATACCATTGCTACAGGGCAGCAGTCGAATTAGAAGAGCAAAGAATAAACAAATGAGATGAAAATCAAACGGTGTAACTACTTCCATATTCTGCACATCTCAACACTTGAGCTCGGTGCCGATTTCTCCATGGCATCCAATGACAGGGTCTGTGGAATTGGTCAATGACAGCAGCAGAATGTAGATCGGTTTAGAAGCCATAGGCAATCTTCACAGACACTGCAGTCAACCACACTAGTGCTCCTAAGTATTTCTGGACGTTCCATGGCCCACCTAAATCTAAGAAAAGTGCTTTCAGACTGTGCAAGAGTATACTTAGCAAATCCTGAAAGCACCTGCATCAATAAAGGTGCATTCCAAATGCTGCAATAATTGACTAATATGATTGACAAATTCTGGAGCAGCTGAAACCTCTGCACAGATCAGTAGTGTTAGCAATGGGTCCCAATGACTCGCCAGTGGTCTGGGTTTTAACCACCAAACCGGGTTGGTTCGGTTCCAGACACATCCAAAACCCAACCCACAGCTTCCTGGAGGGCCAAACACGGACCCATACCCGTCAACCCGTGGGTTTTGCAGGGTTTGGCTAGACCCGTTGGTTCCAAAATCCGCTTCTGGTGTCCAGGTTTTCCATTTATGGTCGCATTCAGATATCCTACTGCTAATCGCAAAATCTTGACGTTGGTATGTCATTGTCTTGTTTGGATGTATTTGCTGCCTTTATAACCAAAACCAGGAGAGATACGCTCCCTGCCCCATCCTGAAAATGAGAGTAAATGGAACGTCAACGATGTTTGGTCTTGCATCTTGTGTAATCTGAGTGGCGATTGGCTGCAGACATTCATAAAGATGGTATAGGCTGCCTGTATAGGCAAAAGAGAAAGCGACATGCTCCCTGTGCTATTGTGAAAATGAGTGTCAACAGAGCATCAATGATGTTTGGTCTTGGAAGTCTGGTAATCAATCAGAGACTTGGTTATTGTACTGTGTAATGGCCGTATTGGCCGCCTTAATGGGCAAAAACGCTAGGTATGACATCACTACTATCTTCTGAAAATGAGCATCAATGGAGCGTCAATGATGTCTTGTCTTGTAAGTCAGGTAATTAACAAGTGATTTGGTCGTTGTCATACATAATCATAGGATTGGCTGCCTTTATAGCCAAACAGCCATTCTCTTGTATTCATGTACTTTTTCCTTTATCACTATGTTGTTCATTAATTATGCATACAAATATATCCTTTAAAATATACTTTAAAGTGTCCGTTAATTGTAGATAATAATAATACTCAAAACATCCTGGCCTTTCAATCAATGCTGGTGATCACTGTCAGGTTCGCTCAATAGGCTGCTCTCATTGGCAAAATGGATGTCAGCTGCATCACCACACAGGAGATAGTGTACTGACCAGTGGATGTTCTTTCATCAGTCAGCAAATCTGGAATAAAATCTTTATCGCGCTTGCGATCCTCGGCATATGCATCAAGATTGAAAAATTGAGCGTTGGGAAGAGGAGTATGAATATATACATATCCTCAAGGCACACCCTTCATTGCGGAACTTTGTGCTCCTCAGTTTTCACCAGCCTGCACATCTGGCGTTCCGGGCAGAGGTGGCGCCGGTTTTGGAGGAGGTCCACCTGTTCCTTTGTGCCTCCAGTGTGTCGGCGGAATATATACATTGCTATTGTGGCAATGAAGGCAGTCGTCAGTCTGATTTTCCCGAACCGTTGCCATGTGTCTTTCTATTGAAGCCTTCACTTTTCGATGCCCAGGAAACTCAACTTCCCGCTTCTTTTTTTCTCAGACTTTGGTGCGGGATTTCCTGATCTGGTGTTGTGTTTCCTCTATTGCGGAGCGCGAAAACCCACTTTTGGCCATTTGGTAATATCAATGCAAGGCACATGTTGGTCTGTGCTTGCTGTACCCGATCTCCTTGCCTTGCCATAGTTGCAGAGTTGTTGAAAACCCAAAAGAAGTTAGTTGCCGCCTCTAAAACTGAGATTCGTCTATGACCTCAACCATATACGACCCAATAGCCTCCCCTAAAGTATTCATAGCCTGTTTCGTCCACTCTCTGGGTTACATCTCATGAAATTCGTCCGGGAAAATACAAGAAGTGGCAATGTCACGATGCACCATTTCGCAGAGTGTGCGGACAAATGCCCTGGTCAACCATGGAGGTTTTCCATTACTGGCAATGATAAATTTGTCATGTAGCTCTCTACATACACCAGCTTTACAATATACTGTCAGTTAACAGCCGTCTACCATGATATGGATACACTCACATCCGCTTCCATGCTGCGCCTTGCTCTTGCTGCTTCCGGTTTTACGGTCGATTTTTAACTGTGCGTTGTAGTTCATATTCTCCATGGCTGCATTTGCAGCCTCGCTGTGGATTCAGTCGTTTCGGCATTGCTGCTGAGTCTCAGCAGGTGGCGCATTGGATTAAGCACCCATCACTCAGCTCGATTCGGATCTGCTCCCAGCTGGCTGAGGAGTTTGTGGAGCCATGACTTGCTGTTGTGGAAAAGGTGAGGAAAATGATAACCAAAACAAGTGGGATGGCTGGAGGAATATATAGTTAACTTCAAGTCAAAATGGAATGAGTGGCAGCCAACTTGCACATTCAACTCAAGAGGAAGTTTACAGCGTATAGCTGCAGGTTGCAGAGAATTGTAACCGTCCTATCATTTTCAGTTAGTCGGTCTGATGTTGTTCGTTCATTTACAAGGATACATTGTGGTCAATGACAGATGAAATCTCATGTTTGACAGATATTAAAAGCATTTTCTTTGACAGAATGGACGTCTGGTGATGTTTGTGTCACGACATCCCCAGGATCTTACATGAAAAATGCGCTAACCACCGAGGTATGCTATACAGTTAGCATTACTATTCCCAATGAAGTGACAGACATGATGCAGAGTTTGCTTTGTTCAAGTTCATCAAACGTACCAACCTTGACATAAAAGACACAGCTTGCCTCCATGTGGTCTATGTCTTGCAACATCCAACATCTTGCCCACCAACAAAATCAAGTCATGACACAATGGTCGATGTTTGAGAATGAACATTTCGCCACTTCCGGCGGGCATATACGGCAAATCGACCAAGCTGTCCACATGATGACCTCATGAAACCACTGAAGGCAAGAGTGGCTTGGAGGCAGATAGGGTCCCAGCATTTGGAGCATAGCGCAGCTTGCAATCTAAAAAGAAGCATTCAGCAAAGAATAGACGAGAAACGCAATTTTTGAGCAAACAAGAGAACGAGAAATGGATCGAGGATTTTGTGGACAGAGTGACCGCTGTGGCAAGAAAGCATGTTCAAGACGCAGAGACAGCAGTTATGAAAGAGCAGGAAGATATGAGAGATGCTGTAAAAGCGGGATCGACGACCAGAAAGCCTGAAAAATCATTTGAGGAGATGTTGTATGCGATGGGAGACTGTCTGAGCGATCTTTCAAGTTCTGATGATAAGGAGGATGGGGAACACGACCGAGATGATGCAGAGAATACATAGCTGGGCTACCTGATGGAAGATGACGAACCCGGCTGGGTAATGGGAACAACCTCCAAAACGATACACTAATGCAGGGAGTGATTTCGGCAGAGGCAGATGAAGCATGATGAATTGACACAACCGGGATTGGGGGAAACAGCGGACCACTTCTGTGAGAGAGATATGAAGTACGGGATGGCCGAATTGAGGATTCCAGCGGTTGTCAAACCGCAACCAGATACAACTGCAGCCACACCATCACCGACAACATTTGGAGACCATATGAACAGAATGGTTATTGTGCCCGGACAATCGCAAATGCTGAAAGGGTCTTCTCAACCATGAACTTGTCAAATGAGGGTGGGATCCGAGAAACCACAGTCACTCAAAGGCATAGCATCGGTCCCGCCCAACTCAGTGCCCAATGTGTCACCAAACAAGAATCAGAAGCCTCTCGGACCCGTATGCTTTCAACCGTGCAAATAGCGTCCCATGTTCATGACCACATTGAAATCTGATTCGGACGGAGAAATGGTCACAGCTCGTGCGTCACCAGAGTCATAGATGGCAAAGTAGTTAGATTTGAAGCTGTATCTCGGTGAGAATCAATTCATGTACCTATTTTACTAAGTGTCAGCGTTTTTTCAATTTTAGTGCCCAAATTGTGAGACATGATAATTCGTCTAGGAATGTGCAAGGGTTGTACAGGCCATGCGAATGGTCTACAATCCAAATCAGGTGGATAGATAGTGTTAGCAACAGTTCCAAATGTCCGGGTCGGTTCCGGGTCCTGTTTCAATCCTGTTCCTGACTGTGGCAACTGGTTTCACCCCATGAAAACCCGGACCGCTGCAATTTGGCCTGTTTTACCACCAACAACCAGCATTCAATATCCCACAACTTTGGCCCTATTCAAGTTTTTCAGTTCTGATCATATCGTGATATGATCAATATGTAGCCTGTGCAGTTTCAGTTGCTTTTGCACCTCACGCTTTCAGATTGCTGATCCCGCCGATATTCGTTCAGTCGCAATCAGACACTGGCATGTTTCTTGTGAAGTTTGCCGTTTTTTGACCGTAATTCAACAAATATTGGTCGGATCGCCAAGCTTCAAGCGGGAAGTGATAGAGCTGCTAACCACGCACAATCTAGGTATGGATCATGTCACAATGCAATCTGAACCCAGAAACTGACTTTGAGCTCAAGTTGTAGAACCTGTAATATGGAACCTCAGTCCAGTTCCAACCGGGCCAGAATCCCAAGGTGTTATGTCCGGAGCAGGAGAGGCCCCAAGGCGAGTTACACGGTCCGGTTCCTACGTTATTCCTGCCCCGGACGGGGGCATCAAGTTCTGATCTAACAAGTATTGCAGCCGGGGAAGCCAGAACGGTTGCCAACACTATTGATAGACGACCAACAAATTGAATATTGCCCTGCCTGTTACAGTGAAGTGTGAATGCAAAATCTGAATTAGAGACAAACTTTACAAACAAAGTTTAAGTCAGTGATTTCATACGGGTCATTGATGGAGAGGTAAATGCGCAAGTCAACAATGGATGAATCACAGCCATCATGCTGCATTGATCCATGCAATCAACTGCATAACTCTCCACTCAGACCTGCTGCACATGGTTGAGATTTTGAAAAATGCTGATCGTACGTCATGGAAATTGAGGAGAAGGAGCTGGATACAGAATGGTGAGGAAGACAGGCCATATATGTCAAAAACTAGTGAGAGAGTCAACATGCCGTAAATTGCAAGCCGACAGTGCCCAAACGCGATGGGCCCATGTCTTTCATCCCACAGATAATGTGCATTGTGGTTGAGCAGACACTGAGAGGCCTCGAACAGTTTGGATACAGATGATTCTAACTAGAAATGATGTAGTGGCAGTCAATGATGATAGTCGGTATTTTGAGTACAGTTGTTCAGCATCGAATGACTGTTAGAATGTCTTTATAGTGTGTGTCAATGGCGCAGAAACCATTTAATGTCTTACACCTTCGGCAATCAAAGGGCTGTATAGTCATCTCCATCCACAGATGCCGTATTGGCTGTCTATATAGGTAAAAAAGAAAGCGACACACTGGTTGCCGCATCTGTTAGGGGTTCTCTCCTAATAGAGGAAATGGTACTTGTGTGACAGTCAGAAGCATATATGCTACGGAGTTTACTCACGTACAATACATCACACCTATCCTAGATGATATAAGGGTGCCAGTACTGTGATCCTTGGCAGGATTTCATGGGAACCTCGTGTTGATTTTATAGCGAGCCTCATTGCTAGCGTATTCATTCAAAGTACAATTAATTGGTGATGATTTGATGATGCAATATCCTTGGCCAGTCATAAGCCTTCAGGGCTTGAACAGATGCCAGTTATTTCTTACCACATTCACAGAACTGAGTTGAGTGGGACTAGATGCGTTGACTGCTACATAGCGACTGATGTGTCAGGCATACGATGGCCAATATGCAATTATGTGGGAAATCAAGCTGTTTCCCCAGTAGCAATCAGAACATCTTGGGTACTCCCTAGTCAGTGAGAACAGTCTTGACCTTAGCATTCAATGTCTAATTGATTATGACGTAGAGCAACAGTGGTTAAACCTCCAAACATATGGGGAGGTAAATTCGTCATAAGTACATATCGACCGAGCAATGGTGGGCCGCCACCTATAGCCACTGAATCAGATGAACCAAAAAGCCTGAAGGGTGAGGTTGTGTCTTGAAAGAATTAGGCGATCTGTTTAAAGCCCTCCAAATATCCACGTCAGGCGAGGAGAGGTTTTGTCTACCTGAACCAACAAGTTGTACAATATCTAACTTAATGTGACTGTTTGATTAAATGTTATTGCTGATTATGTCCCTCCGGGGAGAGTAACTGTTCATACCCAATCATGCAATACACAATAACCTTTGGGATTCGTGGTCTGCGGTCAAGAGAGATCCAAGCTCAATAAGTAGTACTCTACGACATGACAGATGAGATCATGGCAATCCTTCATTTATGATGATGGCCCTACGGGGTATGTAACTTCTAAAACCTAATCATACAATAGAAGAAAGCTATGATGAGACAGCAATGCTTCCGCATTGAAAGGACAGCCACAGAAGCAGAAACGATGCCTACGATACCTACCTGCGAAGAAGTAGCAGAAATATTATTGTTGTTTTCAGTTGTTATTATTATTATTATTATTATTGAATATATTAATAATACCAATTAAGATTGTACGCAGGTCCCCTGCCCCATGGTTGAGCATATGGTCAATAACAAGTATGACATAATACTGTGCGCATTATCTTTGTTACTCAATCGCATCGAAAGAGAAAATCAGTTGTTTGCAGCACAGTGGATTTGGTGATTAACAAGTATAATCCCGTTCACCGAGATCTTAATTCATTATCAGCAGTATACAGTATTCCTTTCAGAATACGTTAATGATCATGTGGTATCGCCTTGATCAAATGTAGGGATAGCAGGGTCACATATCCCTGAATCCGAAATACCTGTATCAGATATTCACAGTTCCGATACTGAAGTTCATTCTGGTAGAAGTGATTTACTTCCTAATTGCTGCAGCAAAAAGCACTGCCACTTACAAACAACTTGCCCCAGAAAGATCTTTTAGAATAAACCTAATCATTCGAATTCAGAATTGCATGCCAGATCTGGAAAACAAAATAAAAAGCAAGGAAGTATAATTTGTAATCATCTTGAGAGTGGGGATATGGAATATTAAGGGAGATTACACTGAGACGTAATATTGCCGATAGTATCTGAACCCCAGATTTATCAAGCAAGACATAAAGAAAGATTTTGTGAAGATACGTGTCAATTAAGATTGCACTATCAATGGGCAATACCTTTCCGCCATGATAGTAGTTAATCACCAAGATTAATCCTTGAGAATACCATACGATATTGATTAATTGCCGAAAATAATTATCTGAACATACCTTACGATATTAATCAATCATCAAAAATCAATTATATGGTGTACTTTCCGCTATTAATCAATCACTGAGATTGATTGTACCAGGTTTATATATTGTCAGTATTGAGTTACACCACGATACGGTTTCGTTGTTATCCACTTAGTAGAATCTGATACAACTCTAGATATCTGACCTCTGTGTGTATACGATTTATACAGGTTGCCAATACACTTTGTGTGGAGATACAGTTACATGAATATGATATGAACTACGGCTGTGTACCTAGTACTTACTTGAGTATCCGTAGATACATAAAAGTATAGTTACTTAGGTTGAAGCACCCCCATAACTGCATCCTAGAAATGAGCATCAACAGATCGTCAACTATGTTTGGTCTTGCATCTTTCATACTGACAAGGCTGTGGAATGGCTTGAACTAATAATCACAGTATGAACCCCCCTTACGGGCACAAATGCTAGTGTGGATATCACTACAACCTCCTGAAATTGAGTGTCACTGGAGCATCAACCATTTTTGGTCCTGCATTGCGGATAATCTAATGGCTATGTATCTGTGTTAACTCATATTCAGGCTATCCGCCGCCCTTATGGGCAACAATGCTGTTGATGATATCCCTACAACATCTCAAAATTGAGTGTCCCCAGAGCGTCAACGATTTTCGGTCTTGCATCTTGAATTATCTAATGGCTATGCAAGAGTGTTAACCCATAATCATGCTATCAGATGCCTTTATGGGCAAAAAAGCTAGTGACAATATCGCTACTACCTCCTCAAAATGAGCTTCAACAGAGCGTCAATGATTTTTGGTCTTGCATCATGAGTAATCCGATGGCTATGCAACAATGTTAACTCATACCTATAATATTGGCCACCATTATGGGCACAAATGCTAGTGACGATATCGCTACTACCTCCTAAAACTGAGCATCAACAGAGCATCAATGATTTTTGGTATTGCATCTTGAATAATCAAATGGCAATGCAATGGCGTTGACCCATGATGGAACTATCGGCTACTTTTATTTCCCAAAATGCTAGTAATGGTATTGTAACCGCCACCTAACAATGAACGTCAACACAGTGTCACCTATTTTCAGTCTTGCTTTCTGCATGATCAAATGGTGATACAATGATATTAACCCATAATCATAGTATCGGCTGCCTTTGTGGTCAACAATTCTAGTGATGATATCACTACTACCTCCTAAGAATAGGCGTCAACTGAGCGTCAACAATTTCTGTACTTGCATTGTCAATAATCAAATGGCATTTCAATGGCGTCAACCCACAATTGAACCATTGGCCAGCTTTATGGTGCAAAATACTACTGATGGTATCACAACCACCTCCTAAAACTGAGCACCAAGGGAGCATCAACAGTTCATGTGGGGGCTCAGTAAGCTGCACAGCAAAGAACTGCACTGCATTGTTCCTTATTTGAGTTACTAACGGTCAGTCTTTTCAATATGTCTTTGTATTCCACATCATAAATATGCATGCAGTGTCTCACAGGTCTGACTTTTGTTGTGCACGTAGCTCCAGAGTCAATATTTAAGAACTGGATTGCTACTCAACTACAAAGTTACATTTAACAGTCTCGCAAGTCAAAATACCTAGCATTCAGATTCCAACCACAATAAAGGATCGAAAATCATGAAATTCTTCATTGCTGAAGGTTGTGTTGTTCTCCAAAAATGAACGTGTCTCTATTCGCGATTTGAGTGACCATACTATTCAAATCATATTCGATGGTTGCTGAGCTTCAATGAATGTAGGCCCGAAGCATCCTACAGCTTCAAATAATTCTAGGCGTGCACCGTCCTGGCAATTCTATCTACACCGCGGAATGGAGGAGTATGGTAGCCCTCGAATCATATGTGTTGTCTGTCATCAAGTTCTTCGGCATCCATCAGAACATGGGACCAGCCCAATTGGGTGACACTTGCTGGCGAAGTTGCATATCGCATATTAAAACGAATTAACTGAGTCAGAAGTTAACGAATTGCCGAGTTGACTAGTTGATCACACAGCTTTAGCCATACTGATCAGGCAAGGAAGCCAAGGAAGTACAATAGTAGGTTTGCAAAGCAAGTTCATATTTGACATTTCGGTTTTATTAATATTACCTAAATTGACAGACAAAATGATCCAAACTGGCAGCGATGGACTTTCAAAATGCTGAATATAACCAACACACCTGGAATGGCCACCTCATGTGAGGATTTGTTTTGGCTCACATTCCATGGGATGCTGTAATCAAACCTCGAGCTACGACTTTGATACAATGCATTCAGATGCGAGTTGGTGATACTATCGGGCAGCACGCTGAGTAACATTTGCCGGATGGAATACACCCTGACAGTGGATGCAATCAAGAAGCAATTGCAGTCAAAAGATAAAGTCAGACGAGCTCTACACGGGTAGACATCGACCAACAAATTGGCCATATTGTCAGTCCTTGCTTACTATGTGGATCGGAATTGAGCAACGCAAGAAGTTCAACTTGCATTGGATGAGATTTATAGCCTATTCATTCCACATTTCGAAAGCTAATCACAGATGATAGGTCAAGGGTCAACACACTGGAGCACGGCTGCCCATACATTTAAAAGAAGTTGTGGATTGTTTTGAGGGTACTGACGGCAGTTCACATGGAATGACTGCTGATCACACTTCCTCATATTACTCCATGACTCACGAATCACAATGAACCCTTGAGGCCTCCGGAATCGAGTGACGTGCATTAAGCAACCGCATACCATGCATGGCGCACATCATTCAGCATGTTTTAGGTGCGTCCATGAGCAATCTGGGTGTAAAAGGCTGCACCAAGTCTTGGGAAGCCCATGAGGGCGATCAGCAATTTGGAGAGAATGAAACCATACACGTAGGAAAGAGTCAAAAACTTCGTAATGAGGGCGATGCCAGAATCAACAAGCAGTCGGCTATGAGACCAGGTTTTGCCAGGATAATTGAACAAGTATGTATTTCAAGAAATTTTGAAAGTCCTGAACCTGGCCTTCATAGAGCACTGAATGCTTGCTGTATGAATTATGCTGACACCCAGTCGTCAAAATGTGTTCATTGACTGCCAAAAAGGGAAAGTGCAAATCGCAGATCTACCTAGTATGGATATACAGACACCATGGAATGCAACATTGGAGTTGATTGAGCCAGCCTACTGATTACAACAATTCACCCGGGAGTGACTTAAATATCCAAAATACAGTAATTACCGCCCACTGTTCACAACTCATGATAAATGGACCATTGTCAAGTGTGCCACGGAAGTTTTAACGCCAATCCGGTACCGGAGCATGTGGACATCGAGAAGGCATACAGTTGCTTTGTATCGCATTATCAATGTGTATGATGACAAGTGTGATCATATGGATGGCGTTATTTGAGCTTTAGCTAAAAAGATGACACAATGGAAGGAAGACTTAATCTTCACTGCAGAGTTTTCATGACAGAAGCTGGGTAAATATTATGCTGAAGTTGCTCCAATGATGGTTATGGCTCACATTTCAGCACACATCTTTAATAGTTTCCAGAAGTTGCGATCGATTGCAAAATGCGATAAGGGAATTGATATTATTCCCGAGAACGAGACTTCCTATACTACCCAATTGCAGTAGACCTTTCTGAAGTGTGTGGAGAATGAACAGTGTGCCAAACATAGATGTTTCCCGCGCATTAAAGCCGAAAGCGTACTGAGCAACAATCTGTTCTCCCCCGCAATGGATTCTAGATCTGGTCAGTCTTCTTATAATCCATATGATGTGTCCGGCGATGATGAAGAATTCTTAAGGCATACAATTGAGGCTGGAACCACTCCCGGATTAAGCCATTGCGCAGCGCACGTATCGACAGCCGCAAGGATCTTTTTGAATTCACAGCGTGAATTTCCACAGAACTGGGGGCAGATTAGTCCGAATCTGAATGATTACCACGCCTACCTTATGGAGATTAGCAGGGCATTTTGGTGGCCTGATATCACCGACTGGTGGCATCAACAAGTGGAAATGCACTCCCAGTACACTGATCTCTCATATATGGCACGCAATGTATTCTCTATCATACTGCATGGTGTCGCACTGGAGGCCATGTTTTCCGTTCAGCGGGACATGTTCGGCTGGAGGCAGTCCAAAAAAAAAGGCGGGACCCATTGCGAAAAAGTCATTGTAAGGCAGTTTGCTTGAACAAATAACGGGATATTGGCAGGCTATGACCCAGCATTGGATATGACAAATACTGAAAACACCTTGGAAATGAAGAGAGAGGCAGATGGAAGGAAATTGCACAGAATGGTGAAGGTCAACGAATTTTTGGAGATGTGGCATCGCAGCCAAAACCTACGTGCTACAGAGAAAGAATTCCGCACTCAACAGAAGCAAATAACAGCCCTAGGAAACATCTCTGATACTTATGGGATCCTCAAGGCATCTTAGTCGAACTTTCAACATCATGGTCCAGCTGCATTTACATTGTCAGGAAGATCACCTGTGCCACCAGTTTTGACTGCAAAGGACCTCCCTGGAGGACGAACTCATGTATTGAATGTGTGCCAAACCAACAGCATTGACCACAATCCAGCAGAAAGTGATGAACATAGTGCACCTGAAACCATTTCGGACACCAAAAATTGGCTTGACTGCAATTGTGACTTGGATAATTGAAATGACAGCAACGATGACAGGGAGGCAGACAATGAATCTGACATGGTGCTCGACAATGGCATCGACGGTCCAATGACCCTGGAGCAGCGGGATATGAGTGCGTCACCGAATGTTCCCAGATTGATTCACCCAATATTGAGGTCAAAGACGAAGGCTGAAAAGCTGTTGATGACAGCCTGTACAATCGACACAAGGAGGAATAAGGGGAAAAGGAAAAACTAGCGCAGAATGCGTATATGTATTTTCACTAGGTTGTTTATGTTGTTTGACGGAGAATTTCATCTAGACAAATATGATCTGAGAATATTGAGCAGTCTCATGTGATTATTGGTTAATAAACTGAATGATAGCGGGCAAAATGAATTGTTTGGCAAGATGTATTAATTTTGATATAAAGAGAGCGACCAGTGCAACAATATTACTGGGCTAGGATTTGCCGAAGGGTCATGTCTCGATCGGGCAGAAAGGCAACATATACAGTGAAATAATTGTCAATCGAATTATCGATGGAACCAGATTGTGAATGGACTATACATTAAACTGAGCGTCAATGGAGCGTCAACTATTTGTACTGTTGTAAGTACAGTAATTGAAAAGTGATTTGGTTGCTATTATGCATAACCATCGTATTGGAAACCTTTGTAGGCAAAAGAGAAAGCGACACGGTCACTGCACCATCCCAAAGATGTGCGTTGACAGACCGTCAACAATGTTGGTCTTTGCATCTTGGCTATCCTAAGTGGTGATTGGTTGCAATCATCCATAAATGAGGCACTGGCTGCTTTCAGATGCAAGAACAATAGCAACAGGCTCCCTGCCCTATCCTGAAAATGAGCGTCAACTGAGCGTCAACGATTTTTGGTCCTGCATCTTGGGTAATCTCACCGGCAATTGGTTGCAAACATTGATAAGTCAGGTATTAGCCACTTTTGGAGGCAAAAACAATTGCGACTCGCTCCCTGCCCCATCCTGAAACTGATCGTCAACAGAGCATCAACAATTTTTGCTCTTACATCTTGGGTAATCTAACTGGCGATTGGTTGTAAACATCCCTAAATGAAGAATTGGCCGCCTACTGTGCAAAAAACGGTAGTGACAAGCTCCCTGCCCCATCCTCACGATGAGCGTTAATGGAGTGTCAACTATTTCTGGTGTTGCATCTTGGCCAATCGAAGTGTCGCTATGTGGCAATGATATATATACGAACTAAGGGCGGCCTTTTCAACCGAAACAGCGCATGACATATATGTTACCTCATCATGATCATGAGTGTCAACGGAGTGTCATCAATGTTTGGTTGTGCATATTGAGTAATCATGGCATCGCGTGGATATATGTGTTCATAACAGAGCTATTGACTGCTTTTATACGGAAAAATACAACACAGTACAGGAAAAATGCGGATTCCAAAATAATCAATATTGCAAACTGCAAAACCTGGAAAAACCAATTATTAGCTGTTGAATACACAATTTTGATAAGACACAATTATGAAACAGCAAAAACCAGAGCATTATATGAATCTATGGATAGACCCACTGGGCGACCCGCTGACAACCTGCCAAATTCAGACGCATTGGAAGATTTGCATAGAAATGTACCCGACTTGACTGTTTGGATGAATTAAATACCCAGACTGCCAATTTGGCAAGGGTTCGGTTCCGACCGGGACCTGGAACTGATGCTCACACTAATCGCATTGGGTACAGAATCAACCCAGAATCATCTATCCTCTATTCCCAGCCAGTCTGTTATCTCTCTCAGTGGAACTTGTTGTAATCTGCTTTCTTCATTTTCACCATTATTGGTTAACCAATAACCATAGAGTTAGTGCCTGTCATGACTCCCGTTCAATCAACAGCCTCCAGATTGACCACCACACGGTACACTTGCATCTTCATTCCATAACTCTCTCTACTATCCCTCTTGACTCTCCCTCAATTGTTGTCTCCAGTATATTCCAAACCATGCCTTTTTCCTGCTGCAAGGTGCTCTTATACATTCATTTGATGAAGGCCTCCAAGTGAATTTCTGAACCTGTTTGAACACCATTTCAAAGTGTATCTTGAATGTACATTCATTCATGTTCTTCCAGGTTATTTGTGAGTTTGCTTGGTTATTGTCACCAAGCACATTCTCTAAGTTCACCAGATCATGGCTTCCAAGTCCACTTCTTAGTTCACAACATCATGGCATCCATGAGCATTCCTGAGTTCACTCAGTAATGAAACTGACGTGCATCGTTAAGATAACTTGATCGTAGTCTCTTTGTGTGCATACTGTGCACCGTTAATCAGATTCTCTGGTTCACTCTCGTGCTATTGCAAGGTGTTCTCCAATTGCACTTAAGTACAGTCTGCTGTCAGATAGTGATAGCAACGCGTCCGGGAAACCCACCAGCGGTCCGGGTTCGGACCGCTAAAACAGTTAGGTTCTGTTTGAAACCCGTCAAAAAACCCGACCCGCTGCATCTTGGTGGGCCAAACCCGGACCCGTACCCGTCAACCCGCGGGTTTTGCCGGGTTTGGCTAGACCTGTCGGTTCCAATCGCAGGTTCCGGTATTTGGGTAATTCTATTTATGGTTGCATTCAGATATCCCTACTGCTAATCGCAAAATATTCACATTGGTATATCGTTTGTCTTTTTCTGATGTATTGGCCGCCTTTATGATCAAAAACAAGCGAGAACCGCTCCCTGCCCCAACCTGACAATGACAGTCAACTGCGAGTCGATGATTTTTGGTCTTGCACCTTGGGTAATCTGAGTGGCAATTGGATGTAGATGTTCATAAATGACGTATCGGCTGCCTTTATACGCAAAAGAAAATGTGACACACTCCCTGCCCCATTCTGAAAATGAGCGTCAAAGAAGCGTCAACGATTCTTGGTCTCGCATCTTGGGTGATCTCATTGGCGAATGATCACAGACGTCAATATACCGGGACTTGGCAGGTCTTTATAGGCAGATAACAAGCAACTTTCCCGCAACAGCCTCCCGGACAACCACAATTCAGTTCATTTTCAAAGCTGCAACCCAGTGATACTAAGCGTTATAGCCTATAATACCGGTCACAACTTTGTATATAGCCATTAATGGCCACATTGCGCTTTGATTAACCATAATGCATGGCCAAAAATCGTTGACGCTCCATTGACGCTCGTTCTCATGATTGGACAGGGAGCGTCTTGCTTTCCTTCTGGCCTATAACGGCAGCCCATACTCTCAGTATGCATCAAGATGGCCAAGTCTCTGATTAATTACCTGACGTACAAGACCAAAAGTCGTTGATGCTCTGTTGACACTCAGTTTCAGAATCGGGCAGGGAGCGTATCGATTTCTCTTTCGCCTATAAGGGCAGCCTGTACGTCATTTATGCATCACTGCGACCAATCGCCATGCAGAGTAACCATGATGCTAAGCCAAACATTGTTGACGCTCCGTTGATGCTCATTTTGCCACAGGCGTATCCGCAATATAGAACCATTCACTTTGGCATAGTATATCAATAATGGTCTTTTGGCTGCCGTTCTGTGCTATTCATGTACATTCTCCTTTATTACTACATTGTTCTTTAATGATGCATATGAATATACCCATTAAAATATACTTTAAAGTGTCCGCTGATTGTAGATAATACTCAAAATTCCCTTTCCCTTCAGTCAACTCTCGTCTTCGCTGGTAGATTCACTCAAACGGCTGCCCTTGTCATCAAAATGGCTGTCAGCTGCATTACCACGCAGCTCATAGTGTACTAACCTGTGAATGGACCATCATGAGTCAGCAAATCTGGAATGAAATCTTTATCGCGCATGTGATCGTTGGCAAAAATCGAGCGTTGGGAAGCTGAGTATGGATACTCATATATGTGGGTGGCATACCTTCTGTTTCGGAGCTCTCTTCGTCACCAGATGGCACATGTGGCGGTTCGGGCCGGGGTGGCGCCGGTCTGGGTGCTGGTGCACCCTTGCCTTTGCACCTCCAGCGTGTCTGTGGATGTTTTGTGGTGCCATTTTGGCAATGAAGGCAGCCGTCCATTTGATTTTCGCGAACCATTGCTGGGTGTCTTTCGATCGCAGCCTTTACCTTGTTGTGCCCGGGAAACTCGACACCCCGCTTCTTTCCTTCGCGGACTTCAGCGTGAGGTGTCTTGATTAGTTGTTGCGTTTCCTCTATAGCGGCGTGTGAAAACCCTCCTTTGGCCATTTTGGCCATATTCAAGGCAAGACGCATGTCTGACTGTTCAAGCTGTACCCGACCTCCTTGTCTTGCCATAGTAGCTGACATGTTGAAAACCTCCAGGAAATTAGTTGCTGCTTCTACAGTGAGATCCGGGTATTACCTCAACCATATACGACTCCGTAGCCTTCTCTAAGGTCGTTAGAGCTTGTTTCGTCCATTTCCGGGGACGTTTATCACGAAATTCGTCTGTGAAAATCCCAGAACTGACAACATCGTGATGTTCAATCTTGTGGACTGTGCGGACAAATGCCTTGGTCGACCATGGAGATTTGCCATTACGGGACGCTATGAATTGGTCACGTAGCTCGCTACATATGCCCGTTGTGCGTTATATTCGTAGTTGACCATCATCTACACAGATATGGATTGACTCACATCCGATCACATGCTGCATCTTATTCTTCTTGCTTCCGGTTGTACGTACCTATTTCAAATGTGCGTCCTGAGGCATATTTTCGGTGGCTACAATTGCAGAGTCGCGGTGGACTCACTGGTGTCTGCGTTGCTGCTGTGTCTCGCCAAGTGGCTCAATGTGTGAAGTGCCTGTCGTTCGGCTTGATTCGGCTCCAATAGCACTTGGAGGAAGTGTTTCTGGAGCCATGGCTTGCTGTTGTAGAAACGTGAGGAAGATGATCACGAAAAGAAGTGGGAAGTGCTGAAGATTATATAGCGAGCTACAAGTCAAAATGGAATGAGTGGCAGCCAACTTGCACGTTCAATTGAGGCTGAATCCTGCTGCGTATAGCTGCAGGGGATTCCAACAGTCGCGCAATTTCAGTCAGTCAGTCCGACGTTGTTTGTTGGATTACAGGGATACATCCAGATGAACGACAGCTGATATCTCATGTTTGATAGATATATAAAGGTCATTCTTCGACAGAAAGGACGTCTGGTGATGTTTGTCTCAAGACATTGCCGGGATCTTACATGAATCACATGCTAACTATCAAGTCATAATGTACTATTAGCATGACTATTCCCAATGAAGTGACGGTCAAAATGCTGATTTTGCTTTGTTTGAATTGATCAAACCTACCAACCTTGACATAAAAGACACCGCTTGCCTCCATGTGGTCCATTTTTTGCAACATCCAACATCTCGCGCAATAACAAGGTCAACATCAGATGCAATGGTCGATGCTCCGAAAAAGAACCTTTCGCCACTTCCGGCGGGCAAATATGGCAAATCGACAAAGCATTCCACCCGACAACATCATCAGGCGGATAAAGACAAGAGTGGCTTGGAGGCAGAAAGTGTCCGAGCGTCGGGAGCATTGCGCAGCTTACGATCCAAAAAGACGCTTGCAGCGGAGAAACGACAGGAAACGCACTTTGTAAGCAACGAAGAGAGAGAGAAATGGATCGAGGATTATGTGGAGCGAGAGACCGCAGTGGCAAGACAGCCAGTTCAAGATGCAGAGACAGTGATAATGCAAGAGCAGGAACATATGGGTAATGTTGAAAATGGACGATCGACAACCACAAAGCCTGAAATAACATTTGAGGAGATGTTGAATGCTATCGGAGACAGTCTGAGTGATCTTGCAAGTTCCGAAGATGAGGAGGATGGGGAAGACGAGAATGATGATGAAGAAGATACAGGGCATGGCAAACTGAGCGAGGATGACAAACCTCGCTGGGTGATGGGCACAATCTTCAAAACGGTACAGCACCGCATGGAGAGCTTTCGGCAGAAGCAGATGAGGCTTGACCAACTGACGCAACCGGGATGGGGGGACGCGGCCGACGACCTCTGTGAGACAGATATGCAGTACGGGACGATTGAATTGAAGGTTCCGGCTGTTGGGAAGCCCCAAACAGACTCGACTGCAGCCACACCATCACAGACCCCATTTGCAGAGCTTATGCAGGCTCTTGATATCATCCCCGGACAATCACAAATGCCAGAAGTGACGTCTCAACAGCGAAGTAGTCAAATAAGGCTGGGATCGGAGAAACCTCAGGCAGACAATCACATAGTACCGCCGATGCCCGCCGTGGTGCCCGATTCGTCGCACATACAGATTGCCAAGCCAGTTCAACCCGTCAGCTATTTGCCCTGCATAGAGCGTCCCTAGCTAATTACCATATAGATTTCGGATTTGGACAAAGACATGGTGACGGCTCCTGCGTCACCGGAAGTGTAGATAGCCAAATCAGTATTTTTGATGATGTATCTCGTGTAAAAGCAATTTGTGAACCTGTTTTGTTATGTGTCAGCTTTTTCTGGATTTCAGTGACCAAATTGTGAGACAGGATTATTCGTCAGTGTGTGTGCAAGGGTCGTACGGGCAATACGAATGTTCTAAACTCCAAATCAGCTTTATTGACGAACGACGATCTTTATATGATGTTGCCTCTTACGGATAAATGATAAATCAAAACCTAAATTTGAGACGAAATTTACTAACAGAGTGTAAGTCAGTGATGTCACACGACTCATAGAAGGAGCGTTCAAAGCACATGCGAAACTCGGACAAATGCCAGCCTACAGGCTGCATCAATCCATGCAGCCAACTATAGATCTCTTCGCTCAGACCTCCTGCACTGGTCGAGAAATTGAAAACTGCTTATGGTACGTTATGGAAATCGAGGAGAATAAGCTAGATAAGGAATGGTGAGGAAGTCAGGCTATAAATATCTAAAACTAGTGCATGGAGTGTTATGCCGTGAATTGCCGGCCAAAAGTGTTGAAACGCGATGGACCTACGTCATTAATCATGTAAATGACGTGAATAGTGGTGGCTCAGACACTGAGATTTCTCGAAGATCTTGGATTCAAATGATATTACATAGACATTGTATACTGGCTGCCAATAGAGGCTGTATGCATGTTTTGTACAATTGTTGTGCACCCAATGACTGTCAGTAGGTCTCTAAGGTAAGCTCAAAGGTGAGCGTCAACGGAGCGTCAACGATTTATAGTCATATCTATCCAGCAATCACCCGCCTGCATAGTCGCATCCATCCAAAGAAGAAGTATTGGCCAGCTTAGTAGGGAAAATGGCAAGCCATACGCACATTGCCCTGTCATAGAAATGAGCATCAACAGAGCGTCAACGATTTCTGGTCTTACATCCTGGATAATTGCTGGGCTGTGCAACGGCATTTAGCCATGATCATAATTTTGGCGGCCGTTATAGGTAAAAATGCAACAGATGATATCACTACTACCTCCTAAAAATGAGCGTCAACGGAGCGTCAACGAGTTTTGGCATTGCATCGTTGAAAATTCAGCGGGTTTCGCTGCATCCTTGACTCAAAATCAAACTAGCGCCTGCATTTCTTGGTAAAACATGGTTGCGACAACATCGGGACTATGTCCTAAATATGAGCGTCAACGGAGCGTCAACGGCTTTTCGCCTTGCATCATGGCAAATGCAAGGGCTGCGTGGCGAGATTGAACTATCATCAAACTATCGGCTGCCTTTCTATGCGAAAATGGTTGCGACAACATCGCTAGTATGTCCCAAAAATGAGCGTCAACGGAGCGTCAACGACTTCTGGCCTTGCATCTTGTAAAAGGCAAGAGTTGTGCGGCGACATTGACTCATAATCGAACTATCGTCCGCCTTTCTAGGCAAAGATGCCTCCAGTAAGATCGTAACCTTGTCGCAAAATGAGCGTCAACAGAGCGTCAACGATTTTTCATCTTGCATGTTGGATAATCCAACGGCAATGGAACGCAGATAACCCACAATGAACTCATCGGCAGCCTTTCATGGCAAAAATGTAAGTGATGATATTGCGTCCGCCTCCTACAATTGAGCGCCCACACAGCATCACCAGTTTTGGTGGATGCTCAGATCGCTACACAGCAATGTGCTGCAATGTGCAGTTCCTAAATCAAGTTTTAAGCGGTCACTCTTCGCAATCTATCCTTGTATACAACTTCAGAACCATGCATGCAATGTCTTACAGATCTGATTCTTTTGCTTGGAAATGTAGAGTCAATATTTAAGAAGTCGCAGTCTGCATTACTGTATCGTCAGTTACGCCAGTCTTTCGAGTCAGATCAACCAGCGTTCTAATTCTTACCGCCATGTCCGATTCCAAATCTTTGAACACCTCTTCACTCGAGGTTATGATCTCTTCCAAAAATGAACGTGTCTTTATTCGTGATATGAGCGACCTTACATTGCAAATCGTTTTTGATGTGTGGTGGGATTCAATGAATGATGGCTTGAAGGGGCCTATTGCTTGGAATAATTCTAGACATGCACCATCGTGGCGATTCTATTTACACTGCGGAATTGAAGCGACCGGCAGCCCTGGCATCATATGTATCGTTTGTCATCATGTTCTTTGCCATCCATCAGAACATGGGACCAGCTCAATGGGGAAACACTTGGTTGCAAAAGCTCACATCGCAAAAATAAACGAATTAACAGAGACAGAAGTCACCGAACTGACTAGTCCAACGGTTGATGAAACTGCTTTGGCCATATTGAAGAGGCAAGGAAGTCGAGGAATCACAATAGCAAGTATGCAGAGGAAAATCAGATTTGACATCCAGTTTAATACATATTAATTGAAATGGCAGACAAAATGTTCGAAATTGGCAGATAAGGACTTTGACACTTCCGAATTTCACCAAGACACATGGTGTCGATACCTCATGTTAGGATTTGTTTCGGCTCATATTCCATGGAACGCAATATCAAATCTCGAGCTACGGTGGTCATATCAAGCATTACGCGATGACCTTGTCCTGCCGTCTGCTACAACCCTGAACAACATCTGCCGTAGGGAATATGCACTGACAGTGGATGCAATTAAGAAGCTATTGCCGTCACGAAACAAAGTTAGATTAGCTTTGGACGGATGGACATCAACAAACAAATTTGCCATAACGTTGGTCATTGCGTGAAGTTCGACTCGCTTTTGATGAGATTGATCACCTATTCTTTTCCCATTTCGAAAGCTATTGAAGGATGATAGGTCAAGGGCCAACATACAGGAGCAAGGCTCGCTGTACATTTGAAGGATGTGCTGGATCGTTTTGAGCTCACCGACAGCCGTTTGCTCGGTATTACGACGGATAATGCTTTCTCATATTACTCGATGACACGCGAGCTGCAATCAACACTTGAGGGCTCTGTAATCTCGTGGTCTGCATTGAGGAACCACATACCGTGCATGGCGCAAGTCATACTGCTGGCGTTAGGTGCATTCATGAGCAGTCTCAGTGTAAAAGGCCACACCAAGTCTTGGGAAGCCCATGAGCGCGGTGAGGAAGTTGGAGAGAATGAAAGTATAGACATCGGGAAGACTCAAAGACTTCGAAAAGAGGGCAATGCTAGAATCAACATGGTGTCGGCCATGAGACCTGGTTTGGCAAAGATAATTGAGAAAGTACGTATTTCATGATATTTTGAAAGTCCTGAAACTGACCTTCATAAATCAGAGAATGAATGGTGTATTGATTACGCTGACACCTGGTCGTCGAAAGGAGTTCATTGACTGTCAAAAAGCCAAAGTCCGCATTGCAGTACTTCCGATTATGAATGTGAAGACAGGTTGGAACTCTACACTGGAGTTACGCGAGCGGGCCTACCGATTATGGGAGTTCACACATGAATTGCTTCAAAATCCAAAATACACCGAATACCGGCCACTGTTCACAACTCAAGATGAATGGACGATTGTGAAGTATGTCATGGAAGTATTAAGGCCACTCGGATATTGGACCATTTGGATGTCGATGAGGCGTACAGTCACATTGCATCATGTTATCTCAGTGTACAATGACATGTTTGATCACATGGATGGCGTGATGCGAGCTTTGTCTAAGAAGAAAACTCCATGGAGAGAAGACTTGTTCTTCGCAGTGAAGTTAGCTCGACAGAAGCTGTCCAAATACTACGCCAAAGTGACTACAACGACGGGCATGCTTCTAATTTCTGCACATATTGTCGATCCTTTCCGGAAGTTGCGATCATTCAGAAAGTGGGAAAAGCAAATGGATATCAATCCTGAGGGCGAGACATCCTATACTACTCAATACCAAGAGGCCTTTCTGAAGTATGTGGAGAATGAATACTGCGCCAAACATCGACGCATGCCCGTCAATACATACCAAAGCTTACCGTGCAGCGATCACATCTCCTCTTCAACGGCTTCACGATCCTGTCAATCATCCATTGATCCATATGATTTGTCCAGCGATGATGAAGAATACTTAATGCCTAACAATCTGGCTGAGACGACACCAGGACGAAGCGATCGCGCTGCGCTGTTATTTTCCGCCGCCAGGCTCTATTTGAATTCGCCGCCTGAAGCACCAAAGAACTGGGGGCAAATTAATCCTAATCTCAATGATTACCACTCCAACCCAATGGAGTTTAGTAGTACATTCTGGATCCTGGACATAACCGACTGGTGGCGTCAACAGGAGGAAATGCACTCAAAGTACGCCGATATCTCCGATGTGGCGCGCGACGCATTCTCTATCATACCACATGGTGTCGGAGTGGAGGCCAGTTTTTCCCGTGGCCGAGATGTTATCGGCTGGAGTCAGTCAAAAACCACAGGCGAGACCCTCCGCGAAACAGTCGTTGTAAGGCAGTTGGCTCGAGCCAATAATGGGATTTTGGCAGGCACTGATCCAGAATTGGATAACGCGAACACAGAAAGCGACTCAGACATGAAGAGAGAGGCGGAGGAAAGGGAACTGCACAGAATGGCCAAGGTTCACGACATTTTGGAGATGTGGCAGAGCAGCCAAAACCTACGTGTTACACAGAAGGAATCTCGCGCTCAACACAAGCAGATGACTGCTGTGGGATACATTTCGGACACCGAAGAGATCGTCAAAGCATCCTGGTCACTCTTTCAACATGATTGTGCGGCTGCATTCAAACTGTCAGGAAGATCTCCTTTGCCACCACCATTGTCTGCAAAGGACCTCCCTGGAGGACGTACTCAAATCTTAAATGTCCGCCGAATCCGGAGAATCAACCGTCATCCAGTCGAAAGTGACGAGGATAGCTCACCTGAAAGCCTTTCGGACAGTGAAGATTGGCTTGACTGCAATGGGAACTTAAATGATCCAATTGACATTGAAGAGGATTGCGCGGCGGACGTCGAATACGATATGGACCAAGACTATAGCATTGAGGATCCGGAATCCCAATAGCAGCGGGATGTGAGCGCCGCGCCAAATGTTCCTGGATTGATTCGGTCTACCCGGAAGTCAAAGAGACAGGCTGAAAAGGTGTTGGTGACGGTCAATGCAATCGAAACAAGAAGGAACAAGGGAGTCAAGAAAATATAGGACAGAATGCGTCATGTTTCACCAGCTTCTTTGTGTATCTTGACTGAGTGTTTTAGTTAGAGATATATTATGGGCGAATGGTGAGCTGAAGCTTGTTAATATCGGTTGATAAACAGATGTATAGCAGGGGCAATGAAGCTTTTGGCAAGAAACGTAGATTTTAGTCATGTGTGAGCGAACAGTGCAAGAATGTTACTGCGCTCTGCTTTGCCACAGGGCCAAGTCTTAATCTGGCAGAAAGACTTCCCATAAGTTCAAATCATAATGCAAACTACTGTCGATGGCAGCAGATGTTGAATGGCCAATACAGTAAAAGGAGCGTCAACGGAGCGTCAACAATTTGAGGTCATGTAAGTACGGTAATTGAATAGTGCTTTGGTCGCCGTTAGGCATAACCGATGTATTGGCAGCTTTTATTCGCAAAAGAGACAGCAACACGGTCATCGCCCCATTCTGGGAATGAGCGTCAACGCAGCGTCAACGATTTGTGGTTATGTAAGTACGGTAATTACACAGTGCTTTGGTCACTGTTAGGCATAATCGATGGATTGGCACCTTTTATTGGCAAAAAAGACAGCAACACGGTCATCGCCCCATTCAGAGAATGAGCGTCAACGGAGCATCAACAATTTGTGGTTATGTAAGTATGGTAATTACACAGTGCTTTGGTCGCTGTTAGGCATAATCGATGTATTGGCAGTTTTCATTGGCAAAAGAGACAGCAACACAGTCATTGCCCCATTCTGAAAATGAGCGTCAAAGGAGCGTCAATGATTTTTAGCTTCGCATCTTGGTTAATTTATGTTCCAATTGGTTGCATTCATCCATTTATCAAATATTGGCAGCCTTTGCTGGCAAAAACAACAGCCCAATGCTCCCTGCCGCATCCTGAAAATGAGCATCAACAGAGCGTCAACAGTTTTAGTTGTTGCATATTTGGTAATCAAGTCATTGCGCTAATCTTCGCGTTCATAACGGAATTATTGACCGCCATCATTGCCAAAAATACAATATACCAAATGTTAAATACCGAGTCCAAATTAATCTATATTGCAAGCTGCAAAGCATACAAAAACACATCATTGGTTGTTCAAAACGCCATTTTGATAAGATACAATTAACAAATTCCAAAAACAAGAGCCTTATTTGAATCTATAGATGGACCCACTGGGCGACTCGCTGACAACCCACCCAATTCAGACGGGTTGGGAGTGTACCTTTGAACTGTACCCGAGTTGACGATTCCGGTTTATTGACAACCCGGACCGCCAATTCGGCAACGGTTTGGTTTGGACCCGGACCCGGACCCGAAGTGACGGTCCGGAATCGTTGCTAACACTACTGTCAGATCGACAGAATGTACATAAATTGATACATTTAGATAGGTAATATATAAATATTATGATGCTGCAAATAGTCTTGGGATTTTAACAAAGATGGATATGATAACTGTAATGGCTTGTAGTTATGGGACACTGAACTCTGAGAATGACTGCTGTAAGCATACCACACCAAGTTTCAGGTCTGCCTCAGATCTGCCCAGAGATCTCAGCTGCTCTGATGGTCTCCCACAGACCACCACTGTGATTTCAGCTGCTCTGTAAAATGACTATCCAATTAGTCCAAATCAGCAGTATTCTATATGTACCTCCATAACTGCATGTACTTACTGGAGCACATGAAAGTATGCTCGCAGCATCTGGAAGGACTATGCAAGAGTTATGGGGTCTTCAGCAGATAAAAAATTAGTTAGAAGTAGTGGAAAGGTTAACTGCAGTATCTGTGAGACTTGAATGTGAGAGCTGGAATAGTTTACATCTTGCTGATATCAAAGTATCACTCTGAGTTGTAATTGAAAGCAGAGAAATGATTATATTCTACAAAACATTAATTTGTACCAATACTCAACTTTCCAATATGTATCATAATGGTAAATTGTTATCGGGCCACAGTATAAGCCAATCGGGCAAACATACCACAGGACAGCTGTGAGAGATTACATGGAGTGCACAGAATGGAAGCAACTGTGCAATGGAAATTGAGAAACACATGGCTGGCAGGATGATCCTCAATTCAGAAAAGAGCAGTATCGTAGTGAGCATTGTTTTCAATTCAGTCAACGATCATTTTGCAAATCACTTTCTGAATGAGGTGTTGATACTACTGAATACCTGTCATATTCACCAATCAGCAATTAACAGAGTTCGTGGCAACAAGTATTTAATTCTGGGTCTGTCTGGCACCAACTTTCTGGTGCATCAGGTTTGGGTACTATGGATTAACATAAGGTGATGGGTTTGGAATTCAGACAGGACAGGAGTGCTCATGGCAGATTACATAGGTCTCAGCAAGATGGTCACCTGAGTGGGGGTGACTATGGTATACAAATTGCAGTCAGAGAAGATTGTAGAGGATTTGTTGTGATCAATTCTGTAGAGGAATACCATGGTGGATTGTGTGAATATAGTACAGAGGGAATATTCTGGAATGATTGATAATGTACAAGATTGGCATCCATTTCAGAGAATGAATGTAGTTTCTTATTGCTTTTAGATATCCACACAACTACACTACAAGGGTATCCAGCACTTACTTCAGTGGTTGAAACAATTCTGACAGCTATTATGGTCAGAGTGGTGGATACATTCCATAGTGTCATTGATGAGATGACAAATGTGACCAATTTGAAACTGGTTAACTGGTTAGATGTAGTGTTAGCAACGGTTCCGGGTTACCCGGCTGCGGTCCGGGTTTGGAACCGGACCGGACGGTCCAGTCCGGGTGGTTACGCGGAAAACAGGGGTACCCACCAGGTTCGGGGACAGGTTAGAACCGGACCGCGGTTCCATTTTACGGTTCCTACAACTTTGGCTCCAATTAAGTATTTGAGTTCTGATGGTATCATGACATGATCAGTACGTAAATTGTGCAGCATTAGTCGCTCTTTCACCTCCCGCTTTCAGATTTGCAATCCGACTGATATTCGTTGAGTGGCTGTGAAATACAGGCTGAATTTAAGCGAAATTGGCGGGTTTTCGATCGCGACTCAACGAATACTTGTCGGATCGCAAATCTGAAAGCGGAAGGTGAAGGAGCGACTAAAACTGCACAATCTACATATTGTTCATGTTGTGATACGATCAGAACTCGAATACTTAATTGGAGCAAGAAATGTTGACTTTTGAGGAGCTGGTTTTGTGTGGAAACCCGTTGCAACGGTTCGGTTCTGGGTTGGAACCGGACCCGGAACCGACCCGGGAATTTGGACCCGTTGCTAACACTAGTTAGATGTGGCAAATACCTATCTCACACAATGATGTGAACACCAGAATTGATCGGCCAGAAAACCATCAGAATATCCAACTTGTTTAATACTTAACACCTTCACATCCCAACTTATACCATCAAGCAATCGCCTCATGACACAGTGTCTATAGGGTGTGGGAATTATTGATAAGTCTTGTAAATATAAGATGAATAACAATATTGGCTGGCAAATTGCAAAGAATGCAAGAATTCTATTCTGCCTTCAAGTCACAGCAACCCTGCGATACCATTCTATGTTTGATTGGCGTTACTATACAGTGTGGCTGTTATCTGTTTCTCCTGAAGATTCTGAGGCTGATACTGCAATGGAAATTCATGCCACCAAGATACAGTATCCTGTGGTGAAAGCTTTAAAACATACCATCCCAACTGAAGACAATGAGACTTGAAAGAATGTGGCACACTCAATAATACAAATCAAAAGCCCTGGATCATAAGGAGATTGCCACAATGAAATCTTGCACATGGCAAACCACTGGTCAGGATTCTGGAGAAGAATATACACCTCATTGATCTCAATGGCCTGAGCAAGAGTAAGCATAACTAATCCTATTGGTGGAAAGATACACTTTGTGAGGTGCTTCAGAAGCATGGAGAGTACATCAATTACAGAGAGCATGTTACTCAATTGTTTGGGATTATATGAAGGTTATCATGGACAATGCAGGACTCTTGGTCACTCAAGGGCCAGCAAAAGCCAAGGTGGGTTGTTTGATTGTCTAATGGCTGGGAGATACATCTATGCACATGATTGAGTATGAACTAGTGGAGTATCATGAACATAATGAGAATGAAGTATCGAATGTGGGTATCCTTAATAGAATTGAAAGGATTGAAATCACCTTTTCTGGTGAGCCTGTTCTACAAATGGCAGTGCTATTTTGTCCTCTGCCTGGCATCGTCCATCATTTAGTGTGGTGGCTTACAAAGTCATTGGTGAATCATATAGATAGTTTCATCATGTATATGGAAATGGGCAACAATAATCATACAGAAATGCAGCTCAGATTCCAAGATTCACCTGACCCTGCTGTCTTTATGACTGCACCTCAAGTGGGTGGGACAGGTTTAAAACTTACTGCTACAAATCATACCGCAATAACTCAGAAGTTCTGGCTATTGAATTAACAGTGCTGGGCAATTGAACAGGTTGTTCACCATGGGCAAAGTAGAGTTCCACAATAATGTCTGCTAAATTCAGCACAAGGTGGGAATGATATCCAAGAGAGTGATCTGCACCAACACTCTTGAGTGACCTAACTGATAGTCCCACATTGCCTGATGAGACAACCAAACATAACAACCTTAATAATGCAACAGATGTCAGAGTTTTGCCAGGATCATTGAATGTGGCTTACAGAGCAAGAAGCCCTCTTGAAGTCAGATTGAGAGGAGGAATATATGTCATCAGGAAGATGCAATCAAGGTATATCTGTTTTAGCATTCAGTGAATACAAGCTACTCAACTCATGCATTATAGTTAAAACATGTTATTTGTGAGACACTCCGGGAGATTATAACAATATCAGTCAGAGTTGAATTTTGATTGGTGTTTCTTGATACATTGTGACAATGATAAGATGACGTTAATGATAAATACACATTTGGTACACCAAAACATAGCTATGTGTGACAGATAAAATTGTTATTGAAGTAGATATACCTGTAAAGTGGTAACTAGAAGTTTGAATGTTTTGTCAGCATGTACTTGACGAAGTCAAACTCCATGGTAACAAATTTTGGTTATTGTGAGAATGGTTGGCACATGCAGGCTTGCCATACCTTATAGTAAATTGTCTGTGTGGAATTGTAATACATAAATCAGCCAATATGATTGGAAATATTTGTGAAAGGCATAATACAGATATATCAGAAAGAGTGACAGCAATTACCATTATTTGTCAACAGCATATGTCCGATGCACTGGGAACTGTGGCAGTATTTCAAATGGTTTGTCAATGGCATATATCAGGTGCACTGGACATTGGCAATCTGGTAAGAATTTGGAAATTTAATGAATCAATTACTATCAATTGCACTGAGAAATCTCTGACATTTCTTGACATTCATTTTGATGGATCCAACACTGCATATTGCGATAATGTAGGAAAATATAGACCTACCAGATTAAGTTCAGTTCATATATCATATCCTGAGATGTGATTCAGGTATTTCTCATATGATTGATTAACATGTAGTTGAATATTTTCTGGCCAATAATTGAAGTGTGAGTACACATAAGATCCATGATCCAGTCAAGTATAATAGTTTTACAAATATCACAAAATGCAGATATTGTTCATAATGCTGAGTTTGACGAGCTGCAACAATTGACCAGAATATAATTCTAGTCGATGTATGTCTTCGAGCTACACATCTGCCAATGAAGCATGTGTACCCAGTTTGTATTTCCCTTGTTTATTTCCTTTTACTTTATTTCAAGTACACTTTTTTCTTTCCTGAATGTTTTTCAATTAGTAGCAGCAAGTACAGACAGATTGTCTTCTTTTGCACACTACAGCTGTAGAGTCAGGTGGCTCATCCCACTTAGTTTCAGCTAAATTGTAAATCTCTACCTGAATAGTATGTAAATGCTGCCACTGAAATACAATAAATGTTATGCTCCATATCAATGATTTTTGGAAGGATGGTGTTCTCTGCACACTAAACCTACAATGTGCTGCCCTGTTCAATCTGTTACCTCAATGGACAGGATATTGACTAAGTTATATTTGGACCTATCATTCCAAGATTCTAAAATAGCTTTTGTGGTGAGTGCTCCTAAATTGAAGCTGCAGATTGAAAGAGAGAATCTTGAATGTAAGTTTCTGTACAGCAGCTCTGCAGCTGAATGGCAATTCACACTTCTCTTAAATACTGCACTGTCGCCATGAGGCTAATGTTTTACAATGCATTTGGTACACATTTGACAGGATGTATCCTAACTAGAGTATTTGGGCTTTGAACTACACAAGGATGAAATATATTTGGTTTTAAAATATCCATCAGGACTGTTTGATGTGAAATGCCGCAGAACGGCTGTCTTTTCTCAGAGACTTAGTTGGTGATAAATAGTTCCTGCATATCACTAATCCTGAAAGGCTTAAGTTTGTAATAAATTTTAATCAGACCACACCCAGTTCTGGCCAACTTCCCAATCCCAACAGTGGATAAAGGTCAATCTGAAATGAATGGGTGAGTTTAGACAAGCCAGCTTTTCAGATTTCAAGTAACTGTCAAAGTAAGATATTCCAGCAATCCCAGCCATTGCATTGAATTCTGCTTTACAATTCAAGGCTCACTACACCACAATTGCCCAGAACTACAATTGATCATTGGGCTGACAGGCTTCGGATGAAGCCTTGCAACAGATCCACATTGTCTTATATACGGCTTTCAATCCCAACAGTGGTATTTAGTGAACTTGGTATCAGTATCACTCATGATAAGGTTGTGATTCATTAATTTGTTCAGTACTAGATAATATATGCACCATCTGAATGTGAGTGACTATTTATAATCAATTTGCAATTAATCTTGGCATTTATGAAAACTGAAATCGCTTGCATTACTCCTGAATCTTATTTGTATCTTACTTTTGATACTTTATGTTGATTGTCCTCATTGTAAAGACAAATTCTGTCACTCTGAGAAGGACTGCAACAGTATTATCAAGGAATGCAGCAGATGTGGACTATTAATAATGCAATTGTGCCCATGATATTGTCATATCAACTGCTGATATAGCAGTCAAATCCTATAGCAACAGAATGTTATGAACATAGGGAGTCCATAGCACAAATATAGCTCAAATGGGGATTGATATTCATCCTCTATCGATAATAAACTTTGTTTGGACGGTTGTAACTCATCCATTGCTTGTGTCAATGATTGCAACATCTTTGAAGTTGTGCACATTTTTCAATTGGCAACACTTATATGCCATGATGTCACCTCCAATGATCAAATTGGATGCATAATGACCACCTCTGGAGGAGTCCTATGTAGAGGCAATGATGAACAATCAGTTACTCAGTACTCCACAAGACTGGCCCCAAATATCAGTTAGTAATACACCTTTGTTAATGACTAAGGTTCTCCAGGTACATCTGGTCAGTTCATGATATGTTGGCTTATACCAACCTCCAATTCTTGCATCAATAGTATACTTGGATACAAGTACCAATATTGGGCATTAGTGCCATGATGAATCCATCAATTTTGGTGTACCTAAGATGTCCTTAAACACCACAGGGCACTGGAATCCCTGCGATATATATGAAGCTCTGAAAATTATTTTGGACTGATTTCTGTCTAGCCTCAAATTTGATTGCATTGGACCTGATGTGACTTCATTGCAATATTGTTCAGTTCTTCTGTTAAACATCATACTTCTCTCTCTACATTCCGGAAGTTCTATCTCCACTTCATCAACATGGAACTAATTGGCAGGTAGTTGAGAAATTGGACTTTACAGAAGAATTAAGATGTACGCCATGAGTAGGCACAAGCACTTATCTGAAAGAAGACAAGCATGCTTCAATAACCATCAATTGCTTCGCTTTCAATCTTGCCCTTGAGTGTTGTGATGGATCTGTGTACTGTCTACACATCAGTTATAATCAAGCAGGATGATGAAAATATAAATTGGAAGATCAGTGATGGCAGAAGTCAGGACCCCAAAAAGTCCCCCTTGGCTTCTTACATTGCAGAAGACTATGAGGATTACCAACAAGAGGTTCTACTTTGAGGTCTGTTATACTTCCTTAAGACATGGTAAACCACAAGGGTACTAATGGGAAATATACCAAGCCATGCTGATACAATCATTGCAAGCCCTTTGCTTCCTGATTCCTGACATCTGGCTTGGGCTAAGTCACCCCTTGGCTCAAACACCAAAGTCAACCCTTAACAAATTGTGCAAGTCTGATTTTGCTCCCACCCAGATACTCCCACTATACAGGTTTAGTGGAGATCAGAATGTTTCTAAACTCAAGCCCATTGAGTTCCCAATATTCCCCTACACCAACGGAATATGTTTGAGGTAGCATAATAGTTCACAGTGGCGAATGTATATACAAAGACTCATTCGTAAACATTATGGGATGAGCAGCAAACAATGATTAACCAAGCTCGGAGACTACCAATTCACACATTGGATCCACCTGTATGCATTAACAAGTACTGCTCAGGGTATATCATCTGCTTCACAATTGCCTGTTGGCCGATCTCGTACTATAGATTCGGAAGCATGAGACTGTGTAAGGTGTGTATTCTGATTCATGCTCCTCACTCAGACTTACATTATTGAGTACATCACACAATGTACATGTTTACATATGTTGGTTAGAACCATTTCAGAACAGCTGACAGATTGAGATTGTTGACCAGTTGTTCATAGTTCACTATTGGATGTAGGCTAGTAGACTGAGCTTTGAATCCAGCTGAAGGAATTCCTTTTTGACAATGAATACCACTCAAAGGTGAGGGAAGATAAGATCTCATGATTCACCAGACTCAAAGTGTTCAATTTAAGTTACCATTAATTTTTCTTCACTGCTAATGGTCTAGGGTACCAGCCCATCACAACCCAGTTCATTCAACCTCTCACTCCACTAACTTTTGCACTAGTGGGTACAGCTATTCATTGTGCACTGGCTCAATATGTAACAGTGAAAATGGTTACCCGGATAATTACTGACTATGAATATTGAGGTATAGTTTGCCCATTCCTGGTGATTGATCGTAAAGTTATAGCCACCGCTTACAACACCTACACATTTCAGGGCTGCTTCATTCTGCTCCTTTTGTGCTCCTCTTGTGCTCCTCCACTGCTGTTGACACTCCTCCACCTGGGTTGGAGCTCCCCAAATTCAGTCTGTGATCTATACCCGCCATTCTGTGCGGCTCCACTAGTGTAGGTGCCCCAATGCCACTGTTGGCTCAGCTCAATCGGCCTTGGTGCTCCTCGACCTGGATATCAAGTACAACTATTTCACACTGTGTGTCTCACCAAGGTTTATGCCAATTGGTGGAAAGTGGGATCAAGATACGGGCAGATAAATATGTATCACATATGTACTGTTAATATCGTGGCAGGAAGATCTGGTTACACTTTCTTACTACTTTCTTCTCTATATAACCTCACCTGCTTATGTGAGCAACTGTACAAGTAACCCCAACTATGTACAGTCCAGGGTAGGCATATGTGCCTTGACACTAGATTCAATTTTGCAGTTCTCAGATATGTTTTGTTCAATAGGATGTACAAGTTTGCTGCTATTTGAAATTTTGTCAAAAAGGTCAAAACCAAGAGACACAAATAGTCTAGTTGGCAATTTTACAATCACTCCTCCTGTGACACATCCTAAGAAAGCTACCAGAGGTCAGTTGTACTTTCTGAGAACACTGTCCAGCATGAACAACCTACAATCTCCAGAATGGTGAGTAATATCTATTCTCACCCAACAAGTCTCAGTACTTCCTCCAAATGAAATACACAACATGAATGAATGTGGCTACGGGAACAATACTGCCAACTTCAACCCTGTGCCATGTCGTGGTTCGAGTGACAACCTGGGTCAAAATGAGTCTGAGCCTGAGTCTGAGCATGAGCATGAGCCTGATCCCAAGTTCAAGCCAAGCACACAACTCAAAATTGTGGCTATACAAAGTATGATGAACAATAAGAGAGAGATGATCAACAATACCATCCAATAAAATACTGAACTCTGCATGCAGAATCCTGAGCTGAGAGTCATGAAGTAGCAATACTGCACAGAGTCTATCCGACCAGAAGCAAAGAAAATGAAGATTTTCGATATGTCCGATCCAGAATGGTACTGCAATATCACAATGAAGATTGAGCACTTTCTCAACACATCCCAATCCTACTTCCAGTTCGATGCACTTATTTTGCAACCTGGAGATCCTGACAGTACAAAACATAAAATAAATAGTCATAGTATACTATATATTTATCTGAACTTGGATCTGAGTGAACCGTAGGTAACTGATATAGTGCAATGGCTTTATGCTAAATGGAGAGCTTTAGATCTTTGTCTGGATGACCTCAAGGCATTGGGAGAAAACAATGCAGAGGATGTACAGCAATAAAAACCAGAAACTCAACCTATCAATAAAGTGTATAACCAACTTCCACTAAGAAGAACATCAGCTGGTTTGGGTCAATGCCGATTGAATCGAAGTATGTGGGAGAGTAGCATGTTGGCTCCCACAGTTCACAAAGAAGGTTTACAAAATCACTTGGTGATGACAATGTCTAAGTTTTACATCCAAGATCACACAGTAAATACCGAAGAATGGAAAATTCAACAATATCAAAGTGCATTTTGATTGTGCCACAGATTCAGAAACCAAGCCAGATGTCAAGAACCATCAGGAACAACAGCCACATCAACATTGAAAACAATTAGGAAAATAATCTCAAGAAGGAGGCAAAAAACACAACTTCTGACCATCCATATCCAATCTGGCCAATACTCAGTACCACAACAATTCAAGTTCAGATATGGATCATGAATGACTACCTATTCCATATGTCTCGCTGGAGCTGTATCAAACCAGGGAGTCAGAAGGAAACTGCATATGCTGCTGATCATCCTAGAATATATCTTTTGTGTACATATGATATATTCCTGCCAACATATCCACTTACCTCACTCTTTAAGACAACGCAAAACACATTAACCACCAACCCTTCTTTGACTGAGGACAACCAAAGAACTACTATGATAGTCATGGCATCTGGCTCGGTAAGAGATGTTGCGCAAATCAGATCTTCGTCTGTAGTTATTGGATAGAAGGCTATCCTTGCCAATGTTGGAGGAAATTCAAGCACATAGAATCTCAATCTGGCTGAGGGTTGTTGTGAAGAGCCGGAATGCACTTAGGTCTAGTCAGAACCCATGTAGAACTGCAATACCAGGTTCATCACATAAAGTCTATGATGCTTAGATCCAAGATCAACCCATGTAGTTGCAGCAAGTACAAGCACTTATTGATTGCACTGCTAGAAGCACTTTTATGGCCCCAGAATGTCTCAATTTACTCAGACTACCTTACTCAGCAGCGGACATGAGTCACAGCCCACAGGATTGATCGTGAGATAATCACTTGGGTGAGGCAAATACAGAAGACACCTGTGACAGTGCAATGTAGCGATTCCTTCGCTCTGACCCACCAAGCTGATGTGCTGGTCACCCGAGTGAGGGTATATGACCTAAGACAAGCAAAACTGTGGTTCCTGAATTGCAAGCCCAAGATCAATGGGCCAACAGGTCAAATAAATTACCTAATAACCTCAAGTAGCTATTGTGAGGCAGATAGATCATGTTTAATAGTCCAGTGGTCGGTTAGGAGGATTGGGATGTCCAGTATACTTCAGTCAAGTAAAGAAGTTTGAACAACTGGACTTGAGATTCCGTTAGCTAGTGTTAAGACCAGTAAGACCTTCGCCCAACCAGTCTGTGAATGCAGGGAAATTGTGGGAGTGAGTATGGAGGTCACCAGATTGGGAGATCTAGGAGAAATTCGAGTGATCAACCAAAGTGCCGGGCAAGCAATCAAGGAGCAGTGGCAGTAGTTGTCCGGAAAGGTAGTCATTAAATCATTGAATGGCTGCAATCAGCTAGCAGAGTCATAATTGGTGGTTGTAGAACTAGTGAGGTTTGAAGTTTTCCTGGGTGAAATGCTTGATCCTCAAATTCTGGGTTTTTATACCCAATCACCATTCCCCATCTGAAGTTGGTGATAGAAGCCAATGCCCAGATGCTACAGCAGGTTCTGACTGTACAACTATTAGAGGTCATATTCTTGTGAGATACAAAGACCATGTAGATGTTGTAAGCAGATATACAGCAACGTGTCCCGCACTGCACTAGCCAATTCCCCACATGATTGACTTGAACCTGCGCGTTAATAGACTGAATGGCCAAATCTACAGCCTCGCACAGGTTGAGTTAAAAACTCTGAAAACCCACATTGCAACATATCTGGACTACAGATTCATTCACTAATCATTGTCACCTGTGCCAGCACTGATCTTGTTTGTGAAGCAGATGGATGCTTGCCCATGGCAGTCTATAAACTACCTAGCTGTCAATACAGCCACATCAAAGATTGGGTATCACCATGGCCCGATTCCAGATATGTTCAGCTGGTTGTGTGGGTCTTCGAACTTCATGAAACACATCTTGCAAAATGTCTATCATCTTCTCCAAATGACATATAGTGTTATGCGCAACATTGCTTTTCACACCAGATACGGCCAGTTTATATACCCTGTGATGCCCTTAGCCTTGCAGTATACACCAGTGACCTTCAAACCTTATATCAGTGACTGCTGACAGCCTCACTGAGACCACTTTGCTGGGTGATATCTTGATGATATGCGGAAGATCTCAACCAACACCATGGTGAACAAGATGCAGGTAACAACAGCGCTGAAGGGACTATGAGAACATGGTGTCTACAGCAACATGAACAAGGGTTATTTTGGAGTCTAGGAGGTTGACTTTCTCAGTATTGTCATTAGCCTTGATTGAATCATCATGGAGTTGGACTATATACCAGCACCCAAAGACTAGCCAATGCTGGCAATTGTGTGGATTGAAGAGGTGCGTTTTAGATTTAAGAATGTCTACCGACTGGTTAGCGGGGAATTTGGATACAAAACAGTGCTTACTCCACAGATACTGACCTAAGTACAGACGTCCCAGAAGCCTTAACAGCTCAAATCAGAGTGCACTCAGGATGCAGATCTCATATTTGGAACAATTTAAAGGCCCTTCACCAATTTACCCATTCTCAAGCATTTTGACCTGGCAAAGCAGATTGATCTGCTAACTGACACAAGCAGCATTACAATTGGTAGAATTCAAAACCAGTATGATGTATTCCAAAATTCTAATGCCAGTCAACTCCAACTGGTGAAAATGGTGTTATACTGAATACCAGTATGTTGCATAGTATTGGAACGTCATTTCTATCGCCAATGCAATGTAGCAACAGCATCGCAGGCTTGCGGGAGTGCAGTATATCCTCCTGATACAATGTGAACCCAGGAATCGATTGTACCTTGAAATGGTCAAAGTGCTCTTGGAGCCGCTGCGTCGAAGCGCAGAGATTCTCTTATTATATGACTGTGTTATTGAACATCAGGAATGCAAGAACAACTGAGATGATGAACCATTAAGTCGATCCAACTATGAGATAAGATGTGAGAGGAAACTAGCATGGCTTCCAACCACCATGGCAGTGACCACAATCACTGATTACTATGGTGACAATGGACTGGATATGATGATAGCCTATGAACATGCCCTACAAGCGAAATCTGATTACTTATACTGATCAATGTTGAAATTGCAGATTAGAGTATATCAAGATCCATCAATGCACCTGTGACCTTCGGGTGGTCAATTTCTCTACTTGTAGCACTCTGCCATTAAGAGACCAGCATTATCCACAACAATCCAAAAAGTAATCCTATCATTGCCATCAAGAATGCAGAGCTTGCATCACACATTTATAACTGCCCTATACAGCAGTCAGATATACTGAAGCAGGTTGCCTCCAGCGAGCTATACTCCAAAATCAAGGCACTGCATTATGTATGATAAGTACTCCATCTGCCACTGGCACCACCTTCTCATCTTTGGGAAGAACATACCATGGATTGCATTCTGCACTTGCCAGAGATAGCAGCATCGGGATAGTCCAGGATCTTGGTAATCTTCAATCATTTGAGCACTCTGGAAACTCACATCACCTGCAGAGAGGATATTATTGTCATAGAGCAAACAAAAAGATTTTTGAAACTTGTAATTGTGAAAGCTAATTTATGAGACCATGTCATTAGCTATCCCCACAATCAGTGTACTGTTTAATTGTGGGATGGTATATAACTCCACATTACTATCGATCACCAACTCTCAATCACCTTCCAACCACAGGAGGAGGGTCAAACTGCGGGGCCAAGCAGAACAATGTTGTAGTATGTATGAGCAGAATGACCTAGTGGAACAGATCCTATGGGCAGCATTTGCCTAAATCAATTCTTTTCACCACTCCACACAATCTTGGGTGGAGTACAACTAGTATCCAATGACATAGTGCAAGTTGACCAACGCTTTCAGTGGCATAAGTGTAGGTGCGTGCATGCCAGTGAGTTATTAGATTATCCTGGAAAATCGACTGCATGGTCATGCCCAAACCTTACAGAGAAATGGCTGACCGAATTAACTTTAAACTTGCTGGCATAGTATGGCTCCCTGTTAGGGGTTCTCCCATAATAGCGATAATGGTACTTGCATAGGTGTCATAATAGATATATGTCATGGAGTTACTCTAGATCTGGTCACGTGATATACATACTGCGTATCCAAGACACAATAAATACGCCAGTTCTAGGGTCACTAACAGAACTACATAGGAATCGAGTGTCAATTGAAAAAGCATGCGTGATGCTTTGTGGATTCATCTCTGATGATGTGACTATGTTGCCTTACTGGAAAGCCTCATGCTTTAGCAGTGCGCTTGGGCTTTCAACGACAGTGATTTTCCAGAATCTAGTGGGACATGTCTGAACGAACAGGAGCATACTCCGACACCCAAACACAGCTGTCGATACTCAATATGCGAGTCATCGGGACTTTAAGGGTATCTTCTCAGAGGGTAAGAACCACTAGGGTACTCCGCTGCCAAAGAGAATGGTCTTGGCCTAAGCATGACGTGGCTGAGGGAATTATGATGTTGGCTCATGAAAAGAGGCTTCTAGCAACCCTGCTCATTGGTTTTAGTTAGTATGCATCGCAAGGTGAGACTCATATCAGGATACGACCTGACGCGGCGTTTTCTACATTGGCATAGTATCAGTTGGTCCCCGATGAAATCTGTGATGCAAGCCAACCAGCCGAAATGGCGAGGCATTAAACTGCGATAAGCACTGACCAGTCAATGATGGGCTGATGTTCCAACTACTGATGCAAACGGATTGTGAGATGTCTAAGTGTAAGTTCGGTCGGTCACATTGTCAGACATGATATTGTGCGATGGATGGCCCGATTCTTATTAGGAGCAGAACGCTGGGAAACTACATTGCATGAACACAATAACCTACGCGAAGCGTGGCAAATATCATCCGGCGCATGAAAAGAGGCCATGGCGCGACCGCGATAATGCTATCCTGAGCATTTTAGTCATCGTGACGAAGTGTGGGCGTACAAGACCCTCAAAGACAACTATAATGAGACAGCATTGTTTCGGCAATGAGAAGAACAAGCTCTGGCAGCTACGCAAAGTCAACAATCAGATACACTGAAGACGATCTTAAAATATTATTAAGGTTTCTATCAACAAATACTTTCAAAATTACTTCCCTATACCATCTACCTGAACAAACTTTATATGTCTCAACACAGATTGACACACTCGGAATACGTACTCCAGAAGAGCATCGAACTCTCAGGGGATCATATTTTTGAATTGGGAGAGCAATGTGTGATCCGCATCTCTCGTGCGGTTAAACATTTCGCGGCATGCAGCAGTAATGGTTTCCTGGTACATTAGTACTTATGTTTTGGGCTGCTACCATTGTATGAACTTTCTGAGGAGTAAGGTTTATTAATAACCGTTAACTCCTTGGACAGGAACTGGGTTGAACTGTTTGGTTCAGAATTGACTTAGTTGCTTTTGAGAATAGGTCAAGAGGTTGAGCCTTGGGACAAGACGAGGAAAGAAATAGTTTCTTAGATAGGCAGCTGTACTTGGATTCAATAAATATTGTATTGATTCTTGGGATTAAGCACCCTGGTAACAGTATAATATTTTATATACTCTACGTTGATATTTGAAGATCAGGATTGAATGAGTTCAGATTGTAAAAGTTGTGAGAATAATGTTCGCTGCATTTACTTAGGACAACGGATGTGTCAGTATCACCATTTAAGACAAAGTTGTATTCGCACTCACTGACAGGTGCAGCGTATCGAGGAAAGCTGTCCAGTGGTTATTCGCCAGAGGTGCAAATTTTTATTAGAGTGTCGCAGTTATAAATACAGAAGACCTATAACCAGTCGAGGAGCATATGTTCTTTAACAATACTGTACAGAACACTGTCCTACACCAAATTGCCCTCATAGGGACACAACTACTGTGGAACTACAACAACCACAGAAGGTTGAATATAGCAATCTAATCAATAATGTCGATACCCAGGAGGAGGTTGACAGATATGAGCAAGGCCCTAGCGTGGCGCGGCTCCAGAATGGAGAAACCCAAGTCACCAGCAGTTCGAGAAATTCCACCATCAGTCCAAGATAATCAATGAAGAATAGAACAGGCTCGAACACAGTATCCATTCTTGAAACAGCAATCAGAACCGGATGAAACGGAGCTGGGACAAGGAGAAATAGCAATGAGCAATGTCATTCCCAACTTTGTTCAAAGTCAGTCATTGGAACTCGCTCAGCAAGTCATGCATGTTATACAGACTGTAACATATAATTGCAATCACACCTGCAGGTTCAGGCGCACCCGAAAACATTTACCCCATTCGCTCATTTAGGTATCATCATTCCACATGGACAATATACGATGAGCAGTGACTGCAGTTACGACAGGTTCTCACAAAGAGAAATATACTACACCTTGGAATTGGACTTAGTCGACCATTACACTGGTGCACCTGCTTTGCGTCACATATTGGATAATCCAAATGAGGCTATGGTTCAGTTTACCAGATATCTGTTGATCATTGGCTTCATCTCATATTCATTACATGAATCAACTAACATGAAATGGAATCAAACTCTAACCAATACTCCCGGACTCCTCCCGCCGCCTTATTCTCCATACCATTTGCCTATTTTGCATCAGTTGGTGAGATTGTATTGGTTGAATGTTTAAAGAGGCCTACCTTGATTACACTGCCCTAATGATTATCATTCATCATCACCATCTGACTGCACGACGTCCCCATGCTCTGTATACTGTGTCGTATGGTCCTCACGAGTCTCCAGATTGCAGGATATCATCAATGTTTTGATGTTCAGTCATCTTATCGGGCCATGCAGGACTCCCATTTGTGCCACACCAGAGAGCTGGTGGAGATCACTCGCTCTGTTATCATAACCAATGGGTCCAGTATTCAATAGCCATGTGTGTGGAACTCTGTTTTGCCAGTGTCGGAAACCCCGTTCAAAGGCCTGGCACTGCTCATTCAATACCCAGAACGTCTGAGTTATTACCGTGTGGTTTGCTGCTATGAAATTCAGTCCCGTCCCACCCACCTTGGGTGTAGTTATGAACACAGAGGGATTTGGCGAATCTCGTAATTTGAGCTGCATTTCAGTGCTTTCATCATTGCCCATTTCTGCATAAATGTAGAGAATATCCAAATTATCCGCAAGAAACTTTGTGAGCCATGGCTTCAACATAAGAACTTGGCCTGGCAGCGGACAAAATAGCAACTCCTTTTGAGGAGGAGGCGCACGAGGTGAGGAGTTTTATTATCTGCCAGGTAAGTGCAGGAATGCCTCATTTGATGCTTCGTCTTCGTCAGGTACAAGATCCTCTGCAGGTGCATTGATAAGCATTGGCAGGAATGTGTCTCTCTGCCATCGGGACATCGGAGAATGCACCCAAGTATTGAGTTGGCATTCATTGTACCATTGTCCGGAAACGTCATTCTGATCTTCGGTGTCTCCCAATTCAATTGAGAAACATGCCAGCCGCCACCTATGTACCCTCCACGCTCCTGCAGAACCTTGTAATGTGTATCTTTCCACAAGGGTCTTCAGTTTAGCATCCTCATCTTCAGGCCATTCGAGATCAACAAGGTGTGCATTCTCCTTCGGTATCCAAACAAGTGGTTTCACATTTGCAAGTTTTGATTCTGACCTCCTCGTGATCATCCAGGGCTGTGCAATGTGGATCATCCGGTGTGCCGCATCCTGTTGAGCGTCAGTGTCTTCAGTCCTGATGGCATGAATCACACTGTTCAGAGTGGAATGCAGTGCCTGGGTGCCGTGCGTTTCCATCACAGTCGCATCCTCTGGATCTTCAGGCGCACCTGGAAACAGCAACATCATGTGAAAACACCAGTCATAGAGTGAATGGAATCCCGGCGGTGCTGTGACTTGAAGTTTGAATCTGATTCACACGTTAATCGCAATGCGATTGCCCGTACTGTATTTGGTCTTGTAACAAAGTGACATGTCATAAATCCCAAAACTCGATGAACAGTGTGAGAGTTGGCCGATGCTTGATTGTTTCGCTCTCCATGTCAAGGTATCTTACGCCACATGGTGGATATTCCATCGGTTTTCTGGCTCATCGATAGTGGTGTTCAGATCGTTGTGGGCGAAATTCGCATTTTCCACATGCAACAAGTTGATGGGTTTGAATCAGTGCCATATGTCATCTCGTCAATGACACTCTTCAACGTCTCTGCAACTCCGGGCATCGTCACCACCAGGATTGGTACTAAGGCTAATGTAAGCGCTGGATGCCCCTGTGGTGGAGTTGACTGGATCTCTGAAAGGTGGTGGGGCACTGCATTCTGTCTCCGCAATGGATACCACTCCCATTCATCACTGATAATCCCGGGAATGTCATTGTGTGCCATATCGACCAAGTCTTCAAGGGTATTCCCCCACAAAATGGACAGCGGTAACCCCATTACAACTTTCTCAGTTAGCAATTTGCATATCATTGCTGCTGCCACTGAGGAGATAGTGTTGCCAAGACCCATTTTATCCGCCACCAGTGCTCCTGGCATATCAGAATCCCATACCCACCTCCTCACCATGAACCATATGGCCCAAACCTGGTGCACTAGAAACTGCGTTCCGGGCAGGCCTGGATTTGAATTCTTGTGGCCTTGAACACAGTCATCGGATGATTGGCGAATCAGATAGGCATACAGCAGCCTGACGGCCTCATCAAGACACTGATGTTCCAATTCGTTGTTGATTGTGTTGAGTACAGTATTCAATACTGAACTGGTATCATCTGGATTGAGGTACTCCTCGCCATCCACTTGCTCATGAACCTCTATTGCCCTTTGGTCAGTCTGCTTTTCGTGCTCAATGATCCCTTTCAGTTGGTCCAAGGTAAGTTGGGCTGATGGGCTCATTCTGCAGCGCTTCTGAAATTCATCACGATGTTAGGTATTTCTCAGATAAGCATTTGGACCCAATAAATATGTGGAATACATTCAATTCTATTCACTGAATCTGAACTTACATTAATACTAATTTCATTCTCTTTCCCACCTGCCTCCTCATCTACCACTCTTGCACGTTCATCGGATACCTCCGAAGTCTAGATATTTTGATTAGCAGTGATGCATGACTAACCATCACCAGGTTTGCGGGGAGTACCTTGGCCGGTCTAATTACGTGCTCCGCAATATCATTCCCTGTAGCTGCCTTCATTTCTACCAAAAATAGTTTCACATTGTGTCCCAGTTTCAACTTGAAGGCATTAGAAAGGGAACTGTTGTATGAAATCAGACAATTTAGAGGGTCATTCATCATTTGCCCCAGTGCGTATAATCCCATATGCTCTTCATCCAATTCTTCCTGTGTCAAGTTGGATTTGAACAATGCAGTCAGACAGTATGGTTCTTTTGGGTCCCAATTTTTTTCAATGAAATCAATCAGCTCCTCCCAGTGCCTCACATCTGTGTATGAAGCATGTAGTTGCATGCTGGATGTCTGGTCATTGTTGCCGTTTGGAACTCGACAAATCACAACCATGAAAGTTGCGTTTGGCAACTCTGAGAGGTTACTTCTTGAGTGTTTGCCCGTGCGCCCTCCTGAATCTGTCGCGGCTCGATTGTTTCCTGGCCTTCCCTCTTCTCTCGCGTTCCGAACCACGCATGCACATTTCTTCAAATACACCTCAACCGACTGTCGCCAAATCGATTCAGCATGATCAAACATTTTCAAACGCGCCCAGGTCACGAAAGTCTCCAAACAATCTGCAACCTCTGTCTCCCAGTCCAGGGGTCCATCTCGCAGCTGTTTCAAACAGTTCTGTCCCCGAATAATGGACCTATGTTTCTTCTCCAGATACCCAGCCACCCATACTTTCTTCCCCTGGTTGAAGTCACTAAAGTTGGGCTGCTGCATGCTTTTGGCAAATTGCTTCAAGGAGAATTCTGTTTGCTTCAAGCTGATTGGGGCTATGCCTTCGGCCCCACCCAGGTCTGATGAATCGTTGCACTAAAAATCTGCATCGTATTCATCATGGGAAATGTCTGGTAATGAGGGGAAATCGGCAATCCCTGAATCATTTGTCCTTCACAGTTCCGCAGCCAGCTGATAACGTTTCATTGGGAGGCTGATGCGGGGTCTCCCAGGTGCACCGGGAAGTTGTCCAGGTGCAGTAGAGGAGGAACATGTCAGCCGAATGTCTGGATTGTTTTGAGGCAGTGCTGGAGCAGCGCAAAGTGCGCCTGGAGATGACAGCCCCTGTCCTGTGAATTGTTGAGGGGGGAACATTTGAGGTCCACCATAACCTCCTTGGGGGAAATCATATGCTTGCCACAATGGCCCATAACTCGGGTATCCTTGGATTGCACCGGTGCTTGGTTTTGAGCTTGGTGTCATGTTGAATGGGGCATGTTGGTAGAACTGGGGAGTGCCTGGAAATGTTGCCTGCAAAGGCGCGTAACCATTCCCAGGGGGAGGATGAAATTAATTTGTGTGTTCCCCAAATTGAGTGTCTTTGCTCCGTGTATTTTCAGCATTATTATCTGATGCTCCCACATTGTCATCTAGGCATTGTTGTGAGCGAAAGAGGTTACCTGTTGGAGCCAGATTGGTTGTCTTCGGTGGAGATCCGTTCGTTGACATCGTATGTGAAAACACAGATTGTAGTCAACCGATTCTCAATTCAATTGGTGATTTTGAACGCAGCGGAGTATAGATGAGAATTGGGAAGGTAGCAGTGACCTTCAGTGTGATGAAGGTATCTTAAAATCATCATATTGGTCACAGACTGCGGTATTTCACCACACCTTTGATCCAATGAAACTCGGCTGAGAAAAAGAAATTATAGTCACACACATCCCGCCTATCTGTGTAATATGCTCGAATTCATATACTAGGATCTGAGATAGAAGCTCACCATTGTTCGGTTCATCACAGTAAAGTTCAAATAAGTGATTGGACATGATATTTCCAGCAACCCAACAAGAGCTATATCCAGTTGGACGGTTAGCATGACTGGAGATTTTACACTCAAAATGTGTGTGTACGACTTGCGCTACATTCAATATGAGGCCATGTTAGTTGACCAGCAACAGTGATTGCTTCATGCTGAGCTCTGTGTGTCAACTTCAGTGCCTCCTCAGGATCCACCCACCGGTCAAAGATCGTGACCAAAGGAAACATCCTGCCAGCCTAGCAGTTCTCGATGATCATTGAGTGGGCATACAGCCATCTAGGAAACTTACCAATTTCATTGTATTGAGCTGATGATATCCGCTGCTTGAGGCTCGAGGGTAGACATAATCTGTCCAATGCCACAATGACGTAGTATGTGATAAGGATGATTGTAGTAGCAGCACCTAATGAACCATATTAAAAGTTGATTGCAGTGATGATAAAAGATACTGTCTCTGCTAACCATTTTCAGTAGAGAATGTGCAGCATTATTGTGCGGGATTTGATAGATATTTTCATAGTTTGTAACGAAAAGTGAGGGTGAAATGAAGTTGTTTTGTCCCTCCTTTATGTTTGGTGGGGTGTGATGTGGCTTTGAATGTGATACGCTAACCTGAGTTAGCTCGCTTTCAAACCATTATCCTTGAGGCTGAAATCCAGAAACAAACGATACACCCTAAAGCATGATCAAGATTCGTCAGAACACTGAGCATATCTCAAATATGGTCAACACTCACCGGAAACATGATAGATGCTCCATCTGAGACATGAACTTATTCAACGAGGACCGACTGGATGCTCACAATGAACAATATCACCCTTGATCCATGAATGAAGGGCTCTTACACCAGGGGATTCTACTACCTGCCAGCTTCCCTCACCCTCAGCCGTCATGGTTTGACTACAGTAGGTGCACCAAAATGGCCATCAACAAGGTGTCAATTGATGTGTTATGGGGGTGCATACACCTAAGTAACAATACTTTTATGTATCTAGGGATACTTAAGTAAGTACTAGGGATACAGCCGTAGTTCCTACCATATTCATCTAGGAATATCCCCACACAAAGTCTACTGGCAATCTACATCAATCATATACACAAAGGGGACAGATATATATAGTTGTATCAGCTACTGTGAAATGGACAGAACCTAAATCGTATCGTGGCGTAACGCAATTCTGGGAATACGTATAACTCGTATGATTAATGTCGGTGATCAATGAATATCGTAGAGCATATTTGTATAATGTATCTCATCGTTTGATCAATATCGTAAGGTATGCTGTATAATTAATCTTCGATTAATGATTAATATCATAATGTCTTTTCATATCATTCATCCCGGCAATTATTCAATATCATAAGGAATTCAGTATAATGAGTCTTCCATTATAAATTCGTACCGTAAGAACTATTTGAGAGATTACTCTTGGCGATTGATTAATATTGTGGCGGTAATATTTTGCCCATTGGTGGCGCAATCTTACTTGACACATATCTTCACCAAAAGCTTCCTCGGTCTCTTCCTTGATTCATCTGGCATTTAGATACTATCGGCAATATTACGTCTTGGCTTAATCTCCCTCACAATTCAAATCTTCACTCCAAAGAAGCTTCCGAATTATACTTCGTAGCTTCTCACTCTATTTCCCTAATCTGGCTTGCAATTCTGAATTTGAATAATTGGGTTTATTCGTAAAAATCTTTCCAGAGCGCGTTGTATGTAACTGGCTTTGCTTTTTAGCTCAAGTAATTAGGAAGTAAATCACTTCGACCAGAATATGCTTCAGTATCAGAATCTTTGATATTCAACACAGGTATTTCGGATTCCGGCATGCGTGACTCTGCCATCCTAGGATTTAATAAAGGCAATACCACAAGATCATTAATGTATTCTCAGGGTAATACTGGGTTATTGTGATAATAAATCAATATCTCGGTGAACTGAATTATACTTGCAACCCACCAAATGCACTGTGCTGCAAACAACAGATTTTCGCTTTCGAAGCGATCGGGTGATAATGATAAAGCACAAAGTATCATGTGGTACTCGTTATTGAACTTATGCTCACCCATGGGGCGGGGGAAGCAGGTGCAATCCTATTAGATAATCCTAATATACTTGATGATGATACTAATAATAATACGAACTGAAAACAACAATTACATGTCAGCTTCTTCTGCCCAGGTAGGTATCGTGGGTATCGTTCGTGCTTGTGGGGATGTCCTTTCATTCCCGAAGCATTGCTGCCTCTTTATGGCTTTCTTGTATGGTATAATTGGTTCTATCGAGTTAGTTCCCCCATAAGGCCATCATCATAACTCAACGATTGCTAAGATCTCATCTGTCATATCGTAGAGTACTACTTAACAAGCTTTAATCTCTCTCGACAGCGGACCACTCATCCCAAAGGTTATTGTGTATTGCATCTTTGGGTTTGATGAGTTACTCTCCCATGAGGGCCATCATCAGCAACACGATTTAATTAATCAGTAACTTTCACTTAGACATCTTGCAACTCAAGTGTTCAGGTAGTGAAAACCTCTCCTCGCCTGATATGGTTATTCAGAGGGCTTTCAACAGATTGGTTCATTATATTAGGACACAACCTCACCCTTCAGGCTTTTCGGTTTATCTGCTTCAGAGGCTATATTTGGGGGCGCACCGTCGCTCTGTCAACATTTATTTATGATGAATTCAGTTGCCCATTGTTTCGGCGGTTTATCTGGTCTAGCCCTAAGTCACAATGAATCAGATGCGGCATGCTAAGGTTGAAACCGTTCTCACCAACTGGGGAGTGCCCAAGTCATTCCAATTCCTACTGGGGAACCGCTTGAGATCCCACATAATTGCATATTGGCTATTGTCTGCCTGACACGTTAGTTGCCATATTGCAGTCGATGCATCTAGTCCCACTTAAATCAGTTCAGTGAATGTGGTCAGAAATAACTGGCATCTCTCCAAGCGCTGAAGGCTTATGATTGGCCAAGGTTATTTCATGATTAACTCAATACAAATTCATTGTGGTTTCAATGAATCTGCTAGCAATGAGGCTCACTATCAAATCGACACGAGGTTCCCATCGAATCAGTCTAATGATCACAGGACTGGCATACTTGCATTGCCAAGGATAGAAGTTATGTATTCTATGCGAGGAAACTTTGTAGCATATACCCTTCTGACAATCAAACAAGTACCATTACCTCTATTGAGAGAGAACCCCTAACATCATGATCTTGTCATAGACAATGTACCGGGTGCACCACCACCTGAAGATACTCCCAGCGAAGCACCCATAGACCCTCAGCAGCATGATCTCACCTGTACCCCTGATCTAACAAAGACAAAGGCTCATAGGCAGGTAGTTGGAGTGAAAAATGCGTGGGGGAAAGGGTATGGCAAAGCAACTGGATTGTGCACCAAGCATCGAAACTACTCACAACAATGGAATCCATGGTATCCATGATGGTCCGCACACAACTTTCAGCAGGCTCAATCGTTTAGCCACCAAATGATATCATTGATAGATCAACATCTCGGGAGTGGACTGGACATCTTCAAAATCAAATAATTGCAATCAGCAGATGCCCTGCGAAAGCTCGTCGCTGAACGTAATTTCGGGCTGCGAAATGATAGTTGCATTGAAGATCACTCACATATCTTCGGAACATTGTACTACAAGGATATTTTCAAATGTATTCAGTTCCTCCTCACACATCCATCTCAGGCAAACCTCAATTGTGAAATGGTGGGCCTCGCTGACTCTGAGGGACGTTGAATCTACAGCGAGATGAACACCAGTGACTGTTGCTGGGATACAGAGAATCAACTTCCTGCCAGAGCGACAATTGTACCAGTCTTATGTGCATCCGACAAGACTCACTCGACCAATTGTTTGGGCGATCAGCCTGCCTGGCTGCTGTATCTCATGATTGGTATTATTCGAAGACATATCCGCCTGCCACCTTCAATGGGTGCCTGGATTCTTGTCGGACTGATTCCATGTCCCGCTAATGGTGCAAAAAACATTGACAAAGTATGGCATAACGCGGTGGGATCTGTCCTGTCTCATCTCAGGCATCTTGACACCACTCGCCATGGCTTGGAATGGGATTGTGCAGATGGATTCCGGCGACAATGTTAGCCTCTGTTGGCTGCCTGGGTCAGAGAGTATGCAGAACAAGTCAAGGTTGCTCCAGTCTCATAAGGCTCCAGCCTGATGTGTGAATTTCCTAAAGGTGCGCTGATGGGGTATTCAACTTTTTGACCACTCGATAACTCAAGTGACCATCCTCTATACTCAGAGGTGCTGGAGGACAATAATATTGATGCTTGGCACACTGAATGTGTCCGCCCAATCTGCAACACGTTCTGGCAATACCCTCTCTCTAATTTTTATCGCCTTTGGCAGCCTGATGAATTGCATCAGCTGCTCCTGGGTTTAGTTACAGACTTATAGCACTGGCTACACAAATACCTGAAAGCTAGAATTGTCAAGGATCAATTTGACAATTGATTCACAGCAGTTACACGATATCCCGGCCTCCAGCACTTCTCTCAACCATTCGATTGGTTGAAAAGCGGCACGTTGTAATCTAAAGAGATCTGTGGAATGATCAGAACACTTTCAGAGAATTGCACTCCAATTCTTGTCTGCTCCAAGGTTGACGGGAAAACTGCGGCAGAAACAGCCTCGAATGAAATGGTAATGGCAGCACTGCTCGCACTATGTGAATTCTCTCTACTTGTCAGCCATCAAAATCACTCGCATCTATTCCTTGAAGCACTAGACGATGCCCTCAAGCGATCTTACCCCAAGCAGGGTAATTTTCGAGAACAGAAAATGTCAAAGTCTGCCAAGGCCAATGTGGATGACCGGTTGGCAACAGAATTATATCAGTTATGCGAACAAAAGATTCATAAGATTCGAGCTGCAATGGAGGCCCTTGTGCATGGTGTTGAAAAGATTTCCACAACGAAACTCAGGCCATTTCAGGTGCCCCTGTATAGAGCCCAACAAGCGGCAACCACTTGGTCAGATACCGATTGTCGGAGGGCAATTCAGTGATTGGTGAGCGAAATCCATCAAGAGACACCTGTTCACCACAAGCTTTCCGATAAATTATTCCAACAGTATGAGCGACAACTATTGGAGGAGGTCGGAACTAAGGCAAGCCGTCCCAGACGCATATTCGACAAAGTTGTTGCCCTAAGGAAAGGTCCCGGTGAAGGCGAGGGTTACGGGGTGGCAAACATGACCGCCGACAACCAGCTGCAATTTCAGATCCGCCTATACGATGCTGAGACAGAAGCCATGACCTGGAGTTTGGCTGATATGGAGCGCGTCACTAACCATCAGGAGAGAGGGATTTATGGCATCACCTCGAATGAACATAAGCGGTGCAAGAAGGAATTCTCCATCCTGATGATCGAGTTTTAAGCTTGGTGGGAGACGATTGGCATTCAGGCGCTCCGGAAAACCATTGAACAATGCATAATACATTTCAGATATCCAAAGATACATCTTGTGAGCCATATATCAGAGTCAATTCGGCGAATGGGTTCCAGTGACAATTTCAACACTGATATTTCTGAACGGCTACATATCGCCGACATGAAAGTGGCATATCGATCTAGGGACACAGTTAAGTACATTCGACAGATGCATCAGCACAATGACTGGTGTACCAGTCTTGACTACATGGAGACACTGTCATATTTTGCACTCCAAGGCTGGTACAATATTGACTCCGCAAAAGTTTTCAACCGACTGTTCTCCACAGATAAATGGCTAAGTACACGTAGAGCCCATCTGTTACATCTCCAAACAATGCAGGACGAGCCCATGGTCCACCCTGTACCACATCAGGTATATCATTTGAGAGAACTGCATATCCGAGGAGTGTGCAGAAGTATCAGATTAGCCTTACTCAGAGATGCATCAGAAGATTTTGGAATTCCCAACTTTGGACAGCTATTCTGAACGCAAATTGAAGAGGACTGGGGACATGAATTCAGTGGACTCGTGCTCAGATATGATCAGAATTTACTCATGTTCAGTATATTTATTCAACTCAAACATGGCCTGTAGTGTGACCATCAACCATTTCACTGCCTTACATCTGTTGAGCATCTGGGACTTGATCGCAAGGTAGAATATACCAATGCCAACCAAGGGATCATGCCTGAAGTTAATATCATCTGGGTCCATTATACGCAAAGTGAAGAGAATGACCTTCATAACACCTTCCAAGGATGAATTCCTTCCGTTTCTGTATTATGATTTAGCTGGACTCCACCGAATCGGATCCTTCATTTTCAGGAGTGCCTGACAGCCGGGAAACCAATACCAACCTTTCCTAAGAGGTGCAAAAATACTCAACAATGGGTATTATGACCACAAGTTCAAGAATATGCGCTGGCGATTCCAACAACGTGCAAAGATCTTCATGGTTGGGCTGATTGTGTTGACAGGATCATCTGGGTTGTCAAACAAACGAATAATATGCATATTGTACCCGTGGGAGCATTAGTTGGACTAGGACACTTCGTGTGGGAGAAAGCTCCAGCCGGGGGCATCGATAGTGTATGACTTGCAAATTATCATGTCAATTCAGATACCTACCGGACTGGATATCAGTTCAATTTGAATGCCAGATTCAAGTGTGTAGGTGTGGAATAGTATACCGGATTGTACTATTCGATACAAACATTGAATATTTTCACTCACGGAGATTCCGGCTTGAGGTGCACCGGACTTGCCATGCAGACGAGTGTTGTGGTCGCAGCTGCTCCGAAATTTTACTCATTCAAAAGCTCGATTTTATATCATTCCAAAGACGACTTCATACTCTGTGGAATATTGTTGTATTCTGTTCCGCTACTTCAGAAGCGTTGAGGAGCACCTGATAGTACTCTCAGAGCACCTGAGAAGCACATCGTTTTGCATTCAGCCTGTTCGGGAGCTTCTGGGAGATTCTGGAAGGATTGGTGTGGCTGTTCAGAATAGCTGAGTTGTTGAGTTCTGACTTCCTAACCATTTTACATTCTGCTGATGGGTGGGCCGGGCCAGTTCTGACCTGAAACTGGACTGCCTGGCCGATTGTGAACACTGCGAATGGGCAGGTGGGATTTGGCTGACGGCTAGTAGGGGCGAGCCTCATTGACCATCGGCTGGCAGGGGCAAGCAATTTGGCCATTGGAATGGACAGAAGATGTTGGCCGAAAACTTGAGCTTAAGCTAAAGTTCAAGCTTGAGCAAAGGCACTGGCCTGCGCTGGAGCGAGAAACCCAGACCACGAGCACGAGCTAGAGTTTCAGCAACTGCTCGAGCCAGTGCATGAGCCAGGGCTCAGCGGTTGAGCCTGGGCTAGAGCCTAAGCACGAGCTCGATCTTGTGGTGCCACAGTCTAAGGATTGAAGGGAAGTCAGGAGGCCCTGTGTCAGGGAAGAGTCGTATAGGAGGAGCAGAGCGGCAGTAGTTAAGGCAACGCCATGCCTTCAGCTTCAAAAAACCCGGCCACCCAGATCCCTACATATACTGAGGATAGCTCTGTATGTTTTTTGACTATACACCCAGTGAAACGGCTTCTGGTGGGGAATGGGAGAGTCCAGGTGGAGCGGCCGCCGTAGCAGCAGTCACTGCCCCCCCAAGGTGGCACATCAGTTTACGCATCGTTTAATGTTTTCGTACTGGTCATGTGTTTTTGTCACCATTTCAGTTAGCAATAATTTTCTGTATATCGGTGAATAACGCACATACGAATGGAAGAGCGAGTCCAATAGGTAGTAGTGGTCAGTTTTAGCATACACTTCTTCAACTCAACCTTGGCAATGTTATCGAGTCGTAATATTTGGATTCATACAGTGCTGTACTTATCAGTATTGTCCAGTATTGTCAAAGGACTCAAGCATGCGGTATTCAGGATCCGTTTTCGCTGTCTCTGATAGCGCTTTTCCCTTCATTGAGCATTACGTTCAGCTGTTTCCTGCGTGAAACCATCAACAAATGACTTAGCCTTGCTGAGTTCGACGAAACCTTACGCCGTCACCAGGGTGAGGCTGCATTTGTTAAATACCTCGCTACATTCACTGGCATGTACACTTGTCACCCCATCTTGCCCACGATTTGACCTCGCCATACTTCACAGACTCTCTCCCACGATGCATACACAACCAAGATCTCCACTGCGTGAACTTGGCCGTACCTTTTGGGCTTCTTTGGTTCAATCATCGTCTCCAAACTGCTGCGTCGACACGGACGGCAATGCCCCCTTCCTCGAGCTTCTGAATGAGATGGCAGGTGGTGTGTCAAGGGCTTGTAGTAGTCTACGGTACGAGAACGAGGCCCACAAGGATAATGAGGTGGATCCTGGTGAGGTGGTGGACGAACCCGCTGATTTGGTGGATAGTGAAGCCGTCAAGAGGCTTGTTCATCCACATGTTGATGAATGTACCGATGAGATTGACATTGTGGCCAGCGAAGGAGGTCTTGTGGAGTCTCGGAGAGTTGACTGAGACACCAATGGGAGTGATGACTGTCTTGCCACCACAAGCAGCACTCCTCCTACACATCGATGCAAAAAGTCACATGCTGGTACTACAAATCACCCCGCTATGACATGGTCAATAATCATACGTACTGGCTCCAACTGGATTCAACGCTCTGATAAGCTGATTCAATCCATTATCAGTGCGAGTACTTCAACAATGGCATGGTTTACACCAAAGTAAACGCAGAAGACATTCAGACCATCAGTCGGCTGACCAACCCTACAATTGACCAAGTAATGGTCAGTATCAGCAAGTAGTAAACTGAAATCTCTGGTACAAGAGTATTTAGTTCCCCTAGCAATGCATGGCCAAGGAGCGGAAGCAGTTCAAGAGCCGTCCACGTCTACTGATGATGATTGCAGCTACTGCAGGTATATCCAACATGGTAGATGAGCTAAGGGAGCCTTTGGAGGAAGGCATCTCAGCCAGCGAGCAACCTGGAGATGGTATCATACATGATCATTTGCGATGTGTGGCAAAGACTTTGCTATGATTCCTGATATCTTCATAGATAGTAGGGACTGAGCCGGGTTAGGATAACGTATTGGAGTTGGCTGTCACAAGGTTAAATTTGTGAATCAATGTACCAATTCGTTCATCTACTTCTCGTCATCAGGTAGCCGTCCGCTTAGCAGCATTGAAGTTGATATCTTGAAAACAAATCTAAGAGCCTGTCTACTGTATACTACCGGGAGACACTTTAGACGTGGTCGACAGGAGACTAGCAGAGGATTATACGGAGTTCTGCAGCCACGCCTGCGAGGCAGAAGCGCTTTTAGACAAGGCCTTTCCAATGGCAAATCCGAAGAAAGGCAATGGCAATAGGTCAAAGGTGGTAAGAAGGTAAAGAAGGATGCCAGCGATAGCTGCGGTAAGTGTAGTGATGAAGATGGCTATGGCAATGTTCATGCTCATGCTGATGCCGATAGCAATGGCGATGGCGATAAGGTAGTCCAGCCAAAAAAGCCAACAAAGTGGCTGGTAAACAAGTCGAAAAGGAAGTTGGAGAAGTCAGGGGCAATTTGGGCATAATGTTTACAGAGGATGAAAAACATCTTGTGCACAACGGTACTATCGTGAAATCCCATGTACTGAACAGTATTGATTTGTTTTAAAGTGTAAGAAAGTGTGTTGATAATTCTTTCAGCTGACAAAGCGATACAAATGAATCCCAGTCAGTACTTACAAGTACTACTCAACCCTGTCACACCAAGCGCGAACTGACAGTATTTGTTTGCTTTTCATAGTGAAGCATAGTGAATAATGCCAAAGTATACCAGCCAATTCTAGTTAGAACTTATTGTCCTAATTGCTTGTATTGAGAGTAGCAATAGAACTATAGATTACAAGTGCATAAATGGTAGAACAGTGCCAATTATCCCACCAAACCTCGACATTTTCTATTCCTTAGGATACTGTTCCACTTAAGCAAGACTGTTCTTATCGACAGAGATTCCCATTGCTGCCAGCTCAGTAACACCCTCATCAACATTCGGTTCAAGAAAGCAATGAATAATGTGCTTGACACACTTGGCAAGCATCTCAGCCTCAGCATCCTCATCCTGGAACATCTCCAAGACCTCGCAGCATGTCCGCATGATATTCCTGATCTTGGTCCATTGAAATCCATCGAGGTTAGTACTGCCACTGATGCATGAATGAAAGAAGACTTACATTGAGTTTCTCGTGGTGAGCAATCGAACTCTCCAGATGTTTACCGGCAAGGTAAAGTCTCTCCAAGAGTCGCTTGTTCTCCATACCATGAAGTGCTTTATCCCTAATGTACTCAATGATGATCTTAACCTCTTCTTTGCCGATCTCATAGTTATGTTTCTTTGTAGGTATAAACACATTGAAAGTAGCAGAAGTTATTCAAACCATTCGACTCAACTCTTGGTGGCGGAGATGTCTGTCAACCTCGGTGGGGTCGACTTCGGTTCCCTCACTAGCCATAATTGTAAGGATGCGAGATCTAACCCAGTCGCGATGGATTTTTTCAACCCCGTTGAGGTTCTCAGTAAGGTTCTGTGGAACAGAGTGCACGATCTATTCAGAAATTATCAGTAGCAATCAGTAACAGTCAGTATCCGTGGGTAGCAATGAACTTGTACTTTTGGTATGTTGGTTTTGATTCGTTGAATGTCTTTGAAAGCTCAGCAGCGATGTGGAGATACAGGAGAAACCTCGGTAGCACAGCTTTCAATGGTTGGGGCTGCCAGGTTAGCATGCCAAACATCATCAATTGACATCATAACCCCTTGAACCGCCACCTACCAGCCAGTGACTGTGAATACACACACCAAGGACAATGACAAAAGCATGAGCCTCACCAGCTTCCAGCGGTCGGCAGCCGAGATCTTACAGCAACCCCTTCCACCCCGCAAGGCCAAGTACATCAACAAGCTTGCCATGACAATTATTGAGAGGGGTGGTGGATACACATATGAGGATGTTTGGGATGCTCATGAGAAGTTGAATGTTGTCCCAAGGGATACCAAACGGGTACATGAGATAATAACGTTTTGAGAACTTATGGGCTCACCAGTACACAGTCATGGCTTGAGGTATGCTTTCATCGTATTGAACCTTTCAGGTGATCCCCCGTTGGTAATGGCTTGTCATCCCACCCCAGTTCAAAGCTAAAATGTCCTCTCTTCCAAGCTCCGATGGGCCCACCTCAATTCCAATCATGACACTACGAACATTGTCTACCCAGTACAAACCTTCATACCAGCAACAGGTGTCGAGATGAAGATGTGAGCATCGATGTCTGCAACAGGAGTCAAGATGACAATGCGAGCGTCATTATCAGCCAAAGGAATCATAGCAGGAATGTGAGGTTTGATATCGCCAACGGGAATCAAGACGAAGATGCGATCTTTGATTGTCTCAACGGCAATCAAGATAGAGATCAGAGCCCAAATGTATGCGACAGAATTGCGAATGGCAGGGATGCCATTGATGGAGTTGATGCCGAGGTTTTGGGGCTCGCTTGAGCATTTCAGAGTCTCGGTACTGAAGAAATTTCTGAATTTGTATGTATCTATACTGCTATCTAACCAATACATGTAAATTGAATTCTAGATGTCGGCTACATACCAAAGTCCATTTTGTAAGCAGAAAGGGTGCAAAGCGATACTCCCAGACACAAATGCCTAGGAAGTACATCAGTTCGAACAGTGGAAGTGAGTGGAGGAAAAGAAGATGCAGCTCTCGGAGGAACTTAAGGAAATGGCAAAGAGCAGGTCTGAGCACACTCAGCAGCGGGTCGATTGCCCGCACCCCAGATGTGAGAGGAAGAACTTGGGTAGCATGCCGGGGCCCTTTTGGGCTCTTTCATACCGATTCATGCGAGGATTTACCACTTGCATTTTTGGCACACTGTGAGTTTGGGTATTCTCAATGGGCCATTGACCATAATACTACTTTGGAAATTATATGTCAAGTAACTGCCATTACTGTTTAGTATCTTCTTGTATTGGATAGCCAGACATCTACAAACCAGTGCAAAAAAAAAAAGCTGGTGGATACCATACAATACAAACAGATACCAGTTAGTATTCATCGGTACCTAGCTACTGCCTCTCTGTGGTACTATCTCTCTATTCTGTTCTAGACACACAAGCCATATAATACATATTCTGCATGTCTACCTGACTCATTAAGGAAGTTAACACAAACAAAATTTACTGCTGCTGGAAAAGATTTAACCGTTGTTGACCAATCAGATGAAGGCGCAGGTGCATCATCGGTGATGCACAGCCTCATATTCAAGCTCTCGCCCAGGGTTTACTTGTAGTCCCATGGATTAGTTGAGGTGTACAAGCTGTGTTGGAGCAATGTTACTGGTAGAACTCCTTTGAGAAGTTGGAATCTTCAGGTAATATGTTCAAGTATGCAACTCTCTCTGTTTAGGTCAACTACCACTTGCAGGTGGCATGCAAAGTCATAATCGGTAACCCATATACGAGCGTCAAGCTTATATGTTCATTCCAGGACTGATCGAAGCCTCCATTTTAAACTTTGGAGGCATAGCAACAACGATATACAATCACGCATGGAACACAGACTCAGTTGATGAATACTCTACAATTCATATGCAAAGCCCTGTCCCAGACTGTTTATACTATCCGGGAGTTGCACAAGGTTCCATTGGGCTCAGAGTCTATGCTGCCATTCTGTGGGTATATTAACCACGATTCTCACGATGACTTCAATTTGGTCGAAATTGGTCAAACCCTAAACTGAGGTTTGACACAGTCTGAGAGCTATTAACCTCAAAAATCATGCTCAGCAGAGTATGTGTTACTTCAAAGCAGGGAATTAGAGTGTATGCAGCAAGGGAATGATAGTCTTTCAGAGAGGGATCTTATGCAGAGTGACAGCCATGTGATTTTGCCATCTTCACCACAAGTGATAGCTGTGTGGCCATTCTATACTGGTATTGGAGGGTATTGGCCACTACCATCACATACTTATTAGTATACACCTCACAAATAACAAGGTTATACATCATTCATTTGCACGTGTCTTGTCCATCTGATCTAATCTTCAAACTCCATTTTTTCGTGCTCACTCTCCTCCTCCTCCTCCTCCTCCTCCTC
>Ga0307515_10001184_pt1 | contig 59700 bp, 55 predicted proteins | sample 17_EM_MG_FD_194513 | JGI IMG/M metagenome (GOLD analysis project Ga0307515, IMG submission 194513) | Populus trichocarpa ectomycorrhiza microbial communities from riparian zone in the Pacific Northwest, United States - 17_EM | ecosystem: Host-associated > Plants > Roots > Unclassified | place... | reverse complement strand
CTCCAGAGAATTTCAGCCGGGCGCCAGATCAGGTAACGTTACGCGCTTGGATCAGCGGCACCGACTCGAATCAGCATGAATTTCTGCAGCCATTGCGGGGCGAAGGTTCAGTTCCGAATCCCGGCGGGGGATCATCTGCCGCGGCACATTTGCGACTCCTGCGGCACTATTCACTACCAGAACCCGAAGCTCGTGGTCGGCTGCGTGCCCGAGCACGAAGGGCGCATCCTGCTGTGTAAGCGCGCGATAGAGCCGCGTCGTGGATACTGGACCGTGCCCGCCGGCTTCATGGAGAACAATGAGACCTTGCAGCAGGCCGCCGCTCGAGAGTCTTACGAGGAAGCGCTAGCGAAGGTTGTGATCGGCTCGCTCCTGACGGTGGTGCATGTGCTGCGCGCGAACCAAGTGCACGTGTTTTTTCGTGCAAAACTGCCGACCGCCGAATTCGGAGCGGGCCCCGAGAGCCTCGAAGTGGAGCTGGTGGAGCCCAAGGACATTCCCTGGGCGGACATCGCGTTTCCGAGTACCGATTTCACGCTGCGCCGGTATCTTGAGGACCGTGAGGCGGGACGGGAAGAGTTTTATTTTACGGAGTTTGAGAAGCGGGGGAAGACGTCGGGCGCATGATGGGGCTGCAGTGGGCCTGCGGGCCTGTGGTAAGCCAAGTGCGCGAAGACGTCGACCGCTTGACGGACTGCAGTCGGCCCGCACGGACGCGGGCACGCCCTGTTTGTACGTCCAAGGGGCACGCGGCATTTAGCGGCGGCGTGCGAAGAATGGCCGCGATGAGTTTTAAGGATCTTTGAATGACTTTCGTCGTCACCGAAAACTGCATTAAGTGCAAATACATGGACTGCGTGGAAGTCTGCCCGGTGGACTGCTTTCACGAGGGGCCGAACTTTCTCGTTATCGATCCGGATGAGTGCATCGATTGCACACTGTGCGAGCCGGAATGTCCGGTCGAAGCGATCTTTTCCGAGGAAGAGCTGCCCGCGGGCCAGGAAGAGTTCAAAAAGCTCAACGCGGATCTTGCGAAGAATTGGCCGGTGATCACGGAGAAGAAAGCGGCGCCCGCCGATGCCAAGGATTGGGAAGGCAAGCCGGATAAGCGCGTACTGCTCGAGAAGTGATCGAAAGTTGCTTAGGGCAGCTCGCGCGGTGCGCGAGCTGCAATTAGCGGCTAGCTTTCAGCTCCTGCGCCAACAGCGCAGGCGGAACGTAGCCGGGCAACACCTCTCCCGCGCTCGTGAAAATGGCGGGCGTGCCTCGCACGTCCAACTCTCTGCCGAGCTCATAGTGACGCGCTATGGGCGAGTTCGGGCATGACTTCACTTTGAGATCTTCGCCGCGCTTGGCGCGTGTGAGCGCCTCATTGCGATTTGGCGAGCACCACACTTCCTCGGCCTTGTGCCAAGAATCCGTGTCCGGCCCTGAACGGGGATAGAACATGTAACGCACACGAATGCCGAGCCGGTTGTACTCCGCGATCTCGCTGTGCAGCTTGCGGCAATAACCACAATCTACGTCCGTGAACACGGTGATGGTGTATTTCGGATCTTTAGGACTGAACACGAGCATTTGATTTTCGGGCATGGCCGAGATGAGCTTCAGACGCACGTCCTTCCGACGAGTCTCTGTGAGATTGTTGTTCGACCCGAGGTCATACAAGTCTCCGGCGATGGCGTACTTGCCATCGGCCGACACGTAGGCCGCATCTGTGCCGCGCATCAGCTCATAGATACCTGGGATCGGCGAGGGCTTAAGGTCGTCCGCCTTCGTGCCGGGGATCTTGCTGGCAAGCTCGGCGCGCGGATCCGCCTTGCCGGCCGGAGCCGCGGCGTCTGCCTTCGCGGGCTGCTCGGCAGCCGCTTTGGCAGTCGACTTCGCCGGCTCGATGGCCAGGAGCGCAAACGGAAGCAGGACGCCCACGATGGCGGGGATGAGTGCTCGCGTGAAGAGTTTCATGCAGGAGGTTCCAGTGCCTGAAGGCTCGTGCCCGATTCGACCGACGTATCAATCGAAGGTTCGCTTGCGGCAGGAGGCAGCCCGGAGTCTAGCACGCGACCATCGCGACTCGGCCAGTCGAAGGCCTTCAAAAGGGCTGCGATTCGGCGGGGGGGGCGGCACGGAGAAAACGGCGTGGCCGCGCAAAGGCGCACAGCCACGCCTTGATTCGATTAGCCTCGTGGATGGTGCTGCTGATGCAGCTCTTTCATACGCTCGCGAGCCACGTGAGTGTAAATTTGTGTGGTCGACAAGTCGCTGTGACCCAGGAGCATTTGCACCACACGAAGATCCGCGCCGTGGTTCAGTAGGTGTGTCGCAAAGGCGTGGCGCAGCGTGTGCGGCGACAACTCTTTCGCAATCCCGGCCTTGCGCGCGTAACGCTTGATGATGTGCCAGAAGGCCTGACGCGTCATGCGATCGCCGCGCCGCGTGGGAAACAAGAAATCCGTTTGACGCTCGAGCAAGATCTCACCGCGCGGACCGTGCGCGAATTCGGCCAACCAGCGCATGGCCTCTTCGCCGAGCGGAATCAGCCGCTCGCGATTGCCCTTGCCGAGAATCCGGATTACGCCTTGATTCGTATTGACCTGAGCGTGTTTCAGGTTAACAAGCTCCGACACGCGCAAGCCCGTTGCATAAAGCACTTCAAGCATCGTGCGATCGCGATTGCCCAAAGGATCGCTCACGGTCGGAGCGCCGAGCAAAGATTCGACCTCTTCTTCCGACAGCGACCTCGGCAACGATCGGCCGATCTTCGGCATGGCGATCTGCGCGGTCGGATCTTCTATGATCGCGTTCTCGCGCATGAGATATCGAAAGAAGCGGCGGAAGCTGGAAAGCTGCCGCGCGGTCGAGCGCGGACGCGCGCCCGCGAGAACTCGAAACGCGATGAAATCTTGCAGATCGCTTCGCGTGGTGTTTGAGATTGCAACTCCGCGCTCGCCTAACCAACGCGCCAGAGCTGTAAGATCCGCGCGATAGGCTGCGAGGGTGTTGGCAGACAAACCTCGTTCCATCCACACGGCGTCAAGAAAGCGCGATACGTCCGGATCCGTGTTATCGGCGTGCGGCGTAACAATTGCTACTGCGTGCTTGGACAAGATCGGCCTCGCTTGGAGTCCGTGCACACCAATACGGCGTGACTTGATTACGGCCTCCGACCCCCTTGTAAGGTGTGACATGCAGTATGGAGAGTGACTTCTTGAACTCGGCGTGATTGCCTTCACACCGCTGCCGAAGCATTAACATAAAGAGAACTAGTTCACACCCTGCGTACCCGTACGGACCGCTACATTCAGCCATGGCACGAAAGTCGACACCCCCTTCCGAGAGCATTTCCGCACCGGTCGTTACTGGTCCGTTTCATCTGATCTACGGCGTTTACGCGTGGATCACATTTTTGATACTCGCCCTGCTCACGCTGGCCTTTGCACTCGTGACTCCGGGCCTCGAAAGGCGCAGGTGGGTCGTGAAGACCGGCGCGCGCACGTTCATGCGCTTCGCGGGCATGCCTTTGAAAGTGAAGGCGCTCGAGAAATTGCCTGAAGGCCAATGCGTCATTGTTTCCAACCATGCGAGCTATTTGGATGGGCTCGTCTTCACGGCTGCATTGCCGCCGCGATTTGGATTTGTCATCAAGCGCGAGATGGCTGCGGTGCCACTGGCGGGCGCGATGTTGAAACTGATCGGATCTGAGTTTGTAGAGCGATTCAATCGCAGCAAAGGCGCGTCGGATGCAAGGCGCGTGCTGAGGAATGCGGTGAGCGGGCATTCATTGGTGTTCTTTCCGGAAGGAACATTCTCGCTTGCGCCTGGGCTGATGAAGTTTCATTCGGGGGCGTTCACGACGGCGGCGCGGGCCGGCTGTCCGGTGATCCCCGCCGTCATTCGCGGCACACGCAAGGCGTTGCCGGCGTCGGGAGTGTTCCTTCGGCCCGCAAGGATCGAAATCGAATTTCTGCCCGCAGTGACCGCTTCCGGGGAAGCCGACGACGCGGCGCTGGAGCTCCGCGAGCGATCGCGCGAAGCGATTTTAGATCGATTGCAAGAACCGGATTTAGCCGCGACCTAGGTCGCTTCTGAATGCCACAGTTGCTGTGCGAAGTCGTTGCGGGGCGATGCGACGACCGCGCCGTCGCGTTTGCGGTGGTGGCGATAGCTGCACTTGTGATTGGAGCCGTGCCTACATGTTGCGGCGGTACTGGCCACCGACCGAGTAGAGGGCGTGGGAGATTTGGCCGAGGGAGCAGGTTTTTACCGCTTCCATGAGTTGACCGAAGACGTTTTCGCCCGATGCAGCGACTTGCTGGAGTCGCGTCAGCGCATCCGAAGCAACCGCCGAATTACGAGCTTGGTAAGCGTGCACGGCATTTACTTGAGCTTGTTTTTCCTCCTCGCTCGAGCGGAAAAGCTCCGTGGCGCTGTGTTCCTGGGAACCGTCGTTCTCCGCGAGGAACATGTTCACCCCGACGATGGGAAGCGAGCCGTCGTGCTTTTTCGTTTCGTAGTAGAGACTTTCTTCTTGGATCTTGCCGCGCTGATACATCGTTTCCATGGCGCCCAGCACGCCGCCGCGATCGGAGAGCGATTCGAATTCTTTGTAGACCGCCTCTTCGACGAGATCCGTCAGATATTCGATCAGATACGAGCCCTGCCAGGGGTTCTGATTTTTATTCAAGCCTAACTCGCGATTGATGACCAGCTGGATGGCCACCGCGCGGCGCACGCTCTCCTCGGTGGGTGTGGTAAGCGCTTCGTCGTAGGCATTCGTGTGCAACGAATTGCAGTTGTCGAACAGTGCATACATGGCTTGCAGCGTCGTGCGAATGTCGTTGAACGAAATCTCGCGAGCATGCAGCGAGCGGCCTGATGTCTGAATGTGATACTTCAACATCTGGCTGCGCGGGCTGGCTTTGTACAATTCGCGCATGGCGCGCGCCCAGATACGGCGCGCGACGCGCCCGATCACCGCATATTCCGGATCCATGCCGTTGGAGAAAAAGAACGAGAGATTCGGCGCGAAGTCGTCGATCTCCATGCCGCGCGCGAGATAGTACTCGACGATCGTAAAGCCATTCGCGAGCGTGAAAGCAAGCTGCGAGACAGGGTTCGCGCCCGCTTCAGCGATGTGATAGCCGGAAATCGACACGGAATAGAAATTCCGCACTTTATTGTCGATGAAGAACTGCTGCACGTCGCCCATCATTCGCAACGCGAATTCCGTGGAAAAGATGCACGTGTTCTGTGCTTGGTCTTCTTTGAGAATGTCCGCTTGCACGGTGCCGCGTACTTGCGAGAGCGCTTCGGCGCGCAGGCGCCGATAGGTTTCGCGATCGACGAGCTGATCGCCGGTGATACCGAGCAACGCAAGGCCGGTGCCATCGTGCCCTTCCGGCAACTCGCCGTTGTAGCGCGGCAGAGCAACGCCGCGGGATTGCGCTTCGTGATGCAGCGCTTCGATGCGTTTCTGCGCGACTTCCCAACGCTGTGCGTCGGCTCGCAGATAGCGCTCGACCTTTTGATCGACCGCGGTATTCATATACATCGCAAGAATCATCGGCGCGGGGCCGTTGATCGTCATGGACACCGATGTGCTAGGCGCGGATAAGTCGAAGCCCGAATAGAGCTTCTTCATATCGTCGAGGGTTGCGATGGACACGCCGGAATTGCCGGTGCGGCCATAGATATCCGGGCGAAGGTCCGGATCTTCTCCATACAGCGTCGTAGAGTCGAATGCCGTAGAGAGGCGCGTGGCGTCGTGACCCAGCGCCAGATAGTGGAAACGGCGATTGGTGCGCTCCGGCGCGCCCTCGCCCGCGAACATGCGCGTGGGGTCTTCTTCCTCACGGCGATACGGATACACGCCACCGGTGTAGGGATAGGTGCCGGGAAGATTTTCGGCCAACAGGAAATGCAGGACTTCGCCCCAGTCTTTCGCTGTCGGCACCGCGAGCTTCGGGACCGGCTGTTTGCTTAACGTCTCCGTGTAGTTGTCACCGGTGACGAGCTTGTCTCTCACTTTGTAGGTGAATTTCTCATCCGTGACAGATGTAACGCGCGCCGGCCAACCCTTCAACGCCGCACAACCTTCGGCGCCGATATCGTCGAGCGCTTGGTTGTATGCCTCGCGGAGCGCGCGCCGCGTGGCATCCGGATCATTGGCGCTTAGCGCGCTTTCCGGGAAGCGATCGAGCGGGGTTGGCAGCGCAGGGTCTTTAAGTGCTTTGAGAGATTCAAAGTGCGCATACGCACGACGCGCGGCGTCGACCTGCTGCTCTGAGCGCTCGCGGATGTCTCGCCCGCTCTGTGCGATCTCCGCGAGATAACGAGTGCGCGACCCGGGAATGAGCGGATCGTGTGACCGCACTTCGGTTGGGCCGGGGTCAACCAAAGCCCAGCGTTCCGCGGCGGCTGCCTTGTCTTCCAGCTTGCCGCACAGGGCAGCGAACAAGCGATTGACGCCGGGATCGTTGAACCGGCTTGCGATGGTGGGAAACACCGGCACGTCTGCATCCGCAAGCTGCAGTTGAGGATGATTGCGGCGCCACTGCTTCTTGATATCGCGAAACGCGTCTTCCGAACCGCGCTTCTCGAATTTGTTGAGCACGACCAGATCGGCGAAGTCGAGCATGTCCACTTTTTCGAGTTGGCTTGCCGCGCCGTACTCGCTTGTCATGACATACATCGATAGATCGACGAGATCGACGATCTCCGTATCCGACTGACCGATGCCCGCGGTCTCCACCACAATGAGATCGAAGCCGGCCATGCGATAGAGGTCGATAACGTCTTTGAGCACGACGCTCGTGGCCAGGTTTTGTCGCCGCGTCGCGAGCGAGCGCATGAAAATGGATTCCGCCGAAAGAGAGTTCATGCGGATGCGGTCGCCGAGCAACGCACCGCCGCTACGGCGGCGCGTGGGATCCATCGCGACCACGGCCACTTGCCGATCGGGAAAGTGACGCACGAATCGGCTCAATAGTTCGTCACTCAGGCTGGACTTGCCCGCGCCGCCGGTGCCGGTGATGCCGACTACCGGAACTTTGTTGCGCACTTTGGAGAGCGAGCGTCGCAGGGAGTCTGCCGCCGCGTCCCCCGGCTCTGCGCTTTCCAGCACGGAGATCGCGCGAGCAAGCTGCAAATGATCTCGTGTGTTCAGCGTCGCGGAGTCGTACACCGGTTTGCGAGCTGCCCGCACCCGAGTCATGACATCCGCGATCATGCCTTGCAAACCAAGTTTGCGACCGTGTTCCGGCGTGTAGATTTTTTCGACGCCGTGCTTCTCCAACGCCGCGATCTCGGCCGGCGAGATCGTTCCGCCGCCACCGACGATGACGCGGATATGCTCGCAACCTAAGCCGCGCAGCATGTCCACCATATAAGCAAAGTATTCGTTGTGGCCGCCTTGATAAGAGCTGACGGCAATGCCGTCCGCATCTTCTTGAATGGCGGCTCGCACGATATCCGCGACACTGCGGTTGTGACCCAGATGCACAACCTCCGCGCCCGCGCTCTGGAGCAAGCGGCGAATCATATTGATAGCGGCATCGTGACCATCGAACAAAGACGCCGCACTGACGAATCGCAGTGGGTGGTCCGCCGCTTCGGAAGGGGCGGACGTGGCGCTTTCGGAAGCAGACTTAAGCTGGGTATTCATGCGGCGCTATCTTACTGTGTGGTAGAATTTTTACCAGCCGGCACCCATGCCGCGCAACCCTATCGATAGATCGTTAATGGGAAACCGCCTCCTTTAAATACGCCGCTCAACCGACTATGGCTAGCCGAAATAAGCAAACACCCGTGGCCTTCCGCGCGGGACGCCGCCGCCCAGCAGCCGCCATCAAGGCGGCGGACGGTAAAGCTACGCGGGAATCCTCCCCTTGGAAGCCGACTCGCGAGCGCGCCCGAGAGCGGGAAGTAAAGCGGGACGCGGTCATTCTCGCTGCGGCGCGGGCATTTAAAGAGCGGGGTTATCACAACACCACGCTCGACGACATCGCAGCGCATTTGAATGTCACCAAGCCCACGATCTATTACTACGTGTCGAACAAAGAGCAGATCTTGTTCGAATGCTTTCGTGTCGGGCTCGGCCAGATCACGGCCGCGCTGGATGAGTTGGCCGCATCGAAAGACTCGGGCCGCGATAAGCTTCTGGCCTTGATGCGCAGCTACGCGGCTGCCATGGCTACCGAGTTCGGCTGGTGCATGGTGCGAGTGGAAGAACAGGATTTGAGCCCGGTCATGAGCAAGCGCATCAAACAGCTCAAATCGGAAATCGACCACGGCATCCGCAAACTTTTGACTCAGGGCATGCAAGACGGCTCCATTCGTCAATGCGATCCGAAAATGGCCGCGTTCGCGATGGCAGGCGCGCTTAACTGGATCGGGCATTGGTATCGCGGCGGCGAAGCCTTTACACCGGAGCAGATCGGCACTCATTTCAGCGATCTATTCGATCTCGGCCTGCGGCCCGCCTCAAACTAACTCCCTCTTCGTGTCGAACCCTCAACCGAGACTCACCATGTCAGATCAAAACATCGTCATTGTGTCTGCGAAACGCACACCCATGGGCGCCTTCCTGGGAGCGCTCGCCCCCGTCACCGCACCGGATCTCGGCGCCGCCGCGGCGCGCGCCGCGATCGAAGCCGCGGGCATTCAGCCCAGCGATATACAAGAGGTGATCTTGGGCAATGTGTTGTCGGCGGGTTTAGGTCAAGGTCCGGCGCGCCAGGCGTCCTTGGCTGCAGGCATTCCCGTTACAACGCCCACCACCACGATCAACAAGCTCTGTGGGTCCGGCCTCAAGGCCATCATGATGGCCTGCGATCAGATTCGCTCCGGCGGGGCAGATATCATGTTGGCCGGCGGTCTGGAATCGATGAGCAACGCGCCGTATCTGTTGCCCAAGGCGCGCAGCGGCTATCGCATGGGTCACGGCGAAGTGTTAGATCACATGTTCCGCGACGGGCTGAACAGCCCGTGGGACGGCCAGCCCATGGGTTGCTTTGCGGACCGCACGGCGGCCAAGTACAACTTCAGCCGCGCAGATCAAGATGCTTTCGCCGCCGACTCCGTGCGCAAAGCCTTGCGCGCCGTGGAAGCCGGCGACTTTGTCGCGGAGATCACACCCGTAACCGTGAAGGGCCGCAAGGGCGAAACCGTTGTCGGTAAAGACGAATCGGTCTTCACGTGCGACATCAACAAGATCCCGAATCTCAAACCCGCCTTCGGTAAAGATGGAACGGTCACGGCAGCGAGCTCATCGTCCATTAACGATGGCGCGGCGGCAGTCGTGTTGATGCGCGAATCCGTCGCAATAGCCAAGGGCCTGAAGCCGCTGGCTCGCGTCCTCGCTTATGCCAGCAACTCGCATGAGCCCGAATGGTTCACCACGGCGCCGGCCGGCGCCATCCGCAAGACGCTGGCGAAGCTCGGTTGGAAGCCGAACGATGCGGATCTTTACGAGATCAACGAAGCGTTCGCCACGGTAACGATGTGCGCGATCCGCGATGTCGATCTCGATCCCGCCCGTGTGAATGTTTATGGCGGCGCGTGCGCGCTGGGTCATCCCATTGGCGCCACAGGTGCTCGCCTGGTCACCACGCTCGTGCATGCGCTGTATCGTCGCGACGTTAAGCGCGGCATCGCGTCTCTGTGCATCGGCGGCGGCGAAGCCGTTGCAATCGCTGTGGAGAAGTGGAGCTGACGCACGATGCCTCGCATCCAAACTCAAATCGATCCGACCAGCGAGCGTTTCCAAGCGAACCGCTCGCGCATGGCTGCTCTCGTCTCAGACTTGCGCTCGCAAATGGATCGCGCGGGCCTCGGCGGCGGAGACGATGCCCGTCGCAAGCACACGTCTCGCGGCAAGCTTCTACCGCGAGAGCGCATTCAAACGCTCTTAGATCCGGGTGCACCGTTCCTGGAGCTATCGCCGCTGGCGGCGCATGGCTTGTACGAAGGAGGTGCGCCCGCGGCCGGGCTCATTACCGGCATCGGCCGCATTCACGGCCGTGAAGCCATCATCGTCGCAAACGATGCGACGGTGAAAGGCGGCACGTATTTTCCCGTCACCGTGAAGAAGCACGTTCGCGCGCAAGAAATAGCGCTCGAGCATCGCTTACCTTGTGTTTATCTCGTCGATTCCGGCGGCGCCTTTCTACCGATGCAAGACGAAGTGTTTCCGGATCGCGAGCACTTCGGCCGCATCTTTTATAACCAAGCGCAATTGTCGGCGCGCGGCATTGCGCAGATTGCGGTGGTGATGGGAAGTTGCACGGCAGGCGGCGCTTATGTACCCGCCATGTCGGATGAAACCATCATCGTGCGCAATCAAGGCACCATCTTTCTCGGCGGTCCGCCGCTCGTCAAAGCAGCAACCGGCGAAGTGGTGGATGCGGAGTCGCTCGGCGGCGGCGATGTGCACGCCCGAAAGTCCGGCGTGGCCGACCATCTTGCAGAGAACGATGCGCATGCGCTCGCCATAGCCCGCTCCATCTTTGCAAGTCTCCCTGGAAAACAGACCCCTTGGCTCAAAGCGGACACTCCCGCGGATCCGGAGCTGGACTTGCGCGAGTTGTACGGCGTCATCCCGGAAGACACTCGCCAACCCTACGACGTGCGCGAGATCATCGGCCGCCTCGTGGATGGCTCAGACTTTCACGAATTCAAACCGACCTACGGTTCCACGCTCGTGTGCGGCTTCGCGCGTATTTGGGGTTGCCCGGTCGGCATTGTCGCCAACAACGGCATTCTGTTTTCGGAGTCGGCGCTGAAAGGTGCGCACTTCGTGCAACTCACAAACCGTCGGCGCATGCCACTGCTGTTTCTGCAGAACATCACGGGCTTCATGGTCGGTCAAAAATATGAGAGCGCGGGAATCGCGAAAGACGGCGCGAAGATGGTCACAGCTGTCGCGTGCAGCACGGTTCCGAAACTCACGCTGATTGTGGGCGGCTCATTCGGCGCCGGAAATTACGCGATGTGCGGTCGAGCCTACGGCGCAAGGTTCTTATGGATGTGGCCGAACGCGCGCATCTCCGTGATGGGCGGCGAACAAGCAGCTCAAGTCTTGGCCACGGTTCGTCGCGACAACGCACAGGCCCGCCGCGAGATCTGGCCGGAGTCCGATCAACAAACGTTCATGGGCGAGATTCGTTCGCAGTATGAAACTCAAGGCCATCCTTACTACGCGACCGCCAGATTGTGGGACGACGGTGTGATCGATCCGCTAGATTCACGCCGGGTGTTGGGCCTCGCCCTGCATCTTGCGATTCAAGGGCCGGCGCCGCAACGCGAGCGCTATGGCGTGTTCCGCATGTAACTGAAGGAAGTCGAGATGAAGATTGAAAACGCGCGTGCCGTGGTCACCGGTGGCGCCTCCGGTTTGGGCAACGGCGTTGCGCAATACATCGTCGAGCAAGGCGGCAAAGTTGTTCTGCTGGATGTGCAAGAAGGCCCGGGGGAAACCGCCGCGAAAGCGCTCGGCGCGAACGCTCATTTTGTAAAGTGCGATGTCACATCCGAAGCGGAAGTGAACGCCGCAATGGAAGCCGCCGGTCAGGCGATGGGCGGTATCAACTTACTAGTGAATTGCGCGGGCGTGGTCGGCGCGGCGCGTGTGCTGGGCCGCTCCGGGCCGATGGCCGGTGATTTTTTCACTAAAGTTGTCCACATCAATCTAATCGGCACGTTCTTCTGCGACAAAGCCGCCGCAGCCATCATGCAGCACAACGAGCCGAACGCAGACGGGGAGCGCGGCTTGCTCATCCATACATCATCCGTCGCGGCGTTCGAAGGGCAAATCGGGCAAGCGGCCTATTCCGCAACCAAAGCCGCCCTCGTGGGCATGACTTTGCCGATCGCCCGCGAGCTGGCGGCGTTCGGCATACGCTGCGTGTCCATCGCGCCCGGAATTTTTCTCACGCCGATGGTCGCCGGCATGTCGCAGGAATTGCAGGATTCCTTGGCCAAGCAAATTCCCTTCCCTGCGCGGCTCGGCAAACCGGAAGAATTCGCGAAGCTCATCGCCACCGTGTTCGAAGTGCCGATGTTGAACGGCGAGACCATTCGGCTCGACGGCGCAATTCGAATGCAGCCAAAATAGTCGCATGGCTATCCGATCAGACTACCCGTTAGTTCTTTCACGCAGCGAACCACATAAACCGTTCGGGCGCAGACCATGACCAGAGATGTGATGGAGTACGACACCATCGTCGTCGGCGCCGGGCCGGCGGGGCTTGCGTGCGCCATCCGGTTGAAGCAACTCAAGCCGGATCTGAATATTTGTATTCTGGAGAAAGCGGCGGCCGTTGGCGCTCAAGCGCTGTCCGGCGCTGTCATCGAACCCGGGTCGTTGAATGCGCTCATGCCCGAGTGGCGCGAATCGCCGCCCGCCATCTGCGTTCCCGCTACGCGTGACGAGTTCTCGTTTCTGACGGCAACCAAAAAGTACCGGCTCCCGACTCCGCCGCAGCAGAACAATCACGGCAACTTCATCATCTCGCTGGGCGCGCTCACGCCGAAACTGGCGGAGAAAGCCGAGGCGCTCGGCGTCGATGTATTCGCCGGCTTCTCCGCCGCCGAAACCCTTTTCAATGAAGACGGCTCCGTCGCCGGCGTTCGCATCGGCGACATGGGCATTCTTAAAAACGGCGAGCCGGGGCCGAACTACACACCCGGCCCGGAAGTGCGCGCGAAGCACACCATCGTTGCGGAAGGCGCGCGCGGCAGTCTGGCGAAGGAGCTCATCAAGCGCTTCCAGCTGGATAAGAACAGCTCACCGCAGACTTTCGGGCTCGGTCTCAAAGAGCTGTGGCAATTGCCGGAGGGCCGCGTCGAACCGGGACTTATTCAACATACCGTCGGCTGGCCGTTGGACTCGAGCATTTACGGTGGCAGCTTTCTGTACCACCTCGACAAGAACCGCATCTATATCGGCTTCGTCGTCGGGCTCGACTATCAAGATCCGAACTTCAAGCCCTTCGAAGCGTTTCAGCAGTTCAAGCATCACCCGTCGATCAAGCCACTGCTGGAAGGCGGCGAGATCGTGTCCGCCGGCGCCCGCACCATCGCAGCGGGCGGTTGGCAGTCCATTCCGCAGCTCGAAATGCCGGGTGCCCTGCTCATCGGCGATTCCGGCGGCGGCGTGAACGTGCCGAAGATCAAAGGCGTCCATCAGGCCATTCGCTCCGGAATGTTGGCCGCCGAGCACCTGATCGAGACATCGGGCACCGCGGGTTTTACCGATCGCTGGCGCGCATCGCCCGGCGGGCAAGAGCTGAAGTCCGTTCGTAACATCAAGCCGGGGTTCAAACGCGGCCTGTGGTTTGGGCTTGCGAATGCCGCCATCGAAACGGTTACCGGCGGCAGAACGCCGTGGACACTCGCGAATTCCGAGGACTGGAAGCGCCTACAGAAAGTCGGCGAATATCAGGCGCCTGAGCGGCATTGGGTCGCTCGGACCCTACCGCCCCGAGATCGTCTGGCCTCCGTCTTTTTCGCCGCCACCAGTCACGATGAGCAGCAACCGCCGCACCTGAAAGTGCGCGACCCCAGCATCTGCGCGGACCGCTGCGCCAAAGAATTCAACAATCCCTGCGAGCGCTTCTGCCCCGCGAACGTCTACGAAATGGTGGACGACGGCCAGGGCGGCAAACGCCTGCAGATCAATGCCGCGAATTGTGTGCACTGCAAGGCTTGTGACATCAAGGATCCCTACGCCATCATCGACTGGACGACGCCGGAGGGCGGGTCCGGTCCGAACTATCAGACGCTATAAAATACAGCGGTAGGGTTTTTTATGTCTATGGGCTCAGCGCTGTGGCGGCCTTCGGCCGAACGCGTGGCGAACTCGAATCTCACCCAATTCACGGCGGACGTGAATCGGCGGCACGGATTGTCGATTGGCGACTACACGGAGCTTTACGACTGGTCCATCCGCGAGCCCGCTACTTTCTGGAAAGACTTTGCAGCCTTCGCCAGAGTAAAGGCGAATTGGGGCACCGGGCCGGTTCTCGAAAATGGCGATCGCATGCCGGGCGCGCGCTGGTTTTCCGGCTCAGAGCTCAACTTTGCCCAGAATTTGCTGCGGCACCGGGACGGGAAGAAGGCGCTCATCTTCCGTAACGATCGCGGCAAGCGCAGAACCCTCTCCTACTCGCAACTACACGCCGAAGTGGCTCGCGTGGTCGATGGATTGAAAGCCGCGGGCGTCGGCAAAGGCGACCGTGTCGCGGGCTATTTGCCGAATCTGCCGGAAGCCATCATCGCGATGCTCGCCGCCACCAGTCTCGGTGCTATCTGGTCGTCCTGTTCACCGGACTTCGGCGCGCCCGCTCTACTCGATCGATTCGGGCAGATTGCGCCCAAGGTGCTCTTCGCGGCAGACGGCTACTTCTATGGCGGCAAGACTGTGGACAGCTTGCCCGCGCTCGCCGAAATCGTGAACCAGCTCACCAGCGTTTCGCGTGTGGTCATTGTGCCGTATGTTCGCGAAGCGCCGCCCCTCAACGAGATTCGAAACGCCGTTCGCTTCGATGAATTCGGCGAAGCGCAAGCGATTCTCGATTTCACGCCGACCGACTTCGATCATCCGCTGTACATCTTGTACTCCTCCGGAACCACGGGCGTGCCAAAGTGCATCGTGCACGGCGCCGGCGGCACTCTGCTGCAACATCGCAAAGAGCATTTGCTGCACACGGATCTCAAGCGCGACGACGTACTGTTCTATTTCACAACTTGCGGCTGGATGATGTGGAACTGGCTCGTCAGTGGATTGGCCAGTGGCGCGACGCTCGTGCTGTATGAAGGCTCGCCCTATCATCCGGACGCCGGCGCACTATGGCGCATGGCGCAAGAAGAAAATGTCACGGTGTTCGGCACCAGCGCGAAGTATCTATCGGCCCTCGGAAAGAGCAGCTTCAAACCCGCGCGCGAAGTGGACTTGAGCGCGCTGCGCGCCATTCTGTCCACCGGCTCGCCGCTTGCGCCGGATAGCTTCGAAGCGGTGTATCGCGACATCAAAGCCGATGTGCAGCTGTCTTCCATCTCCGGCGGAACGGACATCGTTTCCTGCTTTGCGCTGGGCTGCCCCACTCTGCCCGTCTACGCGGGCGAAATTCAGTGCCGCGGTTTGGGCATGCGCGTAGCGATCGTGGATGAGAACGGTAAGCCCGTGCGCGGAGAAAAAGGCGAGTTGGTCTGCACCGCGCCCTTCCCCTCGATGCCGATCGGCTTCTGGAACGACGCGGACGGCAAGCGCTATCACGCCGCTTATTTCGAACGTTTCCCGAACATCTGGCATCACGGCGACTACGCGATGCTCACGGAGCACGACGGAATCGTTATCCTCGGGCGCTCCGACGCGGTGCTGAATCCCGGCGGGGTTCGCATCGGTACCGCAGAGATCTACGCGGCTGTGGAAAGCCTCGAAGAAGTCATCGAGTCGCTCGCGGTGGGTCAAGACTGGAAGAACGATGTGCGCGTCGTGCTGTTCGTGCGCTTGAAACCGGGCGTCACGCTCGACACCGACCTCATCAAAAAGATTCGCGATGTCATTCGCTCGCACACAACATCGCGCCACGTGCCGGCGCGCGTCATCGCCGTTGCGGATTTACCGCGCACGCTCTCCGGCAAGCTCACGGAACTGGCCGTGCGCGCAATGATTCATGGCGAGCCTGTCCGCAACCAGGACGCGCTCGCGAATCCTCAAGCGCTCGACTTTTTCCGCGACATTCCCGAGTTGCAGAGCTAACGGCAAACCATGGCCGAAGTCGCGGGCGCATCGCTGCGGGAGCTCGTTGCGCGCGAGATGCGCAAGCGCGGGTTTCGAGAAGACGCCAGTCAGAAAGCGGCCATCGAGAAACTCGATGACTTGCGCACGCGGCTCATAGAGCATCGCCGCGCGGATGACTCGCTGCAACGCCGCCTCATCAAAAAGCTCAAAGGTGACGACACTCAGGAACCTGAGAAAGGCCTCTATCTCTGGGGTGGCGTTGGTCGCGGCAAGACCTTCCTGATGGATATGTTCTACCAAAGCCTGCCCTTCACAGAGAAGCGGCGTAGGCACTTCCATCGTTTCATGCACGACGTGCACGTTGAGCTTCAGAAGCTCAAGGCACGAGAAGCTCCTCTCGAATACGTGGCGGAAAACCTCGCGCGCGATACGCGCGTGCTTTGCTTCGACGAGCTATACGTCACCGATATCGCCGATGCGATGATTCTCGCGAATCTGTTCGACGCGATATTTCGGCGTGGCGTGACGCTCGTGGTGACATCCAATCAGCCTCCGCGCGAGCTGTACAAGAACGGGTTGCAGCGGCAGCGATTCATTCCGGCGATCGATCTCATCGAAAAGCACACGGCCGTGTTCAATGTCGATAGCGGCATCGACTATCGGCTGCGCCATCTCACTCAAGCGGGCACATATTTAGCGTCGGACGATCCGCAAACGCTGGGCCGACTGGAGGCACTGTTTCGCGACCTCTCGGATGGAGATCAGAGCGGCGGCTCCATAGAGATCGAGGGACGGCCGATCCCGGTGATTCGGGCGAGCGAGACGGCGGTATGGTTCGACTTCCCGGCGATTTGCGAAGGGCCTCGCAGTCAGCTCGACTACATCGAAATCGCGCGCGAATTCCAATCCGTCATCATATCCGGCGTGCCCGTGTTCGACGCGGCCCGTGAAGACGCGGCGCGCAGGTTTCTCGCACTGGTCGATGAGCTCTACGACCGAAACGTAAACCTGGTGCTGTCAGCAGCTGCCAAACCGCAAGAGCTGTATCAAGGCGAGCGACTCAAACAGCCCTTCCCTCGCGCTGTTTCGCGGCTGATCGAGATGCAGAGTGAGGAGTATCTGATGCGGCATCATCGGCCTTGAGTCGGCGGCGGAGTTAAAGAACTCCGCGCCGCATCTGATCCAACTCGATCGACTCAAACAGGGCACGGAAATTACCTTCCCCAAATCCCTCGTTGCCTTTGCGCTGAATGATCTCAAAGAAGATCGGTCCGATGACATTTTGCGTAAAGATCTGCAGCAACACCCCTTCGCCCTTCTGCGGATTCCCATCAATCAGAATCTGCCGCTTGGAAAGCTCAGCAAGATCCTCTCGATGCCCCTGAACGCGCGCATCGACGCCCTCGTAGTAACTATCCGGTGTGTTTTGAAAAGCAACGTTATGAGCACGGAGCACATCGACCGTGCGCACGATGTCCGCTGTAGCTAGCGCGATGTGCTGTATGCCCTCGCCGTGATATTCGCGCAGGTATTCTTCGATCTGCGACTTGTCGTCTTGCGATTCGTTGATCGGAATGCGGATTTTCCCGCAGGGGCTCGTCATCGCGCGCGAGAACAAGCCCGTCTTCGCACCTTCGATATCGAAGTACCGAATCTCACGAAAGCCGAACAGCTTCTCATAGAAGCCCGCCCACTGGTTCATGTTGCCGCGCATGACGTTGTGCGTGAGGTGATCGATGATCTGCAACCCCGCGTCCTCAACACCTGCGGGCGGCGGCACTGCTCGAAAGTCCACGTCGTAGATGGATTGCTCCCCATACCGGTCCACGAGGTAGATCAATGATCCACCGATACCCTCGATGCAGGGGATATTGAGCTCCATCGGGCCTGCCGTCGCGGGGCCCGGCTTTGCGCCCAGGTCGACTGCGCGCTTGAACGCGAAGGCGGCATCCTTCACGCGGAACGCCATAGCGCAGGCCGACGGCCCGTGAGTACGGGCAAAATTCTGCGCAAACGAATCCTGCTCCGCATTGATGATGAAGTTGATCTCTCCTTGGCGATGCAAAGTGACATCTTTGCTGCGGTGACGGGCCGCAACCGGAAAGCCCAGGCGCTCGAACAATGTGCGCAGCAGTTTCGGATCCGGCGCGGTGTATTCGACGAATTCGAACCCATCCGTACCCATCGGGTTCTCGAAAAGATCCATTGCGGCCGCCTCCAAAGTTACAATTGAAACGATTATACGCCGCCGCTTTGGTACGCCATGAAAAATCCCAAGCCAGTCCGTCTCAATAGCCTGCGTCTATCCGGCTTCTTGCCGTATCGCTTGTCGGTGCTGGCCAACACCGTGAGCAGCGCGATCGCCGGAGCCTATGCGCAGCGCTTCGGACTCTCCATTCCGGCATGGCGCGTGCTGGCGGTTTTGGCGGACACGCCGAACTTGTCCGCGGCCGAAGTCGCGGCGCAAACGGCGATGGACAAAGTGGCGGTCAGTCGCGCCGTCGCTGCTTTGTTACGCGATAAACGGCTGCAGCGTCGCATCGCACGGTCCGATCGGCGACGTTCCGTTTTATGCCTGTCGTCCGCCGGAGAACGTGTGTACTCGCAGGTAGTTCCCGTCGCGCTCAATTATGAAAAGGAATTGTTGGCGTCCCTCGATTCTGCGGACCGCGACACGCTCGATCGGCTGCTGCGCGTGCTGCTCGCTCGCGCCGAGGAATTGGGGACCTTGCATGCAAGCTGAGTTGACAGCTCCCTTGTGTATAATCGCGCGCCTTTCACGTGTCCCGCGCGTGACTGAGGGGGTTATTCGGCATGCTCGGCGAAGTTCCTGCTACACGGCTTAAGCTCATCGACGGCGTCGTCAAGGCGGGAGGCAAGCGCCTCTCGGCCGCGACAACGGAATTCTTGCGCGCGTATTACCGCGGCGTAGCGGAAGAAGACCTGCAAGAGCGCGAGCCCGAGTATCTCGCCGCGCTGGCGCTCGATCACTATCGCTTTGGCGCGCAACGCAAGAGCAAACCGCTCGTCCGCATCTTCGATCCCAACCGCGATCAAGAAGGCTTCACGTCCAATCACACGGTCGTCATGATCGTGACGGACGATATGCCGTTCCTGGTGGACTCCATCGGCATCGTATTTTCTCAAGCCGGTATCGGAGTGCATTTTATCGTGCATCCGGTGCTCGCCGTGGAGCGCGACTCGCAGGGCAAGCTCACTCGCATCTCCTGCGCGGATGCGGACAGCAAGCGGCGTGAATCCTGGCAACTCTTGGAGATCGATCGTCAGCTCGATCCGTCGACCACGGCGGAATTGGAGCGGCGCATTCTTTCGACACTAGCGGACGTGCGTGTCGCGGTAACGGATTGGAAGCCGATGCGTGAGCGGGCGCGCAGCCTCGCATCGGATCTGGAATCCATTACACCTTCATCGATTCCGCGAGCGGAAGTACGCGAGGCCGCAGCGCTGATGGAATGGATGGAGGACAATCACTTCACGTTCCTCGGTTATCGTCATTACCGCCTGAAGCGTGGCGAGAAGAAAGACTCGCTCGTGCCCACTTTGGATTCCGGTCTCGGCATTCTGCGCGCACCGCGCGCCGGCGTGCCGACCCCCGAGCCTGTGGAGCTGACTGGCGAGATTCGCCGCCGCGCACGCGAGCGCGAACTGTTGTTCGTAACCAAAGCCAACTCCATCGCGACCGTTCATCGCGCCACGTATCTCGATTACGTGGGCATAAAAACTTTCAGTGAGGATGGCGAGGTGAGCGGCGAGCATCGATTCGTCGGGCTGTGGACATCCGCGGCTTATCATCGCGACACGCGCGAAATTCCCGTTCTGCGGCTCAAGGTAGAGCGCGCGGCCGAGCTCTTCGGTCTCGCGCCGAACAGTCACGACGCGAAAGCGGTGATGCACGCGCTCGAAGCCTATCCGCGTGACGAGCTGTTCCAAGCGACGCTGCCGGAGCTCATGCATATCGTCCGCGGCGTGGTGAATCTTTATGAGCGCCATCGCGTGCGAATATTCCTGCGCCGCGATGCCTTTGACCGTTTCTATTCCACGCTCGTCTATGTGCCGCGCGATCGATACAACACGGATGTGCGCGGAAAAATAGAAGCGATTCTGCTGCGAGAGCTTGGTGGCGAGAACATCGAGACGCAGGTACAGCTCTCCACTTCCACGCTCGCTCGTCTGCACGTCGTCGTGCGGGTCGACCCCAAGAAGCCGCGGAAAGTTGACGCCGCGCATATCGAACGCTTGGTGGCCGCGGCGACAACCAACTGGGCGGATCGGCTTCGCGATGCGCTGATCGAAACCACGGACGAAGCTACCGCTCTCGAGCGCTTGCGGCGCTACTCCGCCGCTTTCCCGGCTGCTTATGAGGAAGACATCGAGCCGCGAGCTGCCCTCAATGACATTGAAGATCTGGAGGCGCTACGCACGGATCCTCAAACATTGCGCTTGAATCTGCAGCGCTTCGAGCAGGAAAAGCCGGAGCGTATGCACCTCAAGATTGCAAAGCTCGGTGACCCCGTGCCGATCTCCGATATCCTGCCCATGATGGAGAATTTCGGTCTGCGGGTTATCGCGGAGCGGCCCTACGAGCTTTCCTTGCCCGAAAGGGCCACCGCGTGGATTCAAGACTTCGAGCTCGAGCATCGAGACAGCGCCCGCATCGACATCGCGAATGTCGAGCCGTTGTTCAAGGAGGCTTTCACCGCCACATGGCGCGGGGAAGTCGAGAACGACGGCTTCAATCGCTTGCTGCTCGCAGCGGGGCTCGGCTTCCGGCAAATCGTCGTCTTGCGAGCGTATTGCCGTTACTTGCTGCAAACCGGCGTCGCGTTCAGCCAGGCTTACATGGAGCGAGCGCTCGCCAACAACCCGAAGATCGCGAAGAACCTCGTACGCTTGTTCGAGCAGCAGTTCGATCCTGAAGTGTCGACCCAGCCCGAGCGCAAGACAGATCGCATTCAAAATCTGATTCGCGATGGGCTCAACGATGTTCAAAGTCTCGACGAAGACCGCATCCTCAGGGCTTATCTCAAATTGATTCTCGCGACTCTGCGCACGAATTTTTATCAGACAGACAGCGCGGGCGGTGCAAAACCGTACGTGTGCTTCAAGCTCGATCCGCAGAAACTGCCGGAGCTTCCATTACCGCGCCCGAAGTTCGAAATCTTCCTCTACAGCCCGCGCGTCGAAGCCGTTCACTTGCGCATGGGTTACGTCGCGCGCGGCGGGATTCGCTGGTCCGATCGCCGCGAAGACTTCCGTACGGAAGTGCTGGGCCTGATGAAGGCGCAGAACGTCAAGAACACTGTGATTGTGCCGATGGGCGCGAAAGGCGGCTTTGTCGTCAAGCGCCCGCCCGTGGGCGGCTCCCGCGAAGAGCTGCAGCGCGAAGTTGTGTCGTGCTATCAAACTTTTATTCGTGGCCTCCTCGATGTCACGGACAACATCGTCAACGGCAAAATCGTTCCTCCCGTTCGCGTCGTGCGGCGGGATTCGGATGATGCCTATCTCGTCGTTGCTGCAGACAAAGGCACGGCGACTTTCTCCGACACGGCGAATGCTCTCTCTATCGAATACGGCTTTTGGCTGGGCGATGCCTTTGCATCGGGCGGCTCGGCCGGTTACGACCATAAGAAAATGGCCATCACGGCGCGCGGCGCCTGGGAGTGCGTGAAGCGCCACTTCCGCGAAATCGGCGTGAACATTCAAGAGCAGGATTTCACCGTCACCGGCATCGGCGATATGTCGGGCGATGTCTTCGGTAACGGCATGCTGTTGTCGAAACATATTCGGCTGCGTGCAGCCTTCAATCATCAGCACATCTTTCTGGATCCAGAGCCTGACGTGGCGGCGAGCTTCGCCGAGCGTGAACGTCTCTTCGCGTTGCCGCGGTCCACTTGGGACGACTACGATCGCAAGAAGATCTCGCGCGGCGGCGGTGTCTACGCACGCTCCGCGAAAGCAATCACCTTGTCATCGCAAGCACAAACCCTGCTCGGGCTAACGGCGACCGCTACACCGCAAGAGATTGTCCGTGCCATTCTGCGTATGCCGGTCGATCTGCTTTGGAACGGTGGCATCGGCACGTACGTGAAGGCAACCGATGAAACGAACACCGAGGTGGGCGATCGCGCTAATGACGCGGTTCGCATCAACGGTACGGAGCTGAAAGCCAAAGTCGTCGGCGAAGGCGGCAATCTGGGTTTGTCACAGCGCGGCCGCGTCGAATATGCGCTCGTCGGCGGCCGTATCAACACGGACTTCATCGACAACTCGGCCGGCGTGAACACCTCCGACGTTGAAGTGAACATCAAGATTCTGCTGAACCCGATCGAGCACGCCGGCAAAATCAGCTCCGCGGACCGCAACAAGCTGCTCGCGCGGATGACGAATGAGGTCGCCGATCTCGTGTTGCGGAATAATTATCTGCAGAGTCAGGCGCTCAGCACGCTCGAGCTGCAAGCCGCGGCGCGCTTGCCCGAATATCGTCATCTGATTCGCTCGCTCGAGCGCAGCGGCGAATTGAATCGCAATCTCGAATTCCTGCCAACGGATGAAGAGCTCGCCGAGCGGCGCAAGCAAAGTCTCGGTCTCACGCGGCCGGAGCTTGCGGTCGTGCTGGCGTACAGCAAGATTTGGTTGAGCCATCACTTGTTAGATTCGGATGTACCGGAAGATCCCTATCTGTCGAACGAGCTGGATCGTTACTTTCCCGCGCCGGTACGCGAGCGTTTCCCGAAAGCCATTCCGCGCCACCGCTTGCGGCGCGAGATCATCGCCACCGCGACAACCAACAGCCTCGTGAATCGCATGGGGCCGACGTTCGTGCCGCGCACCCAGGAGGAAACGGGCGCGGTGCCCGCTCAGATTGCGCGCGCCTACACGGCGGCGCGTGAAATTTTCGACATGCGCAAGCTGTGGGCGCAGATCGAAGCGCTGGACAATCGCATTCCCGCGAAACTCCAATACGAGATGATGTATCAGACCAGCCGCCTGCTGCGTCACATGACTTACTGGCTCATCGCGAATCGGCGTCGAGTGTTGGCCATCGATCAGGCGGTGGCGGAATTCCGCCGGGGTGTGCGAGAGATCGAAGAAAACGTCAATAAATCGCTCGTTGGCACGGAGCGAGAGCGATACGAAGCCATTCGCCGGCAGCATGTGGATGTCGGTGTCCCACCGGATCTTGCGAGTCGCATCGCTATCCTGGATGCGCTGAATGCCTCATTGGATGTGGTTGAGCTTTCAGCTGCGCATCGCACGAATATTCAGGATACGACGCGGGCCTACTTCGACGTCGGCGCGCGCATTGGGCTCGATTGGCTGCGCGATCAGGTGGAACGTTTGCCTGTAGACGGGCCTTGGCAAGCGACTGCTCGCAGCGGTCTACGAGACAGTGCGCTGCGCATTCACCGTCGCATCGTAGATCGCGTGCTGACGCGCAAAGAGCGAGGCGGCGTATCCGCTCGTGTGGATGCGTGGATTCGGTCGACCGGTTCGGAGCTGGAGCACTGGCAACGCACGCTCGCCGAAATGCGTGCCGCCGGCGCCGCGGACTTTGCCACGCTCACCGTTGGTGTCGAGTCGGTGCGCAAGCTCACGGACTAACTGTTTGCCGAGCAAAGTACCCGCGCCCATCGCTGTAGCGGCTCCATCTTGCCCGTTCGACATCGTCGCCATCGCACACTGAGTGCGATGGCGTGTTTGCTTGCTACTTCGGCTGCAACACGATATGTCCGCGCGCCATCACGAACTTTGGATGTTCCGTCGCGTGAATATCTTCAAGCGGATTGCCGGGTACTGCGATGATGTCCGCCGCTTTGCCCGCTTCGATTGAGCCCGTTTCCGCATCGATCCCCAGCAGCTTCGCGGCATCCCGCGTGCCCGCGAGCAGCGCAGCCGCCGGTGTCATGCCACCATCGGTCATCAAAGCAAACTCTTGCGCGTTAATGCCGTGCGGAAACACGCCCGCATCCGTTCCCAGCGCGATGGGCACTCCCAGTTTGACCGCGAGCTTGAAACTGTTCAGCGCCGCGGCATAAGCAGCACGCGCCTTGGCGCCGATCTTTGGCGGATAAGTGTCGGCTTCCTTGTTCACCCAAAACACCGCCATGCGAGTCGGCACGAGGTAAGTGCCTTTGCTTTTCATCAGCTTCAAAGTGGGCTCGGTGAGAAAGCTGCCATGCTCGATAGAATCGACCCCCGCCTCCACTGCAAGCCGCGCGGCGTAATCGCCGTGCGCATGCGCCGCGACTTTGCGCTTCCAGGCATGTGCTTCGGACACAATCGCTTGCAACTCCGCGGGCGTTAGTTGGGGCACATCCACCGGATCCGCTTCGGAGAGCACACCGCCCGATGCGCAAATCTTGATCACATCCGCGCCAAACTTCATCTGCGTACGCACCGCTTCACGGCAGCTGTCTGCGCCGCTGCAGACTCCATCCAGCACAGTGTTGGGAGTCACGCGCGATGGCGGAATCGGTGGACCATCGCAATGCCCGCCTGTCGAGCCGACAGCATGGATCGCTGTCAATATTCGTGGCCCTATCGTGACATCGTCATTGATTGCGTTTCTCAGACCGATGTCGACGAAATCCGAAGCGCCTAAGTTGCGAATAGTGGTGAAGCCCGCTTCTACGGTGCGCCGCGCATATCTTTCGGCATAAAAAGCCTGCTCCGCCGGAAACCGCAGCAAGCTTTCGTAGAACCTGTGGTAATAATTCTTCTCGAACTGACCGTCGATGTGCGTGTGCGCATCGATGAATCCCGGCAGCACGGTGGCGTCGCCAAGATCGATCACACGCGCATTCGCAGGCGCGGCGCCGCCCACCGACTGAATGCGGCTACCCTGCACGACCACCGCGACATCCGACTTCAAAGTGCCTGTCGTCACATCGAAGAAGCGCGCCGCTTTGATTACGTAGGTTTCCGCAGGCGTGGCACCCGGCTCTTGCGCGTTCGCCTGCTGTGAAATGAGCGGCATAGCGATGCCAAGCAAAACAGACCAGGCCGCGGCTCGCAGCGCCCTATTCTTCGTCGGCATGACTTCTCCCTAAACTGTTTTTGTGTGACCGGAGTGCGGCGGAGATCGTATCCTCTTCGCCCCGCGGTTGGGAATGTACTGCTAGTCGATGCGTCTTTCGCTTGCATTGACGACCTATGAACGTCCGGATGCCTTGGCCGCCGTGCTGGCTTCGGTCGCGGCACAGTGCACGCAGCCGAACGAGGTAGTCGTCGCGGACGATGGCTCAGGGCCCGAAACGCGCGCGGTCATCGAGCAGTTCGCCGCCCGCGCGCCCTATCCGGTACATCACGTTCGCCAAGAGCACGAAGGCTTCAGAGTCGCGCGCCTGCGGAATTTGGCGATCGCGCGCGCCACGGGTGACTACGTTGTGTTCGTCGATGGCGACATGGTGTTGCATTCGGAATTCGTTGCCGACCATTTGGGCTTTGCGCGGCATCGTGCCTTCACGCAAGGCGTGCGGCTGCCGCTCGATGAGAACGACACGGATCAGCTGCTCGCTGAATCACGGGGCTCACGACAACCGCGCCCGGTGCACGGGATCAGCCCTCTCCGGGTGCGTGGCCGTCGCAAGCTCTACGCCATTCACAATCTCACGCTCGCGTCACTTCTGCGCCGCGCGGCGAACACCTTCATCGCGGTCAAAAGCTGCAATCAAGGCTTCTGGCGTGAGCATCTCGTTGCCGTGAATGGCTTCGACGAAGACTTCGTCGGCTGGGGATCCGAGGATAAGGAGCTGTGCGCGAGGCTTCAGCATCACGGTGTTGTGCGCCAAACGCTGCTATTCGGCGGCATCGCGTTTCACTTACATCATCCGCCGGCGAGTCGCGAACGGCATACGGCCAATGAGCGCTTGCTCGCGATCACGCGCTGCGAGCGGCGCACCCGCTGCGCGCATGGCTTAGATGCGCACCGCGGCGCTGTGCTATAAAACGCGCCGGAGGTTCGCCGTGCCTGGAAAACTCATTCTCGTACGCCATGGTCAGAGCATCTGGAACGTGGAAAATCTTTTCACGGGCTGGACAGATGTCGACCTGTCGGATCAGGGCCGCAACGAAGCCCGCGAAGCGGGACGCCAATTGATCCAAGAAGGCATCGCGCCGGACATCGCGTTTACCTCGGTGCTCAAGCGGGCTATCCGCACGCTTTGGATCATCCTGGACGAAATGGATCGTATGTGGCTGCCGGTCGAGCGCTCTTGGCGCCTGAACGAACGGCATTACGGCGCGCTTCAGGGTTTGAACAAAGCCCAAACGGTCGAGCAGCACGGTGAAGCACAAGTCAAGATCTGGCGCCGTAGCTACGACATTCCACCGCCGCCGCTTGAGACGGACGACCCGCGGCATCCGCGATTCGATGCCCGTTATGCGAACCTGAAGCCGGCCGAATTGCCGGCAACCGAATCGTTAAAAGACACGCTCGCTCGCGTACTGCCTTACTGGAACGAGCGCATCGCACCGGAGCTGCGCGCTGGCCGCAACGTGATGGTTGCCGCGCATGGCAACAGTTTGCGAGCGATGGTGAAGATGCTCGACAACGTCAGTGAAGCGGAAATCACCGAGCTCAATATACCGACAGGCGTTCCGCTGCTTTACGAGCTGGACGATCAACTCAAACCGCGCGGTAGCCGCTATCTCGGCGACGCGGCCGCCATCGCCGCAGCAGCGGAAGCCGTGCGAAAACAAACGGAGAAGAAGTAAAGCATCGGGCGATTTGAACCGCACAGAGCGCGGCCGGCGTGACGCCTAGTTGTTGTTAGTCGGGCTCGCGAGCCACGACACCCGCAGCCCACCCGTCATACCGCCCGCCCTGCGAAATCGCAAGCTCCGTCAGCTTCCGACCGAGTGCTTTCATGTCCGGCGCCGACAGGCGAATGCTCTTGGTCGCATGCAGGCTAAACGGATGCGTCGACCCATCTTTCACCGGCTTCAAGTCGACTTTGAATCCGTCGGCCTCCAACGTACTTTGCACGCTCTCACAAGCTGCTTCGGTGGGCAGACCAAAGAAAAAATCCACTTCGTGAGGTTTGAACGGATCTGAGCCTTGCGCTCGCAGCCGCTCGATCGCTCGGGCATCCCAACCATCGTCTCGATCGGCGCGCAGCTTGCGAATGGCGGTGTAAATGCGCCATGCCGCAATGGCGCCTCCCACGAGCACCAACACAAAGAACACGTTCATCGACATATTCAAGCCCGCCCGACGATCACGCCATTCTCGATGCGAGAGTCCTCAGCTTGGAAACGTCGGCCGCCGTTTCGCGAGAAACGCGGTGATGCCTTCTTGAGCCTCAGCCGTTCCCACTTGCGTGGCGATCGTTTCGCCTTCGACGACAAGCTGCGATTCGAACAGGCCGAGCGCCTGAGCGACGAGCCGTTTCGATTTACCGAAAGAGCGTAGCGGCCCACTCGCCAGTTGCTCGGCGAGCTTCATCGCCTCGCTCAGCAAATTCTGATCGGGCACGACGCGATTCACGAGACCCCATTCGAGCGCCTTGTCCGCCGTGAGCGAAGGATTGAGCAGCAGCATTTCCATTGCGCGTTTCGCACCGATGGTACGCGGCAGCAGAAAGGTGGTTCCAGCATCGGGCGTGAGCCCAACGCCTGTGTAGGCCAAATTGAACTTCGCGCTCTCGGCGGCAACGATAAGATCCGCCATCAAAGCGAAGCCGACACCCGCCCCCGCCGCGGTGCCATTTACGGCCGCGATCACCGGCGCATCCATACGCACGAACTGAGAGATGGCCGCATTCATGTAAGTCACTGCTTCGCGCAAGTACGGACCGGCGGCATTGCCCTTGGACGCCATTGCCTTCAAGTCGCCGCCGAAGCAGTAGTGCTGACCCGCCCCAGTGATGACCACCGCGCGAGTGCTGGGATCTCGCGCGCAAGTGAGCGCGGCAGCGAGCAGGTCCATTGCCAGCTCGAGACTTAGGGTGTTGAACACCTCGGGTCGATTGAACGTGATGAGCGCGATGGCGCCCTTCTTATCGACTTTCACCGTCGACGCAGACATACGACTTTCCTTTTCGTTGGCCTATGCGAGGCAGGCCGGCAAGATCGGCTTACTCGTCGGGAGCGATGGTAACTTTCAAACCCGACAGCGAATCCGTAAATTCGATCTGACAGGACAGCCGGGAATTCGACTCGTGATGCGAAAGCTCCTGGAGCAGCTCTTTCTCATCCGACATGGGGGGCGGGAGCTTCGACGCCCACTCCGAATCAACATATACGTGGCAGGTGGCGCAGGAACACATGCCGCCACAGATCGCCGCTACGCCGTAATCGAGCTCGCGCAGGGTCTCCATCACTTTTAGGCCGCTCTTAGCCTGCACTTCGTGCTCGACCCCGTCTCGGTCCACGACTCTCAACAACGGCATGAAACTCGCTCCACTTCCACAGAAATTTTCAGGTGCGCCCGGCCGGTTCGGCCTCGCGGCGCGCGGTGCGCGCCGGGCGCGGCTAGTCTGCCGATGTTGGGAGCCAATGGCCAGCGAGACCCCCCCAGCGAGTCAGAACTCGAGCCGCCGCCGGAGCGCTTGCTCCGCCTCGCGGTCTTCGGGTCCATCGAGCGCCAATAACGCGCGCGTTCGGTACCACAAATAGCTGAGCAGCACGTAGATCCACGCGATATCGGTTAACTCATCGACCGAGGCATGAACATTAAGGCCCGTCGTAGCGAGAAGCCGTGCAGCGTGCGACTCGGCCTGGGGGTAGTACGCGAGGAGACAGCCGAGATCGTACAAAGGATCCGCGACCGCGGCGTATTCCCAATCCACCAATATCGGACTCCGACCGCCTTCGATGAGGTTGGTGTGGTGCAGATCGTTATGGATGATCCGCAGCGCTCGTGGTGCCGTCGCCGGGGCTGCGGCCAGAATTGATTCGGCACGGCGCAGAAGTTTCAGCAAAACCGCCGCCTCGCCAGGATGGGCTTCGATGGCGCGCGCAGTGTGTTGCTGGAGAAGGGGCGAGAGCGAGAAAGGCGCGCCGACCATTTCGTCGGTAGCATCATGGCCGGCCGGCTGCGAGCGCGGTCGATCGTCCGCGCCGATCATTGGAAAAGTTGCGCCGATGCCGCCGCCGCTCTCGAGCTGGCGGCGTGACGGTACCAGCACTGAGGTAAGAGCGGCCGGCACTGGAATCTCATGCAGCCGCCGCAGCACTTCACCGAGCCGGTCGAGGTGAGCGGCGTCTCCCATATCCGCATCACTCCACCCGTCTCCCGCGACGTGCTCGGTGATCAAAAATCGTCCACTCGCGTCCGCATACACTACGGCCGGAGCAATGCCTATCGCTGCGGCCGCTCGATGCAACGCCAACTCCCGCGCGCGATCGACTCCCAACACTGCGCTGTCCATTGCGCTCAATCGCATGACGAACGAGCCCAGCGGCGTTTGCACACGAAACACCGCATTGGATCTTCCGCCGGGCAAGGCGGTCACTGCGATCGGCGCCTGGCCGCCTTCGCATCCGGGCACTTTCGCAAGCGCTTCGCGCGTCAGCTCACTGGCGCCGGCGCCTCTCGATACAGGCGAAGCCATTTGAAGAACCCACCGATGACGATGCCGAGATACACGACGCTCAAAAGCGCCACAAAGTACAAGCCCTGCAAGGCAAACAGATAGGCAAGCAACGAATCGACGACGAGCCAGTACAACCAGTTTTCGAGCTTAGCGCGCGCGACCAGCCACGTCGTGAAAAGACTGCCCCACGTCGTCAGCGAGTCGAGGAAGGGCCATGCCGCTTGTGTTTCCGCGGCGAGAATCTTTGCGGACGCCGCGCTCGCGGCGAGAATGCCGATGCAGGCGAGCACGTGATACTTCAATGGCCAAGTGCTGACTTGGATCGCGCTCGTGCTTTCTTCTTTCGTCCAATGCCAGAACCCGTATACCGACATGCCGACGTAATAGACATTCAGAGCAGCTTGCATGGGCAGCTGTGCGCGCGCCGCGAGGTAGCAAAGAATCGCGGAGCTGATGCCGCCGGCGATCCAGCCCCAGCGGCTACGCCACATGATCATCAGCAAGTATGCGAGACCCAATGCGACCGCAATGCGCTCCGGCCAGCTCGTGGCTTTGAAACCGGCAATGACGGCATCGATCACGCGTGCGCCGCCGTCGACATCAAGCCGGCGGGAACGGCCCGACCACTTTCATCACGAACACGGCTTTGGCTTCGCTCTCGAATGTCTGACGCATCTCTTTGACGACAAGCCCGAGCACATCGTCGTACTCACCGAAAATTTGCGTGCTAAGCGTGTTGGTCACGACTCGAAAGCGGCCGTCCGCGTTCAAGCGATCGATGAAGTTTTGGATCGGCGGGATATAGTCCGCATCGAGCGGATACAGACTGAGCTCGACTCCGATTTCCATGCGCGCTCCTTGAGGGCGTCCGCTTCAGCGGAACGAATAGGTGAAGGTCACGCCAACCTGGCGCGGGTCGCCGCGCTGGATGTACTGCTGATCCGGAAAATCCGGCGGCACATTGCCGAAGAAGAATCCACGAATCGCGTAAGTCTCATTGAACAGATTGCGAGCCCAGATCGATGCGGTCCAATTCGCGGCGTCATATCCAGCTCTTAAATTCGTGACGACGTATGAGCTGGAACGCGAGTCGTTTGGCGGCACGTCGAAGTAGAAAGCATCCACGGCGGCAACATCGGCCCTGGCATTCCAACCGGATGGCAGATGAAAGCCTGCATTCAACGCGAGTTGATACTTTGGCGCGTGCGCTTGCTCGCGGTTCGGCAAGACCACGCCGTCCTGCAGATAATCTTGATAGCGAGTGCGCAAGAGCCCGACAGAGCCGCCCAGATCCCAAAGCTCCGTCACGCGCCAACGCAAGCTGGATTCGACTCCGTAGTTGTAGCCGGCGGAGGCGTTGTCTGTGAAAAACACGAAACTGGTGGGATTGCCGATCGGATCCGACTGATAGTTGTTCAAGATCTGAACGTCACGCCGGCGAGAATAGAACAACGAGGTGTCCGCATAGAGCTTGCCGCCGAGCCGCGATTGCTTCGTGCCGACTTCGAAGTTCCAAAGATACTCGGGCCTGAATTCGAGACGATCCGCGCGCACGGCGCCGAGATTGAAGCCGCCGGCTTTGTATCCCCGCGAGGTGGTGGCATACAGCGTGGCGCGCTCCGTCAACTCGTAGCTCATCGAGACTTGCCCGCCGACCATTCGATCAGTGCGACGACGATCGGTCTCACGAGGCTCACCGTCCCAAATTCCGCCGTCGCGATAGTGAGAGGAACGTTCTTCGGTGCGCAAGCCGCTGGACCAGCTCCACCGCTCCGCGATGCGGCCATCGAGTTGAGCGAAGATGGCGCGGTTCGTCGCGCGATAAGCGCTTTCGAGCGTGTCGTCCAAAGTGCTATCGAACTCGGGGAAGAACGGATCGGCATAGACGCCGTCGCGATGATCGTGACCGTCTTCGCTCAACCGCAGACCATAGGCGCCGACCAGCCATGCAAGATCGCCGGCATTGACGGCAGGCGCCGAAGCGAGCCGCAATTCCACACTGCCCGTGTCACGATCTCGTCCGTAAGACTCGAAGTAATCGTAAGTGTAAGGAGCCCAAAGCTCGGCGTTGCCCCAGTCCGCATCGAAACTGTTGATGCCTTTGGAGCGACCGTAGGCGCCAATTGCAGTCAGCGTGTTGGAGCCCCACGCATTCGTCACTAAACGCACCGAACCGGCGGTTGCCTTTTGACTGTCTTGGCCCGGTCGATCGGACTCCGAACGCCAAGTGTTATCTATGGACCAAGCGTCGTAGCCGTTGTCGAGGTCAGCGTGCAACAGCGTGAAATCCACACGAGTGAAATCGGACGGTCGCCAGTTCCACTTGAAGCGCGCGGTGAGCTCGTCGCGGTTGTTAGTGTCATCGCGCTGCAAATAAACATCGTCACGAAAACCGTCGCTGCGAAACTTTTGTACCGCCAAGCGCCAGGCCGAGTCCAAAGATTCGGCGGGTCCGGTGAGGGTGGCGCCGAGAGACCCCGTCCCGTAATCCGCCGCTGAGGCCTCGACTGAACCCGCGAAGACATCCGCCGGCTCGTGACTTCGAATTGAGATGAGGCCGGCCAACGCATTCGCACCATAGCGTGTGCCTTGCGGACCACGCAGCACTTCGACTTGGGAGACGTCGAATAGCGTTGCCGCCATGCCGATGCCGCTGAAATCGATATCGTCGATGAGAAAACCGACGGAAGGGTTCGGCGCGCCCTCATATTGCTCGCGTTCGCCGATGCCGCGAATTTGAAAATAGCGCGGACGCGAAGTGCCACCGGCCCAGTTCAAATTAGGCACGAGCGCCAGGACATCTGCGAAATGTTGCTCGCCCGCCGCGTGCAGGGTGGAGGAATCCAACACAGTGACGCTTGTGGGTGTTTGCTGGAGGCTTTGTTCGCGCAGACTCGCCCGCACGACGACTTGCTCCACCACATCTTGCGAAGCACCGGCACTTGAGGGTTCCGCCGCCGCAGCAAGTTGAGCAAAGGCAAAACAAACGGTGGCAACAGCCAGAATTCGACGCATGACCTGCTCCCTACGCCGGTACTAACCGGATCAGGTTCAACGGGTTTGCCGCAGCATCGGCATCTCAGGCCCTCTAAAGGCCACCCCAAGGTTTTCGGTCGCGTATGTTATGCGTTATCGCCCGCTTTGCAAGTCATCAAACGCCCTCGCATTAGGAATACAATCGCGCCCTCGGCCAGCCACGGCTCATGTTTGGTTAAAGGACCTTCGTCGATGGCGCGCAGAATACAGGTCCACCAAGTGGACGCGTTTACTCGTCAGCGCTTCAGTGGCAACCCCGCTGGAGTTGTCCTCAACGCCGATCAACTGGACGATTCGGAAATGCTCGCCATCGCGCGCGAGCTCAATAACGCAGACACGGCTTTCATCCTCGCACCCGATGGCGACAACCACGATTTGCGTGTGCGCTTCTTTACGCCGCGCACGGAAGCGGGGTTCGTCGGCCACGCCACGGTCGCTGCGCACTATGTGCTCTCACGCCGTCGCGACACGAATGAGCGGCGGCGGCAGAAGTCCAAAGCCGGCATCGTGGAAATCGATGTGCGCGGCACGGATGAGGCGCGCCGCATCGCCGTTCGGCAAAGTGCGCCGCCCTTGGGGCGAGAATTAAACGAGCGCGAGCGGCTGGCTGTGCTGGATGCTTTGGCGCTCGCGACCGACGATCTCGATATGCGTTGTCCGCTGCGCATCGTCGGCTCGGGTAGCACCCGCCTGATGGTCGCTGTGCGCGGCAGCGATCAACTGAAGCATTTGAAACCGGATCCTGCGCGGCTCACCACGCTATCCGCTCAGCTCGGCGCGGCGGGGTATTTCGTTTTCACACTTTCGCCGCAGAACAAAGAGTGCCTCACGGACTCGCGCATGTTTTGCCCGGCGCTCGGAATTCCCGAGGACCCGGTGAGCGGCAATGCTCACGGCTTACTGGGTGCGTACCTTGCGCACTATGGAATGTTGACGCGACAAGATTCGCGCGCGGGATTCTCAGGGCTGCAAGGTCACTACGTGAACCGCCCAGGCCGCGTGGACGTAGAGCTGGAATTCAAAGATGGCGCGCTCGACGCCGTGTGGATTGTGGGCCAAGCGATCTCGATCTTTGAGACCGAGATCATCTTGTAGCGGCTCAGGCCTCTTGTTCCGCCGGCACGCCCACTCGTTGCGAATGCCGGATCAACCAGAGCGCGGGGATCATGATGCATGCGCCGGCCAAGAACGGCGCGCTCGGGCCAAACATGGCGAACAACGGGCCTGAGATAAACGGACCGATGACGCGCGCCAGACTTGTGCTGGCTTGATACGTTCCCATCACAGCGCCGCGGTCGCTCACTCGCGATTGCTTGGACGCTAGTGCGGATGCGCTCGGATTGAATGCGCCCGCCCCCACACCACACAGCGCGAGCCCGATGATGGTTGCAGTGAGATTGGCGTTCGCTTGCGCGGCGATGAACAAGCCCATGATGTATGCCGCGACGCCGAGGGTGGCCAATCGCATTTCTCCGAGCTTCGGCACGAGCATTCGCACGAAGCCGCCCTGCATGGACACGGCCACCAGAGCAAGCCCAAACAACATCAGCCCAACCGCGCGCGGCCCGAAGCCCAACACTTGAAGCGCCCAGACCGCGAAGATCGATTCGAGAATGCCTTGCGCGGTGGTGACCAGGAGCGCGGCTGCCGCGATGAATCGCAACGGCGGACGCTGAGCTAAGAGCTGTAGCGGCGTCGCCCCTCGCTTGCTATCGGCGCGAGTACGCTCCTGTGCCGGGTGACTTTCGGGCAATGCGACCACCACCAGCGCGACCGCAAGCAAACTCAAGCAAGCCGACACAATCGCAGGAAGCGTAAAGTTCGCCGTTTGGGCGTCGTCGCCGGCGAGTGCGCCTCCAATGGCGGGCCCCAGCATGAAACCGATGCCGATGGCCGCGCCGATCATGCCGAGCGACTTCGCGCGATGCTCCGGCGTGCTCACATCCGATGCATAGGCGAAAGCTGCGGCGAGGTTGCCGGCCATGAAGCCCGCGAGCATGCGCGATATGAGCAACCCCTCAAGGTTTCGCGCGAAGCAAAGAATGAGATACGACAGGCAGGCGCCGATGAAACTCGAGATGAGAATCGGGCGGCGTCCATAGCGATCGCTCAGCCGCCCCCAGAATGGCGCGGCCAAGAGCTGGCAGAGCGAATACGAGCCGAGAATCCAGGTGATCGTCCGCGGCGTCGCGCCGAATCGCTCCGCCATGTAGGGCACGAGCGGAATCAAAATCCCGAATCCGAGAATATCAATGACGGCGACGACGAATAGGATGCGCAGCGGATTTTTCACGAGGGCGGGCAGCGAACGGCGTTGGCGGTCATATGGATTTCGTCGGCATGCGCCGGTTGAGCTGCGCGATCAGTGCCCTGGCGCGTACAGCGAAGGGTCGATCTTCTTTTCCGCCGCGCTGGGTGTGGGCGGCCGATAGTCGCGCAGACCGCTGACGATCAAGTTTGGAATGCGCGAGTCGCTCAGATCCTTTCCGTCGCGGCCGCCGCCGATACGCAAGATGGAAAGCCGTAAGGATGGCGATACCCAAAGGCGCAGCCGGCCGCCATTAATGAAGATCATGTCGGACACAGAGATTGACTCACCGGTGTAGCCGACACGGCTTCCGGCACCGCCGCTGTTACCATCGGCCTCACTCGCTGCACTTGCAGCTGTGCGCAGGCTTGTGCCGTTAAGCCAAACATTGAACCCATAGCGCGGATTGCCTTTAGCCGGCGTGAACATTTGATTCACCCAACCCGGCCGCACGATTTCGTCGCCAAGATAAACACCATCGTTCGCCAACACTTCCGCCAATCTCATCCAATCGCCGGGTCGCGCCAGCATGCAGCAGTCCGCATGCGGTGCTCCGCCCTGGCGATCTTCCCAAAAATACGCATCGCTAGCGCCTAGCCGTTTCCACAAACGGTCGGAGACGTAACGTGCATAAGGTTCGCCGGTCGCACGCTCAATGACGAGCGCCAACATTTGCGGGTCGATATTCTGCCGCACCCAGCGCTCGCCGGGCGTGCCTTCGAGCGGACGGCTCAGATCTCGCGTGCGAGTGTCCGCAAACAACCGCTCGCGCGTGTCTCCGTATGCTAGGGGTTGCAGGCCGCTCGACATCTGCGCCAAGTCGCGGATGCGAATCCGATTGCGGCTGTCGCTCTGCCACTCCTTGATGTAATTGGCCGCGGGCTCATCGACCGAGCCGATCTTGGACTCGCCGATCGCGATGCCGAGCATCACGGCCGTGAGCGCTTGGCTCAAATCCCCGGAGCTTGCGAGGACGCGGCCATCGGCTCCATCCCAATACAACTCCATCACCAGATGACTGCGCCGGCTTACGATCAAAGCGCGCGAGCCGTGCGCTTCGGCGTACTCCGCGGCCAGTTTCAATGCCGCCGGATCGATCTGCTGATCTTCGGCGGACACATGCGGCATGCCCGCGCTTGACGCACCGGCGATTTTGAGCCTCGGCTTGTAAACCCAAAGCGGAGCATCGTCCAAACCATAGATCGATGCGGCGAGCAGGCGCTTGCAGAACTGCGGCGCCGCGAGGGCCGCCACGACGGCAGCGAGCACCACCGCAACGACAACCCATTTCAGCACGCGTGCTAACAAAGCTGACTCATTCGTCGCCAGCGAGCGTGCCGTGACTTGGCCCGCTCAATCGAATGCTCCCACAGTAGACCGCCCGGCCATTGCTCAATTCCAGCTCATGAGTCGCGCCTTGCGGCCACTCTTCGCGATGATGAGTCGCCATCATGACGGTGGTGCCGCGCGCGATGAGCTGCTCGATATGCGCGATCAGCGAGCGGCGCGTCGGCCCATCGATTCCCGCAAAGGGCTCATCCAACAAGAGCAGCTCCGGCCGATTGATCCAGGCTCGCGCGAACAGAACGCGGCGCAATTGACCATACGATAGCTCGCGCAGGCTCAGGGTTTCGAGCTTCGCAAGGCCGAAGAATGCCAGTGCGTTCCGGGCGGCAAGCTGATCCGCCGCCGTCGGGCGGTCGTTCAAGCCAATGCTCGCGTAGCGCCCCGACTGCACGGCCTCGGCGACCGTCATGGTTTGCAGATGATCCGCCTGCAAATGCGGCGCAACGAGACCGACACGCTCTTTGAATAACTGCAGCGGCACGCCCGGTACGATGCCGTCGCGCTCGATCTTGCCGACATCGGCGATACCATGGTCGCCGTAGATGGCGCGAAGCAAAGTCGACTTTCCGGACCCATTCGGACCGTGAACGACCCAACAGTCGCCACGGTTGAGCGTGAGCGAAATTCCTTCGAGAACGAGGCGCTCGTCCAAGTAAACCGCCGCGGCTGTCAGTTTGACCAGGTGCGCAAGGCGGTCTCGCGGCGAGGTAGCGCGCGGCGCAAGCCGTGATCGAGCGGCAACGCCGCCCATCGGCCGGATCGAAGCAACTCGACCGCCGCTGCGGCGCTTCGAGTCACTTTTGTCGAGCCAACGAGCGAGCGGCGCCGCCGCGATTGCGCCGCTGTACTTGACTCGCCCTTTCTCAAGCACCAAAGCATGAGTCGCGCTACTGGGAACATCTTCGGTCCGATGCGTTGCCAAAACCCACGGCAAATTTGCACGACGGGTCGAATTCAACCAATGCATCGCAGCCGCGTGATTCGTCGCATCGAGACCGTTCAACAATTCATCGAGCAAGAGCATCTTAGGTCTCGTTGCCAAGGCTCGCGCGAGCAATGTCAGGCGGCGCTCACCATAGGACAGCGTCAAGAACTCCCGCTGCGCCAGGTGCTCGATCGACAGCCTTTTGAGCAGTCGCGCAATGATTCTATGGTCCGCGTCACTCAGCGGATCCAGCGGAATATCCGAGCGATAGATGCCCGTGCCGATGATTCGCTCGACACTGTGATTCCACCCATAGCGCTCATACTTGTCTTGCCGCTCGGGCCCGACGTAAGCAATCTCATTTTGCACTTCGAAAGGCGAAGGCCAGCGCTCATTGCGCCAGAGGTAATAACGCTGCGCGGGCCCAGTGGGTGATGGCCACACGGCCCCGCTCACTAGTTTCAGTAACTGAGTTTTCCCCGCACCGTTGCCACCCGCAAGCACCCAGCGCTCGCCGGGCCGAATGACCCAATCGACATTGCGCAGAATGGTGCGGCCCTCTCGGGCCAGGTGAATGCTCTTCAGGTGCGCTTCGACGAACGATCCTGCCATGTCTCGCCTTCGTGCACGCAGCGGCCTTCACGCGCGAGCTTGATGAGATGCGCTTCGAGCGTCAGCCGCGCGAGCTGGTGCAACTCCGGTCGGACGTCGTCGTAAACAAGAGGAATCATAGCTGCGAGCGTTCCGCTTCCGAGCTTGCGCAGCGCCGCAACCACTTTCGCCTCGCGGTTTTCACGATGCGCGATCACGCGATCGATCGCCGCGACGGGGCTTTGAATGACCCGACCGTGCCCCGGCGCAATGGCTTCGGGCGCGTAACTTTTGAGTCTTCGCAACGATTCAAGATAGGCGATCATGTCCCCGTCCGGCGGGATGATCACGGGCGTGACCCCGTCCAGCACATGATCGCCCGTGAACAGGAGCGCGTGGTCGTCATATAGATAACAAATGTGATTCGATGCGTGCCCCGGCGTATCGATCGCGCGAAGCATGCCGAACGCCAGCGGAAAACATTGGTCGCGATGCGGCTGCAGATCCGGCACGAAGGTTTCATCCTGCCGGCCGTCGCGCGGAGGCTTGCGCCCGACGAGCTTTGCACCGGTTGCGGCAGCAAGCGCCTTGGCGCCTGAAGAATGATCCGCGTGCGTATGCGTGACGAAAATGAGCTCGAGCGCCGGCGCCTCACGACGAATAGCGGCGAGATGCCCCGCATCGTTCGGCCCCGGATCGATCACCGCAAAAGGCGGATCGCCCAGCAAATAGCTGTTGGTGCCCGGTCCCGTCATCATCGAGGCGTTTGGCGCGACGAGCCGTTGAACGGCGGGCGCAATTTGTACCGGCGTGCCGGGTGTCAGGTCGTTCATGTGTATCCGCACCGCCGTTGATCACACGAGCGGCAAGTGTTCCTTCGCGCGCCACCGGGCGCCGCACCGACGGCCGCGCATCCGCTTCCGCGGGCGGCAACATTGGACCGTCCGGCGGCGCATGGCAAGATGCCGCGGTGCGCGAGGAAGCTTATGACGTTCTGGTGGTCGGCGGCGGAATCAACGGATGCGGCATCGCTCGCGATGCGGCCGGCCGCGGGCTTTCCGTGCTCCTCTGCGAGCAGCACGACCTTGCCTCGCACACGTCCTCCGCCAGCACCAAGCTCATTCACGGCGGGCTACGCTATCTCGAGCACTACGAGCTCGGCTTAGTCCGCAAATCGCTGCAAGAGCGCGAGGTGCTGCTCGCCGCGGCGCCTCACATCCTGTGGCCATTGCGATTCGTCATGCCGCACGACTCGCATCTGCGCCCCGCCTGGCTCATCCGCGCCGGACTATTTCTTTATGACAATCTGGCGAAGCGCCGAATCTTGCCGAGCAGTGCATCGATCAACTTGCGCAAGCACGCGGCCGGCGCGCCGCTGCAAGATCGTTTCCGCCGTGGCTTCGTGTATTCCGACGGATGGGCCGACGATGCGCGCCTGGTGGTGTTGAATGCCCTCGATGCTTTCGAGCGCGGCGCTGAAATTCTCACGCGCACGCGTTGCGAAAGCATCAAGCGCGCAACGCGCGGCTGGGCCGCGACGCTTGTCGACAATCGAGGTCGACGCCGGCAAGTGACCGCCCGCGCTATCGTCAATGCGACGGGACCGTGGGTGTCCCAGTTTCTGAAAGATGCAGCGCCGATTCAGTCGTCCCGATCCGTAAGACTGGTGAAGGGCAGTCACATCGTCGTGAGAAAGCTCTTCGATCATCGATTTGCATACATCTTTCAAGGCGTCGATCGGCGCATCGTCTTCGCGATTCCTTACGAGCAAGACTTCACGCTCATCGGCACAACCGATGTCGACTATCGGGGCGACCCGGCCAAGGTTGGCATCGAGCCCGAGGAGATTCGCTATCTCTGCGGAGTGCCGGAGCGCTATTTCAAACGCCACATCACGGAAGCCGATGTCGTTTGGAGCTACAGCGGTGTTCGCCCACTCTTAGCGGATGCGGCTTTGGATGCCTCCAAAGTCACGCGCGACTATGCGCTCGACATGCATGGCGGCGATGCGCCGTTGCTTTCGGTGTTCGGCGGAAAAATTACGACGTATCGCAAGCTCGCGGAACAAGCGGTCGATAAATTGGCGCCGTTGCTCGGGTCCAGCGCGTCTCCCTGGACAGCGCGCGCGTTTCTGCCGGGCGGAGACCTGCCCGCAGGAAATTTCGCGCCGTTCTTACGAACGGTGGAGAAGCGCTACCCCTGGTTGCCAGCGCCCTTGCGCGTGCGCTACGCGCGCGCCTACGGCACACGAATCCACGCTTTACTCAAGAATGCGCGGAGTATTTCCGATCTCGGCGCCGAGCTGTTCCCGCAGTTGTATGAGTGCGAAGCGGATTATCTATACCGGAACGAATGGGCCCGCACGGTCGAAGATATTCTCTGGCGGCGAACGAAGCTGGGATTGCATCGGCCGGACGACGCCGCTGTGCGCTTGTATAACTGGCTCGCAAGCAGGCATTAAGCGTGGGAGACGGATATGCCGCGATACATTCTGGCGCTCGACCAAGGGACCACTAGTTCACGGGCGATCGTGTTCGATCACAGCGGCGCGATCGTCGCCGCTGCGCAGCGTGAATTCACGCAAATCTTTCCGCAATCCGGCTGGGTCGAGCACGATCCGAACGAAATCTGGAGCTCGCAGGCCGCGGTCATCGCCGCAGCGCTCGCAAAGGCTCACGCCTCACCGAGCGATATCGCGGCGGTGGGTATCGCGAACCAGCGCGAAACGACGCTGCTTTGGAATCGCAAAAACGGCGAGCCCGTAGCCAACGCCATCGTTTGGCAAGACCGCCGCACGACGGAGCTCTGCGAGCGCTTGAAGGCTCAAGGACACGAGCCTTTCGTATCCCGGATCACCGGCTTGCTGCTCGACCCGTACTTCTCCGCAACCAAACTGTGCTGGTTGTTGGATAACGTACCGGGCGCACGACTGCAAGCAGAGCGCGGCGAGCTCGCATTCGGCACCGTGGATTCCTGGCTCGTCTGGAAACTTACAGGCGGTCGAGAGCATCTCACCGACGCGACCAACGCCAGCCGCACGTTACTGTTAAATCTCGCGACCGGTGACTGGGACGATGCAATGTTGTCGCTGCTGAATATCCCGCGCGCGTGCTTGCCGCGCATCGTGAGCTCGCGCCTGGGTAAAAATGACGTGCACGTGCAAATCTTAGGTCGCGACTTACCACTCGGCGGCGTAGCGGGTGATCAACAAGCCGCGCTTTTTGGCCAGACATGCTTCACGTCGGGCATGGCAAAAAATACTTACGGCACCGGCTGCTTCCTCCTGATGAGCACGGGCCGGCAGCCATTGGCGTCGAGCAATCGACTCCTAACGACCATCGCCTGGCGAGACACCGATCTTTACTACGCACTGGAAGGCGGCGTATTCGTAGCGGGAGCGGTGGTGCAATGGTTGCGCGATGGACTGCGATTGATCCGCGCTTCGCATGAGGTCGAGTCACTTGCCGCAAGCGTTGGCGACAACGGCGGCGTGTACTTCGTGCCCGCGTTTGCGGGATTGGGCTCGCCACATTGGGATCCGCATGCGCGCGGGACGATTGTTGGATTGTCACGGGGTACAACAGGTGCGCACATCGCGCGCGCCGCACTCGAATCCTTAGCCTTCCAAAGCGCTGAGCTGTTGCATGCGATGCAGGCGGACGCCGGTCATCCACTTATTGAGCTTCGTGTTGACGGTGGCGCCAGTTCGAACGACTTGTTGATGCAGTTTCAAGCAGACGTTCTGGGCGTGCCCGTGGTCCGCCCAAAAATCACCGAGACTACCGCTCTCGGCGCCGCCTACTTGGCGGGCTTGTCGGTCGGCTACTGGAGCTCGCAGGACGAAGTCGCCCGAAACTGGCACGTCGATCGCCGCTTCGAGCCGCACATGAGCCGCGATGAAGCCGAGTCACGGCTACGACTGTGGTCTCATGCCGTGCAACGCTCAAGAGGCTGGACCGCCCTGTAGCCATGTGACCGGCCTCGCAAATTCAGGCCGTTTCCGCAGGCGTTTTGGGGTCTCCGGCAACCTGCCGTGGTAGCGTTCCGCACCGAAGGAGCGCCCATGTCGGAGACCGTGCTCGCTGCAATGATTGCAGCAACCGCGACGATCCTTACCACGCTGCTGCAGCTCAAAATATCTCTAAATCGAGATGGAGCGCCGGCTCGTGTCACGGGTTCGTCCCGCCGCAAGACCAAGCTTCCCGCGATGTTGCTGGGAGTGATGCTCACCGCCGCCGCGGTGGGTGGCTTTGCCGTGTCGCAGTTTTTTAGCGACCGCGAGCGTGTGCAGCAGCATGAGCTGCGGCAAGAGCTTCAGGCTCGCATCACCGAGATCAGCCGAACCGCCGGCGAGCTGAAGCAATCGCGCCAAGACACCTTCGCTGAAGTGGAAACGGATGTGCTGCGCCGGCTGGGCGGAACGGGTGTCGTGGCGCTCGCGACCGTGGGGCCGTGCCGTGGAGAGCCCGACATTTCCAGCGCTGCGGCTGCCCCGAGTTCGAGCGCTAGTGCGCCGAATGCTCCATCAGAGCCCACGGGCACAGCCACGCAAGGCGCGACCTCACAGCCCCCTATTCCCACGGTTTCATGCGCCGAAGCAGATGCGACTCAGGTGTTGTTGTGCGCGCCGATTCCGTCCAATGCGGTGGTCTCGCATGTGGATCTATTCACGCGCCTGGCGGATGGAGATTCGCCCTGGAACGCAAGCCAAGTATCCGCCGGGCAGGAATCGGATCAGGCCCGCTTCTCGGAAAAGAAGCTGGAAACGCTGGCCGACGATGGCATGAAGCACGTGTGCCACAGGTTCGCGAACTGGTCGACTGAGCATGCGCGGGTAGCGCGCATGATCGTTCGATACGCGATACCCGCGGAAGCTTTAAGCCCGCAAACTCAAGTCCGCCACAAAGGAGTCGCGGCTGCGAATAACGCGCTCGCTGTCCGTTAAATAGACACCCAGCGCGCCGACTACGTCGTCGAAGCTACCTTCGTGGAACCAGTCTCCTGACCAGGCACGCCAGCCCCCCGAACGCTCGTTGCGCACGACCACGGCCTCTTCGTGAAGAGCCATGATTTTGTCGAGCACATCGTGAGCAACGTCAAGCCGGTGTCTCGGCCAACGCTGCCACAATTGCGCGCCGGGCATAGTTTCGGGTCCGGCGCTGTTATCAGTCGGAATACCGAGCCGCTCCGCAGCGGCGACTAAAAAATCACTCATTGACCACCTCCGCCAAGCAAGCAAGCAAGCCCTGGCAATAAACCAAGCAGGATTCATTCCTGTCTTAGCGGTGCAGAGGCATTATGTAATCAGATAACAAATGTAAGCAACTAACAAACTAGGGGAACTCGTTGTTATACCGCTTCGCTGCTCGCGCGAGCGGGAGTTACAAATCGCACCGCATCATCTGGCGGCTCGCTCTGAATGTGCTCGAAAGAGCGCATCAGCAGCTCCTGCATGTGGCTGCCATGCCCGATGAGGAATTGTTCGAAATCCGCCTCGCTCAGCGGCCGGGCCAGCAAGTAGCCCTGGACATCGACTTCAGCGCTCGGCAGCAGCTCGGCGAGTTGCGACGGGCGCTCCACGCCCTCCGCGGTCACGTGCATTCCCAACTTTCGACACAGGGCGATCATGGATCTAACAATTGTCGCGGATTTTGGATTCGTATCGATCGTCGTCATGAGACTGCGATCGATCTTCACTCGTGTGAGCGGCAGCTGCTCGAGCGAGCTCAATGAGGAATAGCCGGTTCCAAAATCATCCAACGCAACACTCACGCCTAGGGCTCGAAGTCGCTGCAAAGATTCGACGACGGGCGCGGTGGTCTGCAGTACGTTCTCGGTAAGCTCGATCTCCAAGCAAGACGGCGCCAAGCTCGCCTGAGCAAGCAAGCGGCTCACACGGTCGACAAAGCTAGCGTCGATCAGCTGGCGTGGAGAAACATTGACGGCAATGCGTACGTTGGGCCAACAGCCGTGATGCCACTTAGCCGCGGTGGCGATTGCGCGCTTCAGCACCCAATCATCAATGTCGGCGATGATCGTCGACTGCTCCGCCACGCAGAGAAAGTCTCCGGGCTCGCGATAGCGACCGTCGGGCAAGCGCCAACGCAAAAGCGCTTCGGCGACGGTAATCTCCAAAGATCCGAATGAGCCCTGAGGTTGATAGAGCAATTCGAGATGGCCATCCGCCACGGCCCGCTGCAGCTCGCTGGATTGAGCGCTCGTCGTCTGCTGCGGGCTCAGGTTGCGCGCGTTTTTCAGAAGCTCGGAAACGCGCTTCAGCCGGCGAAGAGAAGCAAAGACGATGCAAACCGACGCGATGGAGATCGCAAGTGCTGCGCTCAGCGCCACAACGTCGATCCATGAGATCAGATAAGAGTGCGCGAGCTCGCGCGCCGTCGACGGTTCCATCGTCTCCGTGTCTCGCTTCCCTGAATGCAGAATGCAGTATGCGAATTTCGCGATGGGAAATGGCGACGACGCGCGGAAATGTGGAGCGAGTCGCGAATTTTCGACAGGTGCGCGCCGTTAGTCACGACATAAGCAAAGTCGTTCGGGCTAAGGTCTGAGGGGGAGAGGTGTGCGGGGAATTGAGGTCTGTGGGGAATGAAGTACGACTGGCGATTGTGGACAAGCTCATTCGACACTGACGAAGATCTCATTCGACACAGACGAGGATCTCTCTCTCATTCGACGCCGACCGGAAGTGCAGAGAATCGCTGCACTGTCCGCACCGCGAAGCTCGATTGCACACGATTGACGTTCGGCAATCGTGTGAGATGTTGACTGTGTAAGCGCTCAAAGTCCGTTAGGTCTTTGACGACGAGGCGTATCAAGTAGTCGTGCTCGCCCGTCATCAGATAACACTCCATCACTTCCGGGATTTTGCGGACGGCATTCTCGAAAGCTTCGAGACCGACCTGGCGCTGTCGATCGAGCGTGATCGTGACGAACACATTGACCGGATAGCCGGCTTTGCGCTGGTCGAGCAACGCTGAATACTTTTCGATGAGGCCGCTCTCCTCCAGCGCACGAACGCGGCGCAGGCAGGCGGACTCGGAGAGGCTCACCTTCTCCGCGAGCAGCGCGTTCGTGATCCGAGCGTCGTGCTGGAGGATGCGCAGAATGGCGCGATCATAGCGGTCTAAGTCCATATGCGCAGGATTCTGTCTCGGAATGGGTGTTTCACGGCAGAGTCTGCCACAGCGAGGGGTGCCGCGCGACCCGAACGCAATCGCGTGCAGGCGACTCAAAGATACGCTGCGCACTCGTTCACGCCTCACCGCCCCACCCCATTAAGTCGAATCCTCCCCGGAGCAGCGCATGCGCATTGGTGTACCTAAAGAAATCAAAGTTCATGAATATCGCGTCGGTCTCGTTCCCGCGGGAGTGCGCGAGCTCACAGCCGGAGGACATGAAGTGTTCGTCGAGCACAACGCGGGTGCCGGCATCGGGCTCGATGACGCGGACTATGAGGCGGTCGGCGCTCGCATCGTGGCCACCGCGAAAGAGGTGTTCGCGCAAGCGGATCTGATCGTCAAAGTAAAAGAGCCGCAGTTGCAAGAGTGTGCGCTGCTGCGACCAGGACAGACACTCTTCACTTATTTGCATCTCGCCGCAGATCCGGCGCAAGCCGAAGCATTGATCAAGTCGGGCGCCACCGCCATTGCATACGAAACGGTGACCTCACCGAACGGCTCGTTGCCGCTGCTCACGCCGATGAGCGAAGTCGCGGGACGCATGTCGATTCAAGTCGGCGCGTCGTCGTTGCAGAAAGCCGCTGGTGGGTCGGGCGTGCTGTTGGGAGGCGTGCCGGGCGTGCCGCCGGCGAAAGTGGTAATTCTCGGCGGCGGTGTCTCCGGAACGCATGCGGCGGAGATGGCTGTCGGCATGAAGGCGGATGTCGCTGTGGTCGACCTTTCCGTGAACCGGTTGCGTGAGCTCTCCGCTATCTTCGGAAATTCCCTGAAGACGGTATTTTCCACGGGCGATACCATCGAGAAGCTCGTGCGCGAAGCGGATCTAGTGGTCGGTGCCGTGCTCGTGCCGGGCGACTCGGCCCCGAAGCTCGTCACACGTGCGATGGTCAAGCAGATGCGGCGCGGCTCGGTGATGGTGGATATCGCCATCGATCAAGGCGGCTGCTTCGAGACCAGCAAGCCGACTACTCATGCGGATCCGACTTATGTGGTGGACGGCGTCGTCCACTACTGCGTGACGAACATGCCGGGCGCAGTGCCGCGCACTTCAACTTTTGCGCTCACCAATGCAACGCTGCCGTACGTGCGAGCGCTTGCGACGCTTGGATGGCAGAAAGCGTTTTCTCGCGATTCAGGCTTGGCACGCGGACTCAACGTGCATGAAGGCAGGATTGCACACGAAGCGGTTGCGCGTGCGCTGCGTATCGCCCATCAGCCGTTGGCCGCTGTGGGCTGAAGACGGACATAAGCCGGCAGCGGCGAGGAGTTAGAGTTGACATCGCTCCACGCCGCTGCCGCATTCATTTCAAGTCAGCGTGTTCCGCGGCGGCGCCGAATCCACAAGAAGTACACCGGTATTCCGACGAGCATGATCCCGAACGTGATTCCCGTCTCTTTGGGATTTGTCCAAAGCGCGTTGAGCACCATCCCTGCCGACGCCAAGAGAAACAACACCGGCACAATCGGGTACCCCCAGGTCCGATACGGCCGTACCAAGTCCGGCCGCTTCTTGCGCAGTACGAACACTGCGGCAACCGCCAGCGCATAAAACGGCCAGATGCCCAGCACGAACTTGTCGGCGAGCTGCGCGAAGTCGTTTTGGAGCGCGTAAGTCACTCCCAACACCGTCGCCAAGCCGATCGCGACTGACGGGCTTTGAAATCGCGGCGACACGCGCGCGACGGTTTTGAAAAATAGATCGCGATCCGCCATCGCGAAGAAGATGCGCGGGCCCGTCATCATCGAGCCGTTCAATCCGCTAAAGGTCGAAACGATAACGAGTGCGGCGATGATTGCCGCCCCGTAAGCGCCGAATGCGGGAATGCGCTCGGCGACTTTGCTTGCGATCAAGCTGGCATGGCTCATCTCGGAGATCGACAACATATGGATGAAGCCGAGATTGATGATGAGATAGACGATGACGACCAGCAGCGTACCGAGCATCAGTGCCAGCGGCATCGTTCGCTGCGGGTCTTTGACTTCGCCGCCGATGAAGGACGCATCCGCCCAGCCGTCGTAGGTCCACATGACAGGGATGAGCGCGGTGGCGAGCAGCGAGAGATGAATACCGTTCGAGAAGGCCGGCGAGAAATTCGCCATGTTGCCGGTGTTGGCTGTGAGCGCGAGAACGCCTAGGACGACAAGCGCGATGTATTTTGCAATGGAGGCGACGTTCATCACGGCGGCCGCGCGGAGAATGCCGACGTAGTTGATTGTACCGACCGCGACAATCGCCGCAGCCGCGACGTAGCGCACTTGCTGCGGGGTGAGCGGCGTGAAGAACCCCAAATACTCGGCGAAGATGGTACTGGTGGCACCGAGCGCGGCAGCGCGAATCACCGTGACTTCGCTCCATCCAAACAAGAATGCGGTGAGCGGGCCAAAGCCTTCGAGCAAGTAGGCGAAGATGCCGCCGGAGCGCGGCATGGCGCCCGCAAGCTCGGCTAGCGTCAGCGCACCGAAGAGCGCGATCAGCCCGCCGATCACCCACGCGACGATCACAGGGCCAGGCTCGTGCAACTGCGCGGCGACAGTTGCGGGAACTCTGAAAATGCCGCTGCCGATAGTGATGCCGACGAGCGCGGCGATGACGCTGATCAAGCCTAGCTTGCGCGGTAAGCGCTCGCCCCATTGGTCAGGTGGGTTGGCGTAGGCGGCCGTCTTGGTGATGGCTTCTGACGTTTCGGGCATCCAGCAATCTCCGCAAGCGGCGAGAGTCTGGCGCGGCAAGGCGCCAGGAATGCTGGATCCTCACACAGCGAGTCAGCAAAGCGCCATCAGAGTGGCATCGAGCCGCCGTTGTAGGGGTGGACTTGTGGGGGTGGCGCCGCCGCTAGCGCAGATACTTCAGGATCACCACAACCGGGATCGAAAGCGTGATCCACGAAACCGCGTCGTAAAGCCCATCGCCGACGAGCGCGGCAACAAGACCAATGATGCTCACTAAACCCAAGACGATGGGCACGCCAAACACTTGCCAGAATGTGCGGCGTGCTCGCTGTGTGCGTGCAAGGGCCGTTTCGACCGTTCCGGTCACGGCAGCGGCTATATTTTCAACTGACATCAGGATGCCTTTGCCGCGCCTAATTCCAGCTCGGCGACGCGTGAATCGAGTGAAGTGCGCCGGCGACCCCACCAGAGATACACACCGCTGCCGAGCACGATGATGGTGACGACATCCAACACCGCCCAAATGATTTTCATCGGCATCCCGCCGTAGTCGCCGAAGTGCAGTGGCTGAGAAAGCAGCAACGCCGCCACGTACCACGGCGCGGGCTTCATCACGGTGAGGTCACCGGTTTCGGCATCGACGAGCGCCGGCGTTAGCAATTTCGATGTGAGCGCGGAATCTCCGTGCATGAACACGACATAGTGGTGCGGGCTCGAGAAGCTCGTACCGGGGAATGCGACGAACGACGGCGTCATATGCGGCGCCGCGGCTTTCACGGTTCGAACGGCTGCTTCGACCGAAGCGAGATGCGCCGGCGGCTTCTTATCTTTGTAGGTCGCGATGATGGGCGCGAGCTCTTGGTACTGCCAAAGCCCGATGATCGGCGTGGCGAGCGTGTTGACGACGCCCGTCAGCCCGACGACGGCGGCCCAAGCCAAAGTCACGACACCGAGCAGATTGTGCAGGTCCAGCCACCGGATACGCGTGCTCTTGGTTTTTCGCACCGTGCCGAAGTCGAGCCGCCGCATGAACGGCCCATAGACCACGATGCCGGAAACTACTGCGACAACGAACAACAGGCCCATCGCGCCGAGGAACAGCATGCCCGGCAGACCTGCGAACAAGTCTGTATGCAATTTGAAGAGCACGTACATGAAGCCTTCGTCGAACGGCGGCACCTCGAAAACCTGGGCGGTGCGTGCGTCCAGCGTCAGCCCGACTCTGGGATCTTCAGTAGTCGGCGTTGCGCCAAGCGTCAAAAAGACGAGCGGCTCTTCGTCATCGAAGCTCAAAAACTGCACCACATTGCCGGGATTTTTCGCGAGCCCCGTCGCGACGATTCGGTCGAGGTTCGCGTTCGGCGCGCCTTGCAGTTTCGGCGGCTCCGCCGCGTGGCCGGTGAGATGGTCGATCTCGTGATAGAAAATCAGCGGCAAGCCGGTGATGCACAACAACAGCAAGAAGATTGTGCACACCAAGCTCGTCCACTTGTGAACGAGATACCAAGTGCGAATGGCTTTTGAACCCAGCAAGCGGCCGCTCCGGATTGACGACTTAAATGCGATTCATTCGCATTCGTGTCGGAAATCTATCAGGGGGTCGGACGCTCGGCAAGTCCGCGATCGAGTTGCACCACGTGCCAGGCGATTTCGGCCGGTAAACGGCCTTCCGCCCAAAGGCTTGCAATCGCGGACAGTCGAGCCCGCGTAACGCAGGTGAAAGTACCTTCCGGCTCATTGACTGAATCGGATTGCAGCTTGCTTTGATACACCCGCGCCGCGGCCGGGCTCGCATTGAACAGCTCGAGCAAGCTTGTGAGCGCGGTCCGATAGACATCGTCGGAGAGCGGCGCACGGTTGGTGCATTGGCTGTGCCAGCTCGAAAGAAATTCGATAGGGCCGAGACTGCGCTTCGGAATCGATCGAAAAAAAGCGCTGGGTACGCCGGCAGGCGCGGGCAGCCAATCGGTGGATGCGCCCCAAGATGTCAGCGATCCGCTCGGCAGGTCGCCCGTCTTCATCGCATGCGCCAAGGCTTCTGCGAGCAATCGCTTGGCGGAATTGTCGTGACTTTCGCCGATCACGCAGACGATCTTGATGAAGGCCGGATACCACTCATCGCCGAGGCACCGCGCCACTCGGTTGAGAAGCGCCGAGCGCCTGGCGGCGCTGGGATGACGCGCCAAGGCTTCGAGCAAAGCGCGCGCGCTGCCGAGCAAATCCGGGTTCGAGCGCAGCATGGCGCGGCGATCTGCGCTAGGAGCCTATCCAAGTCACGGGCACTGTCACGAGAGTGTCCCCCATCGAACCGGTTTCGGCGGTCGTTTCGTGCGCATAGGGGCACTTATGCAAGCGAAATGATCGCCGGAAGGCGCCGATAGAAGGCGGTCGCAACAGGTGATCCATTGCTCGGATAGCCTCCTAGGTTAGGAACGCAATGATGTGCGCGGCCACGTCATCCAAGTTTTCGCGCGCCGCAGTGTGTGCAATCGGATCGGCTGTGGTCGACAGCAAGTCGAAGACGCGCGGATTTGTCGCGGGCCAGGCATCCAAGGCGAGAAGGGAGTGAGGATCGAGCGGCGCGACGGCGGCGTTGAGCTCGCGATCCACAGGTGACGCGCCACCGAACAGCGATTGATCGTCGCGCCCGTCTAAAGGCCGAATACGGATCGTACAATCAGCACCGTTCGAAAGCTGCGCCGGGTCTCGGTCCAAGACGGTCGATGGCAATGCAGGCAGTTTGTCGATGGGCGAAAACGTCATGGCTTCGACTCAGTGGAGCGGGAGTCCGGTCGTTGCAAAACGCAAATATGGTCGCCCAGACGCGAGGCCGCAGATAAGCTTGCGCCCTTCTTCGGCGCGAATCGCAGCCACTGCTGCTCCTCGCTCATCTCTGAGCGAACGGTGAAACCTTCCAAGGGTCCAGTTTCGAAGATAACGTGACTGGTGCGCGAATCGTAGCGATACCGACCTTCGCCCGAATTATGTCGGTAGTGCGCGCTGTCATCGAGGCTTAGACGATTGATGCCGCTCGGCATCGGCGTGACGGTGGGCGCCGCGCCGTAGGGCGTCATGATGCTTCCGCCAGTGGCCAGCATGTGACACGAGTACACGCCGACTTTAGGCGCAGCGGCCGCCGGTGCCATTGTGTGCTTCGATGGTTCTTCGGCTTCGCTAACGGAGCGAAGCATTACTGAAGTGGCCGCGAGCATGAAGAGAAGACCTGCGCCTGTCGAATTCATCCGATGCTCATTCCACGCCGAGACCGTCTACACCGCAAGCGGGGTTTTCCTGTATTAGGGATTGCCCTAGCTCGGGTAGGTCCGGCTTGTTGGACAGGCGCTGAAACGGTCTGATTCAGAAAACCGAACGTTAAGTTATCGCGTTCGGTCGGCGCGATAACAGACTCAACTGAGGAGTTTGGCGGTCATGAGTGAAGTTAGTAACGTCAATATCACGAACGGCTATCCGTTGAGCCAGAGCGGCGGATACACACTGGAAGATGTGCGCAGCGATCTGAAGAAACACAACCAGTCGCTCACCAATCTCCACCAGGATCTACTGCATTTGAACTCGGGTGACGAGAAGGCCGTCAAGATGCTCGAAGATGCGCTGGCGCGCATGGGCCTCGACAACGAGCATGATTCCGAAGGTCGGCCTCGAGGCGGGCGCAGCGGCAAAAGCTGGCTGCAAGCGCTGGCCTCGGTGCTCGGAAAGATCGCGGATCAAAAAGCACAAGAGCTGCAGCAGGCAGCGGACGGCATCGGCTCCGGCGGCAACGATCCGTCAAAGATGATCGACTTCCAAGTTCTCTCGCAGGAGTTCTCTTTGATGATGCAAACGTTCACGGGCGCGGTCAAAGCGCTGGGCGAAGGCATCACGGCTCCCGCCTCGGCGACGTCTCGCTAGTCCCGCGAAAATTTGACCGCCCGCGTCGCCATCACGCGGCGGTCAAATGAGGGAAGGCGGCGCTTCGATACGACCGCGAAGCGCCGCCTTTTTTTGGCTCGAAATTCTGTGAGCCGAGGATAGCCCGCGACGAGCGTTTGCTTTTTTGATGGCGTCCGCCGGGATCGAAACGGCGACCCTGCATGCCACGCAAGCGCTCTCCCAGCTGAGCTGAGAGAGTCCGTGCCGAGCGGTCTGGGGGTTCTAAGGCGTGATGCCTTGAAGCGCAGTCGGGTGCATCGTCGTTTGAATACTTAGCGGCCCCAAGCCTCGCATAGCGAAGCGGCGCTCCAACGCAGGGCCGAACTCATTCAACATTCGATAGGCTTCGGGCGAACGCGTATTCGCCTGCAGCACCCAACCTTCAGGCGCCCTGCTCAAGTAGAGATCGGTTTGCGGCAGCACGGACGCGTCCAACTGCAATAGCATGCGCGGGTCGCCGAGCTTGCCGGGATCGGAGACGGCGATCATCTGCACATATTGCGCAATCAAATCGTCTATCGGCAAAGCCCCCTGCGCAGGCGCGGGAGCGGCGATGCCCGCTGCCAGCGTCGATGCATTACTACTTGGTGATAGAGCAGGCACGGCCGTTTCTGTCTGCGCCTGAAGGCGTTTGCGAGTCAGATCCTGCTCGGCATCTTGCGAACCTTGGTCCTGTCGCTCGTGGACTCTGCGAGGCTCGCCATGCATTGCGCGCTCGAACGCAGCGACATCTCGATCCGCAGGCCGCGCGCGCTCGCCCGGCATTCTCGCGAGCGAGTCGGTGGAGAAATTCGTCGGCAACGACAATCCGGAATCGCTACTCATAGGGATCGCTCCGTCGAAAAATATCGACTCAAGTTGTATTCATCGGCCGCGTGCTCGTCGCGCCGATCGTTGAGCATTTTTTCGTGTGCTTGCCAGCGGTCGCGCTGCAAATCAGCGCTGTCTTTCTTTGCCCGAGCGCGCCGGTATCCGAGCAGACGGTCGGCGAGCTTGCGACGCTCCTCGTCCACGCGAGCGCTCGCTGCGCGCAGCTCTTCGTTGACCGCAGCCGCGCGCTCGCGCACTAGCGCCCGGCGCTTATCGATGGTGGTGAATGTGTCGACACCGCATTCGGCGAGCGATGCGCCTTCCGCAAGGCGGCTTGCCAGCCTCGCGTCCTCTCGAACAAGCTCGTCGAAGCGGCTTTGCACAGCATTCATGGCTGCCACCGCTTGACCCAGCACAATGCGCTGTTCGCTCACTTCCTGCAAAGCACGCCGCTCGCGGTGCTCGCGAGTGCGCAACAGCGTTTCGAGGGGAAAGGTCTTCATCCGACCGCGCCATGCAAGCCATGCACGGCGTCTTCGTAGCGAGTGAGAATATGCGAGTCCTGTTGCAGCAAACGCCGAATGGCCGGCATGCATTTTATGGCTTGATCGGCTTCCGGATCGCCGCCGGGCTTATATTCGCCGAGCTGAATGAGCAGCTCGATGTCCTGATACTTTGCCAGGCGCTTGCGCAAGACGCCGGCGTCCTGCAGGTGCTCGGGTGCGGCGACGCGCGGCATCAGGCGGCTCGCGCTTGCCGACACATCGATGGCTGGAAAATGATTCGCGCCCGCAAGCTTGCGCGACAGATAAATGTGTCCATCCAGAATCGAGCGGACCTCTTCCGCGATCGGATCGGCCACCTCTTCCTCCTCGACGAGCACGGAATAGAACGCGGTGATCGACCCTTTGTCGTTGTTGCCGGCGCGCTCGAACACTTGCGGCAGCACCGTGAATACGGAAGGCGGATAACCGCGCCGTGCCGGAGGTTCGCCGATGGATAGACCGACATCGCGCAGCGCTCTGGCGAAGCGAGTGACCGAATCGAAGAGTAACAAGACACGCTGGCCTTCATCACGAAACGATTCGGCTATGGCGGTGGCGACGTAAGCGGCTTTGGCGCGCTCCATTGCGGGACGATCCGAGGTAGCGACAACCACAACGGATCGTTTGAGCCGCGCCTCGCCGAGATTGTCGAGAACGAACTCATTAACTTCGCGGCCGCGCTCACCGATGAGTGCGATGACATTGACGTCCGCATTCGAGCCGCGCGCGAGCATGCCGAGCAGAGTGCTTTTGCCTGCGCCGGCAACCGCGAAGACACCGACTCTTTGACCTTCACCGCAGGTCAGCACGCTATCGATTGCACGCACACCGGATTGAAACGGACGACGAATGAGCTGCCGTTTGAGCGGCGACGGCGGCTGATTGTATACACGAACGGAGCCGCTGCTCTGCAACGGCCCCTTGTCGTCGATGGGCTCGCCATGAGCGTTCAGCACGCGCCCCAATATTCCGCGCCCGACTGGGACTTCATAGCTACGATCGGAGGCGAGCACTTCTGTCGCGACAGAAATTCCTTCGAGGCCGCCGAGTGGCGCGAGCAGAGCGTATGACTTGGAGAGGCCGACGACCTCGGCTTCGAGCCGCCAGTCGCTGCCGGGATTCTTCAGCAGGCAAAGATCGCCGATGCGAACGTTCAGGCCAGTGACTTTGATCAGTGTGCCGTAGGCTTCCGCGACTCGGCCGCTGACCTGAAGCGTCTGAGTGCGCGCGAGCGCGCCGGCGAGTGTTTCCTCTAGGGAGCCGAACGGCTTGCGGGAGGCTTGCGTCATCGCTCCTCCGCGGCTTTGCGCGCGGCAAGACTTTGCAAGAGTGCGCGTTCGATCGCCTGAAGCTGCACTTCAAGGTCGGCGCACACCATGCCCGCTTCCGACTCGAGCAGGCAGGCGAATGGATCGAGCTGGCCATCGGCCAATACATCCACAATCTCGAACATCGGGTATGACTGCTTGATTTGCTGGAGACGCTCCGTCACGGCCTGGTGACAATCCGGATGTACTCGGATGACTAGAAAGCGCTCGGCGCGCACTTCTTTGAGCGCCTCTTCCACCAGCTCAGGCACCCACTGGCGCGCGCCGATGCGCGGCGCAATGCGGCGAATGACTTGCATCACCAAGCTCACGAGCTTGTCGTCCAGCGCACCGAGGTAGCGCGCGGCTTCGAGCTCGATTTCAGTCAGGCGCTGCGCGCATTGTGCCGCAGCTTCGCGTTGGCCTTGCTCGAAGCCTTCGCGGCGGGCGATTTCGTTAGCTGTGCGTCCTTCTTCAAGCAGCCGCAACTCTAGCGCTTCGCATGCTTTGATTAGATGACGGGCGTCTTCCAAAGCCTTGAACGCGTCTGCCTTGATGACGCCGCCGTCGACAGCGACTTTGAAGCGTGCACCGTCTACGAGATAGGCGAGCGGCACGTTAGGACTCCGGAGGCTTCACGAGCGGCTGCGACGGCAGCATCTCTTGCAAGCGTTTCAACACAGCGACCTTGTTGAACGATGCGAGCTGGACGCCGGGTTTCGCGGATAAAGCATGCGGCAACTTCACGGCGAGTCGGCTTCGCATCGCATCGTTCGGCAGCACGATGAGCATCAGCGCGATGCCCGCGCGGACCGTAAAGTCCTGAAGGTCTTCTATCGTTGAGCGCATCTCGAGGTCGGCGGCTGAGATATCCGCCATTTTTTCCGCCGCTGCGGCCACCGCTTCGCGATACAAGTCATCGCCTAGCGCGGTTCGATACAGCCGAACACGCTCACGTGCAATCGTCGTTGCCATTCGCTGACCGAGCGTTAGTGCGCCAAGACGCAGACCGGCGTCCATCAAGCTTGCGCCGTCCGCCAGTACCCATTGATAGTGCACGGCGAGGTCGAAACTTCGGGGCTCGGGCAGCAACGCATGTCGCGTGAGCAATCGAGAAAGAATCAATGTGCCCAGGCGGCTGCGCCGCGACACCGACACAATCTCCGGCGGAATGAACGCCAGCCAACTTTCATGAGCGGCTGCCGCAGGCAGTGCGAAGAATCGGTACAGCGTGGTGCGGTCCGCGATGTCCATCACAGTCTAGCCTCGCCGTGTCTGGATGTGGCTTGGCAATGCGCAAATACGTCGCGTACTCGCAAGGCCTTCTTTTGCGCCAGCGCGGCTCTCTATCGCGCTGAATCTAACGCGACGGACAGGCGAGGGCCTACGCGGCGATGTGCTACTCATCGCTGACCTGTGGAAGTCTGTTCACCGGGGGTGCGTTGCTCGAGGCGCCGCTTGAAGGCAGCGGCCGCTTCATTGAACGAGGCGCGACGCCGCCACATCGAGAACAAGCCTGCGAGCAACACGAGCACGCCGCTGGCGGTCATCGCAGGGAAAAACCAGGCGTTGCGAACCAAGCTCGCACCGACAGTATCCTTAGGTTTCTCGGCTGCGAACGGCCAGGGATCCGCGGGAAACAAAGTGACCGTTACATTGTCGTACGGCAGCCCTTCCACGCTGTTCACGACCAACGCCTTGATCGCTGCCACATGATTGGCCATGGGCACATCCGGTCGGTACTTGATGAAGACTGAAGCCGATGACGGCCGTACCTTCTCGCTGAGCGGATCGTGATCAGGCACGGCCACGTGTACGCGCGCGACCAGTACACCATCGATATTGGAGATGGTGTGCGAAAGCTCCTGAGACATTGCATGCAGAAAGCGCGCACGTTCTTCGAGTGGCGAAGACACGAAGCTGCCTTTCTTGAACACTTCTCCGAAGTTTTCGAACCTCTCGTGCGGGTAGCCGTAGCGGCGCAACAGATCTACGGCGCGCGGCAAATCCGACTTGGAAGTCTTCACCGCCCACGCCTTATCTTGCGAGACTTTGTCTGCATCGATGTGCGCATCGAGGAGCAGCGCGACGATCTCATTCGCCTGCTGCTCGGTGAGCTGCGAGTACAGGTTCTCTTTCCCGCAGCCGGCTAGCAGGAGCACGGCCGCCACGACAATCAAGGTGCGGCGCATGGCGACACTCCTTCCCTCTGTAAGGATGGGGCAATCAAACGATCAGGTCTGTTGACGGAACAATTGCTGAAAGCCGTCCGAAGTACGGTTTGCTACGTTCGAAGTCATCTCGCAGTGGAACAGAAACTCCTGACAGCGCACCGTCAGCATGATCATCTGTCCCGGGGTCAGCTCACCGTCCCCGGCCATGAGCCCCGTCTGCTCCGCAAGCTTCATGGCGTCTTGATTGACTCGAGCGAGCGGATCCATCACCGCCCGGACAGCAGGCGAATCCAGCAATGAGCTCGGCTTGAGGGCTGTGGGGCCCGTGGCATCCAACGCCTGCGGACCATTCGACCCGTTGTAAGCCTGCTCGAATCGAGCGACGTCCACCAAAGAGAAATTGTAGTTCGCCGTGTACGCGACGGACTGCGACGACGATGTCGCGGCAAGCGGCGAGCCCGCCATCTCCGCGGCGATTTCAGGAACCATGTGTCATCTCCTCTTCGAACGTTATTGACGCTTCGACACGGCCTCCAAGCCCTGACCGACACTGCTGTTGGCGGTGGCCGCCATGTTCGAAGTGAAGGCAAATTCCTGAGCGAGCGCGGACGCTTTGATCATTGCCGACGGATTGTTGTTGCCGTTATTGCCAATTTGATCGGACTGCGCGACTAGCTCGCCGGCTTTCTTGTCCATCACCTGACCCCACGCTTCGGCAAGCGCTTCATACCAATTGCCGGTGCCGGGCCCTTTGCTCTGCGCGTTGCCGTAGCTTTGAGGCGCGACGAACATGGCGCCGCCGATACGCGGATCGATGGGACTTTCCTTACGCCACAGATTGAGTTTGATCATGATCAACTCCTACTTGCTCTTGGAGGATGGTTAAAAAGTCATCACCAGTTTTTCGCCGTCGCGTTCGAGCGTGACGGATGTACCGTCGATCTCGAGCACGCGATGGCCTTGCGGAAGGAGCGAGCCGACGAAATAGCGCGCGCCATCTGCGGTAACGATGTATGCGGGTGCGGAATCCACAACCGAGACAACCCGTTTCGCTTCGGGGTCAATGTTTGCACCGCGAAGATCGGTGCCGGCGAGAATCAGAGAACCCTTCTGTGCGCCGCCCGACACGATTTGTACGGCCGAAAGGCCGTTGACATCTTTCATCGCGTGATCGACGACCTTGTCGTATCGCTTTACGGACCCGCGCAATCCGCGGACGAGTACGACACCGGACTCTTTATATTCCGTATCGACATCGAGGCCGTTCACGCGGAAGACGTCCTTAACGGCTTCCGCCAGGCGTTCGCCGATGGATAATCTCAGCACCGGCGCCAAGCCCTCACTGTTCAAGCGCTGTACGAGATTCGTTTGCGCAGCCTCGTTCGGAACGGTGCCTTTGAGGGACAGCACATCGCCTTCCATGGAAGTCACGACGATTTCGTCTTTCAATTGGAGGTCTTCGAGAATTCCCGCGACGCGCTGCTCCGGTGTCTTTTTTTGAGCATTCATCCGCGAAGACACGGACACGGCAGTGATAGCAAATAGCGCGACCAGTCCTACACCCGCGAGCACTTTTGCGACGCGCCGATTGCCAAGATCGTAAGCTGAAACTTCTGGCCCGGTCCGCTCGACCCCTATCGTTTGATCGTCTTCGCTGTCGTTGCCTGGTGTTGAAGCGAAGAGCATCTCTTCCGGCTGCTCCGCGCGGAATTCCAGATCGCTCCGTCCGCCAATCATCACGACCGCGTCGCCCACAGACAGCGAGGTGAGGCTCGCAAACGATGCGGAATCCCCAGCCGCAATGGCGCGGCCGTCGAGAAACACTTGGCGCTCCAATGCGCGGACGATCACACCCTGCTCATGCAGCGTAACAGCCGCATGATGTGCGGCCACTCCCGCATCCATCAGCACCAAATCGCAATCGTCCGAAGAACCGAGCACGATCAGGCCCGGCCGCGGCAACGGCACAACCGCGCCGCGATGCAAGCCGGACATCACTCGCAGCGCACCGGGCGAAGAGATTTCAGGTATGCCTTCCATGGCGGCCTCCATTCAACGTTTCCGCTTGGGAGCCGAAGGTTTAGGTTTGGGCGGCGGCGCGGATGGAGCGCCTTGCAATCTTTTCAGCACGGAATCCGTGGATTCTCCGCCGGTAATACGCTGCGCGGGCACGAGCCGCGGTGTGATGAGGAACAAGCGCTCCACATGCTCGGTTCGCTTTCTGGAGTAGCGGAATAAATACTTCAACACCGGAATGTCACCGAGCAGCGGCACTTTCGTCACGTTCGTCGTGGTCTTGTCCCGCACCAGACCGCCGATCAAGAGGCTTTCGCCTTCATTGATCATCGTCTGGGTGTTGATGGCGGAACGATCGATTACCGGGATCTGATCCACCGCTGCGTCCGTGAGATTGCCGTCTTCCACATTCACGAGCAGGCGGATTCGCGAAGGCCTGCCCGCTTCTTTCATCACGTGCGGCGTGACTCTAAGCGTGGTGCCGGCTTGCACATTGAACAAATCGACGTCGAACTCGCCCTGGATTCTCACGAAGAAGGATGTATTCGCTTCTACGACCGCTTCGACATTGCTCAACGTGACAACTTGAGGGCGGGAAATGATTTTCGCGATGCCGTCCGTCGCCAGAGCATTCACGCGAGATAGAAAGAAGCTGCGGTCACCGATGGTGGAGGAGACAAAGAATCCTTGGCCTGCCGGAACACTGTTCTGACCGGCTCGCAAAGCGAGATCAGAATTATCTCCGCGACCGAAGAGTACTTCGTCGCCATTGGCGTTCTGATAACGCCAGTTCACGCCCAGGTCGCGAAGCTTGTCCGTGTTAATGTCGACAATTGTCGCTTCGATCTCGATGATGTTGGGCTCGACATCGAGCGCGGCGATGAGCTGCTCGTAATACGGCATGCGCTCTTTGGAATCCCGAACGATCACGGCATTCAAGCGGCGTTCCGCTTCGATGCGTACGCCGTCGCCGCCGTTAACGAGTGCGGGCTGCGGCGGAGGATCGTCGACGATGACCGACTCGCGCTCGACCGTGTGACCATCTTCACCGATGGATCGCAAGCCATGACCGCGAAGCTTTTCGATCGTGGGACGAATCGGTTTATCCGCTTGATCGAAGTAGAGTCCGGCTCCGGAAGGCGTCGCCAGCAGAGAACGCAGGACAGAAGCCACGCCAGGCACGAGCACCTGTCGGCCTGCATAGGACAGCGTGACGTCCTGAGCCCAGGCGTACCGCAATGGGAACAACTTGAATACGGAAGGACCGGATGCCACTTGCACCTGCAAGTTGCGCGAAAGCTCTTCGGCCTGCTCGAGGAAGCGCCGCGAGCCGCTGAGAACGATCAAACCTTCCGACGATACCGTCCGCGCGGTGTGACGGCCGTTCAGCATGCGCAGATCGTCCATCGTACGCATCATTCTCCCGACGAGCGACTTCGGTACAGCGATGGTGCGAGTAGAAGCCTCACTGACGCTGTAGACGTAAATCAAAGTGCCGTCGTAGTACGGCAGCAATGAGAACGCCTTCATGACATCGTCGAATA
>Ga0307515_10001183_pt1 | contig 59707 bp, 59 predicted proteins | sample 17_EM_MG_FD_194513 | JGI IMG/M metagenome (GOLD analysis project Ga0307515, IMG submission 194513) | Populus trichocarpa ectomycorrhiza microbial communities from riparian zone in the Pacific Northwest, United States - 17_EM | ecosystem: Host-associated > Plants > Roots > Unclassified | place... | reverse complement strand
GCGTATACTGGACCCAGATGTTATGTGGTTCAGACATGATCCCTTGGTTGGCATTGGTATATTCTACCTTGCAAACAAGTCCCAGACGCTCAGCAGAAGTAGGGTTGTGAAATGGTTGACGGTAATACAACAGACCATTCTGGACTGTAATGAATATACTGTCTATGAGTACATTCTGATCATATCCGAGCACAAGTCCACTAAATTTGAGTCCCCAGTCCTCATCAACTAGTACGAGGAATAGCTGTCCAATGTTGGGAATTCCGAAATCTTCTGATGCATCTCTGAGTGAGGGTAATTTGATACCTCTGCACACTCCACGGACATGCGTTTCTCTCAAGTGATATACCCCCTGTGATACCAGGCAGATACAGGGCTCGATTTTGAATTGTTTGGAGATGTAACCGATGGGCTCTGCATGTACTTTGCCATTTATCAGCAGCGGACACGAAGTTGAAAACTTTTGGAGAGTCAATATTGTACCAGTCTTGGACTGTAAGATATGGCAGTGTCTGCTCCATATCGTCAAGACCGGTACACCGGTTATTATGCATAAGCATCTGTCGAAGTTAATTGACATTTTTGCTAGATTGATATGCCTCTTTCACATTGGCGATATGTAGACGTTCACAAATGTCAGTGGTATGATTGTCACCCGAACCCGTTCACTGAATTGACTCTGATATATGGCTAACCAGATGCATCTTTCGATTTCTGAAATGCCTTGCCCATTGTTCAATGGTCTTCCAGAGCGCCTGAATCCTGATGGTCTCCCACCAAGCGTCAAACTCAATCAAGCGGATGGACAATTCCTTCTTGACCCGCTTCTGTTCATTCCAGGTGATGCCATAGATCTCTCTCTCCACCTGCTTAGCGACACACTCTGTATCAGCCAACCTCCAGGTCGTGGCTTCGACCTCAGCATTGCAGAGGCAGAGGTGGAATAGCAGTCCTTTGTCAGCGGTCCTGTGTACCGCCCCATAAGCCTCGGCATCGGCGGCAGTTGTCATTTGAGCAAGTTTTTTGGCGAATATGCACCTGGGACCAGTTGCAGTTGTCCCGACGCCCTGCAATAGTCATCGGTCATCATGTTGGAATAATTCATTGAAAGCTTGAGTTTGACATGTGTCACTTGATGGATTTCGCAATCCAATCGCTCAATTGCCTTCTGACAATGAGCATCTGACCAAGTGATTGATGCTTGTCGGACTCGATTCAGGCTCACCTGAAATTGCCTACGTTTTGTTGTGGAAACCTTTTCAGCCCTATAAACAAGGGCCTCCATTGCAGCACGAATCTTATGAATCTTTTTTTCACTGAACTGATGGGATTCCTTTGCCAATTGGTCATCCACTTTGGCGTTCGCAGACATCGACATTTTCGGATCTTGACAAATCATTTTGTTCTGGTGCAATCACTTGGGTGCATCGTCTAGTGCTGTGAAGGATAGATCAGAGTGACTGTGTTGGCTGACAAGTAGAGAGAATTCATATGATGCCCGCACTGCTCACATTACCATTTCATCAGAGGCGTTTTCTGCCACCGCTTTCCCTTCATCTTTGGAGTAGACAATAATTGGAGCGTAATACACTGCCATTTTTCTGATCATTCCATGGATTTCTTTACCTTGCCAGGTGCCACTTTTGAATGAATCAAATGGTTTAGAGAAGTGCTGGAGGCAAGGATCCCGTGGCACTGATGTGAATCGATTGTTAAATTGATCCTTGCGATTTCTAGCTTTCAGGTATTTCACCAGCCCGTTCAATAAGTCTTTAACTTAACCCAGGAGCAGCTGATGCAATTCAGCAGGCTGCCAAAGGTGATAGACATTGCAGAGAGGGTATTGCCAGAACTGGTTGTGGATTGGATGGACACCTAGAGTGTGCAGAGCAGCAATATTATTGTCCTCCAGCAGCTCCGTGTAAATATGCTCATCTCTTGAGTTGTCCAGTCGTCGAAAAGTTGAATGCCCCATTGGTCCACCTTTAGACATTTCGCACATTGGGCATGAGCCATATGAGATTTGAGCAACCTTGACTTGTTCAGGATAATCCCTGACCCAGGCAGCCAACAGAGGGTAACATTGTTGCTGGAATCCAACTGCACAATCCCATTTCAAGCCAGGGCCAGTGATGTCAAGATGCCTAAGTTGAGACAGCGCAGTTCCAACCGCGTTATGCCATGCTGTTTGGATGTTTTTGGCACCTTCTGGGGAACATGGGATCAGCCCAACAAAAATACCGGCGCGCTTTTCAGGTGTGCGGCAGATATCCATTCACATATCACCATTGGTGAGATACAGCGGCTAGCCATGCTGATTGCCCACACAACTGGTCAACTAAGTCTTGTTGGATGCACATATGACTGGCACAATTGTCGCTCCAGCAGGAAGTTGATTTTACATATCCCACCACCAATTGCCCGTGTTTGTCTCACTGTATATTTGACCACCCTCATACTCAGTGAGGAGCACCGGTTCAACATCAAGGTGTGCCTGAAATGGGAGATGTGCTAGGAGGAACTGGATACATTTGGAAATATCCCTGTAGTATAATGTTCCAAAGATATGTGAGTCATGTTCAATCCAACTATGATCACCAAGCCCGCAATCGAGTTTAGAGAGGACTTTCGCAGGGCATCTGCTGATTGGAATGATTCGATTTGGAAGCTGTCCACTCCATGCCTGAGATGTTAATCTATCGACGTTTTGGTTCACTGGCTAAACGATTGAGGCTGCCAAAAGTCTTGTGCAGACCGAAATGGATGCTCTGGATTCCTTTGTTCTGAGTACTTTCGATGCATGTTGTACAAGCCAGTCGCTTTGCCATACCCTTTCCCCCCAGTATTTTGCACTCCAACTACATCCCTCTGAGCCTTTGTTTTTGTTGTATCAGGGGTACAGGTGAGATCAGGCTGCTGAGGGTCAAAAGGTTCTTTGTTGGGAGCATCTTCAGGTGGTGGTGCACCTGGTACATTGTCTATGAGTAGATCATGAATTGACAGCTTGTCGATGGCGATTCAGGTGCACCTACTGTAGTCAAACCGTAATGGCTCAGGGTGATCCCAGCCGGCAGGTGGTAGAATCCCGTCAGGTATTAGCCCTTCATTGATTGATATTGGGTGATATTGCTGATAGTGAGCTTCCAGTCGGTACTTGTCGAATGATTTCATTTTGCAGATAAAGCATTCACCATGTTACCAGCGAGTGTTGACCATATGTGAGGAATGCTTAGTGTTCTGATGAATCTCAATGATCCTTTAGGGGGTATGGTTTGTTGTTGGATTTGAGCCTCAAGAATATGTGATTGAAAGCGAGCTTACTCAGGTTAGCATATCACTTTCCAAGCCGCATCACACCCCACCAAATGTTGAGGAGGGGTAAAACAATGTCACCATATAATCAGTTTTCTTCGCAAACTAGGATAATATCTATCAAATGCGACACAATAATGCTGCACATTATCTACTGAAAATAATTAGCTGACAAAGTTTCTTTTGTCTTCACTGCAATCAACTTTTAATACTAATCATCAGGTGCTACTAAGATCGGCCATATCGTATATTACGTCAGTGTGGCATTGTGCAGATTATGTCTACACTCGATCCTGAAGCAGAGGATAACATCAGCTTACAACACTGTGTAGGTAACTTTCCTAGCGGGCTGTATGTCCGCTCAATGATCATCAAGAAATGATAGGCTGGTAGGATGTTTTCTTCAGTAACGATCCTTGACCGGTGGATGGATCCTGAGGAGACAACAAAATTCACACACGGAGCTTGAATGAAAGCATTCACTGTTGCTGCTCCACTAACATGGCCTCATATTGAATGAAGTGCAGGTCATACACACACGTTTTGAGTGGAAAATGCCTAGTCATGCGAACCTTCGAACTGGATATAGTTCTAGTTGGGTTCCTGGAGATATTATGTCGTATCCCTTCTATGACCTTCACAGTCATGAACTGAACAATGGTGAGCTTCTATCCACGATCCTTGTATACAAATTCGAGCATATAACATAGAATGGCAGGATGTGTATGATTATGATTTCTTGTTCTCAGCCGGGTTGCATGGGATCAAATGTGCAGTGAAACACGACAGTTCATGACAAATATAATAGATATAAGATGCCTTTATTCCGCCAAAGGTCACTGCTTCCTTCAATACTCTCAACTATACTCCCCTGCATTTAAAATCGCCAATTGGATTGATAAATTGTTCACTACCATTGTTTGTTCACATATGATGTCGATGTACGGATCTCCGCCGAAGACAACCACAATGGCTCCAACAGGTTGGTGGTTTGGCTCGTAACAATGCCCAGATGAAACTGTGGGAGCATCAGATATTAATGCTGGAAAAACGCCGTTCAAAGACCCTCAATTCGGACAACCAACAATACAATTCCATCTACCACTGTGGTATCGTTACCAGCCTTGGCCGCCACCGTTTCTAGGCACTCCCCAGTTCTACCACCAGGCCCCATCCAGCATGACACCAAGCTCAAAACCAAGCTCTGGTGCAACCCAAGGATATCCGAGTTCTGGGCCATCGTGGCAAGCATATCATTTCCCCCAAGGAGGTTCTGTTGGACCTCAAATGTTCCCCCATCAGCATTTCACAGGACATAGGCCATCATCTCCAGGCGCACATCGAGTGCCTCCAGCACTGCCTGCCAATGATGCAGTCATATGGCCGACCACTTCTGCCTCTACTGCACCGGGACAATGTCCCGGAACAGCTTGGAGACCCGCCATTAGCATCTGAACTAAACGATTTCCGCCGGCTGTGGAACCGCGCAGGACAGATGTTTGAAGCATTTCCAATTTGCCTGCATCACCAGCAATTTCCTGTGAAGAATATGATGCAGAGTGTGTGACCGACAATTTGTCGGACTTGGGCGGGGCCGAAGTCAACGCCCCAATTAGGTTGAAGCAAAAGGAATTCTCCTTGAAGCATTTTGGCAAAGGGAAGGAGCAACCCAACTTTAGTACGTTTAACAAGTGCAAGGAAGTATGGGTGGCTGTGTATCTGGAGACGAAGCATCAGCCCATTATCAGGGGACAGAACCATTTGTAACAGCGGCGAGATTGACCCCTGCACTGGGAGACGGCGTGTGCAGATTTTTTGTTGACAGTTGAGAACAGCCTGCCTTGGGAAAATTTTGATAATGCCAAATGGATTCAGCGACAGTGGGTTGAGATGTTTTTGGAACAATGTGCAAGAGAGGTTTGGGAGGCGAGAAAGAAGCGAAGGCAAGGTAACAAGCAACGGGCAACGGCTTTGGGGGAGCGGGCGGGCAACATGGCGCAAGGTAACCACCCAGAGTTGCCAAATACATGTTTCATGGTTGTGATTCATCGAGTGCCGAATGGCAACAATGACCAGACATCCTGCAATCAACTCCATGTTTCATCCACAAAGATGGGAATCTGGGAAAAGCTGATTGATTACATCGAAAAACAATTGCAGCCCGAAAGAACCACACTATCTGACTGCGACATTCCAATGCAACTTGACACGTGAAGCATTGGATGAAGAGTTTATGGAATTATACGCACCCGGGCAAATGATGAATGACCTTCTATATGGTCATATTTCGTTCACCAATTCCCTTTCTAATGGCTTCAAATTGAATCTGGGACACGATTTGAAACTATTTCCTGTAGAAATGAAGGCAGCAACAGGGAAGGATATTGCGGAGCACATAATTAGACCGGCCAAGGTAATCCCAGCTAGCCTTCTTATGTTAATGATGGCCCACAGCTGATCAGTATACTTGGAATTTGGCGGGATCCGATGAAAATGAGACTGGTGGATAAGGAGGCAGGTGGCAAAGTGACTGACAGTAGTATTAATGTAAGTTCTGATTGAGTGAATAGAATTGATTATATTCCACATATATATTGGGTCCAAATGCTTGTCAGTGAAAGACCTAACATCGCTACAAATGTCAGCAGCGCCGGAGGATGAGTAGTGTTAGCAATGGTTCCAAATCTTCGGGTCGGTTCCGGGTCCTGTTCCGACCCGGACCCGGACCGTTGCAACGTGTCTTACAACACGACAACCAGGACCGTTGCCATTGGGCCGGGTGCACCACCAATGACCCGGCATTTCCACATCCCAAGTTCCGCTCCAAATAGGTATCTGAGTTCTGATCGTACCGTGACATGATCAATATGTAAATTGTGCAGTGTTATGCGCTCTTTCACCTCCCGCTTTCAAATATGCCATCTGACCTATATTAGTTGAGTCGCGATCAAAAACCCCCGATTTTAGCTTTATATGTCGCCTTATCTCACATCGATTCACAGATTATTCGTCGGATCACAAATCTAAAAGTGGGAGGTAAAAGAGCGTATAACACTGCACAATCTGCATTTTGATCAGGTCACGATACGATCAGAACCCAGGTACTTGTGTAGGGCCAATGTTGAGCCAAAGTGGAATCAACCGTGGAATCGAACGGCAGTGTGGTTCCACCCTGGCCAAAACCCGCGGGTTTATGTCCGGTCTTGGTAACAACCTGACCAAGACAATGCGAGTCAGGTTTTTGGCCGGGTCTGGAACCGAACCGAAATGAACCGCCAGGCAAAAACCGGACCACTGGTGGGCTACCCAGACCCGTTGCTATTACTGAGTATGAGCCTATCAGCCCAACTTACCTCGGAGCGACTGAAACAGATCATTTAGGGCGAAAAGAAGACCGACAAAGGTGCAAAAGAGCTTCAGGAGCAAGTGGATGGCGAGCATGTCCTTGATCCAGATCATACCAGTTCAGTATTGAGCACTGTTCTCACAACAATCAATGAAGAATTTGAACATGAGTGTCTTGCTGAGGCGGTCAGGCTGCTGAATGCGCATCCAATTCGGTATTCAACAGATGACCGTGTTCCAGGCCACAAGTATTCATTTCCAGGCCTGCCCGGAACAAAGTTTCTGGCGCACGACATTTTGGCGATCTGGTTCTTTGTGGGAAGGCGTGTTTGTGATTCTGATATGGCAGCAGAGCTGGTTGCAGATGAAATAGATCTTGGCAAGACATTCACCTCAGTGGCAGCAGCAATGATATGCAAATTACTGACTGAGAAAGTTGTATTGGGGGTGCCAATGTGGATTGTGTGGGGGAATTCTCATGACAAGCGGGTGATTATGGCACCGAATGACTTCCCTGGGATTATAGGTGACGAACGGCAGAGGTATCCATTGGGGAGATGGAATTCAGTGCCCCGCCACCATTCAGAGATCCAGTCAACTCCTCCACAGGGGCATCCAGCACTTACATCCACCATTGAACCGATCCTGGTGGTGACATTGCCCGGGGTTGCTGGGACGTTCAAGAGTGTCATCAATGATATGACATATCGAACCAATTTCAAACTCATTGACTTGTTGCACGCGGAAAATGCAAATCTCACACATGGGGATCTGAACACCAGTAGTGATCAGCCGGAAAACCCATGGAATATCGACGTTGTGTCCTCTAATACCTTAACATCTAGAGCGAAACCATCCCGCAATGGCCAACTCTCACATTGTTTATCGAGCTTTTGTTACGGGGTTGCTTAGATCCCAATTCTCATTATAACATTTATTTAATCTAAGTACAGCTGCCTATCATAAAAATCTTTTTCTATCCTCAACTTATCCTAAGACTAAACCTCTTGGCCTTAACTTTCGAAATGGAACCAGATCCAATCGCTCGTGGTGATTGCTTCCCACTTCTGATCTGAAGATTATATTTCTCCCTTGCGGAACCACTCTTCTCAAAAATCGTCCAATCGTAGTAGCCCGGTAGACAAGTACCTGTATACCAGGATACCGATAATGTTCAAATGGGCGAAATGTAGAACCACTGCGGAGATGTGGCTTAGACGTTGATCATCTACCTGTGAAATGGGATACCAGAAGACTTCGACGTTCTTCGAGATTGCGTATTCAGATGGTCTCAACCTGTGATCACACATTAACTGTTTGATCACAGAGCTGGATAAGAGACGTAATTGTCAATAGATTCAAAAGAAAGAATTCTTCATAATATTTTAAGGTTGTCTTCGGTGCTTCTGTGTTGACTGTGGATTGCTGCTTGAGTTTCTTTTTCTCATTGCCAAAGCAATGCTGTCTCTGTATAGCCAACGTCCCAGGTGTTGTGTTACTACACCTAGTTGCAATGATTACGCCACTCGTGATAGCATTATCGTGGACATGCCTCACATTGTGCCCGGTGATAGGTGCCACGCGTCCCATAGGTGATCGTGTGCATGCAATGTGGTTTCATAGCATTATGCTCCTGATAAGAATCCGACCATTCATCACATGATATCATGTCAGACAACGCATCAGACAGACTTCAACTTAGACATCTTGCATTCATGTGAGTTGGTAGTTGGAACATTCACCAATCATCGATTGATAATGCTTATCTCAATTGATCTCTCAACCTGAGGTAATTACATTATGCGTTATTGATTTAATTGGCGACCAACTGATACTATGCCAACATGGAATGTAGACGCGTAAGCTCGGATCGAATACGGGATTACATTGCGATCCATACCACTCAACCCAATGAGCAGTGCTCGCTTTAGGCATGTGCCAACGTCATTATTCCCTCAGGTATGTCATGCTAAGGTCGAGACTATTCTCCTGACCGGGATGTGCTTTGCTAGTCCTAACTCATCACAGGACAGGGGCAAAGAGTCCACATAATTGAATTATTGACTGTCAACTGCCATTCATGATAACCATGCATGTCCCGCTAGTTTCTGGAACATGAATGATGACATGAACTACTAGCACTGCTAATGATCTCTCATTCCAGTAAGGCTTGGTAGCTGCGATAAGTCGCCAAATCTTGATTGGGTGGTTCACCACGTGACTAGTATGAACCCCTGGTAAAGGGCACACTACTGGCCAACTCATGGAATTGTGGATAGGTGTTATGCATGTATGATTCGACATGTATTCATTCTGATTAACTATCGAGTACCATTATCGCTGTTAAGGGACAACCCCTAACATCACCCTCTTCACTAGAACCGGTGACCTCAATGCTGCTCCATCGTAACGAGTAAAATAAACAAAACATACCACCCAACTCCCGAAATGCAATATAATCAAACATTCTGGAAAATGAAACACTAAACATCAATTTTGTTTTCTTCCCAACTTCTTCCTTCTTTTTGCTTCAAATCTGCCGTCTTTTTCTACCGATGGATTTCATTCATGATATCCCTCCAGTAACATTGGGTCACTGTCGACCACATTTTTATATGTTTTCCAACTGTTTTCCTCCTGGAAAATATCTTTCCATTTCGCCAAATAGACATGTTGTTTCGCATTCTCGTCCGAAGATCCGCTCGCAACTATGGACTCCATTGCCCACTCGACTCTGTTAGCTTCAATGTCAATTACATGTTCTTCCTGGTAGGTTCCTTGATCGTGTTCTAACAAGTCGAGATTAGAAACCGGACGATTCTTCCACAACTCTGGTAGCTTGAGTTTGCAATAGCCAACATTGCTCCCTATCGATAATATTTGAAATTGTCACAACATCTTGTCTTCTAACTTTTTGCATCAATGCTTCGCCCAAATGTTTCTTCCGTTAAGCATTACCATTTCCCTGGCCTTCAACGGCTCGATATGTTTCTGTTTTTGATCGTAATGCTTTCTCATAGCCTCTACTGACTCCCCAAGTTTTAACTTCAGCTTTCCTTGAGCATTGTTCATAAAGTACCTGTATAATTCCGACGCTGGATTCCTGAATTGACATTCTCTTGGCCGGCTTGTTCTTGGCACACATCCATAATTCTCGTAAAAGGGTGATATCTTCGTTGCCGAATGTTTCGAATTATCATAGTTATATTTTGCCATTGCTAGCATAGATGCCGAATCATTTTGTGCATAATCAAAGTCCGCTTGTAAATATGATTCAATAACTTGACCTATCCTTTCCATTTCACAATCCGTTTCTGAGTGAAACGCTGGTGACATGCTGTGCTTGATTCCCAGGTAATTATAAAGGTCGGTGAAAGAATGTCTGGTAAATGCAGCGTCTCTATCTGAAAAAACATCCTCAGGAAATCTATGGTATTTCCAAACGTTTTCTCGATATGCTCCAGCTACTGTCAGAGAGTCATTTTTCTTGGTTGGAATCATATTTGCCGTTATAGGAAACTGATCCACTACTACTAGTACCATAGTAGCTCAGTCTGCTTTGGGTGAATCGGTTATAAAGTCGGTACCGATATGCATCCACAGTTTGCAAGCAAATTCAAGCGGATGCAGCTGTCGATGCTTAGCATGTCTTGGGCTTTTAATTCTTTCGCATGGATCGCATTTGTTAGGTTACTTTCGTATATCCTGTTCCGTGTTCATCCAATCGATACTCCGAGATATCGATTCAAGGGTCCATTCTCTTCCGAAATGACCTGCTATTTTCGAATCGTGTTCCGATTACATTATTCTTTGTCATACTCCTTCCGAAATGTATACCCTATCTTTCCAACATAGTATATCATCCTTAATTGTATACTCTTTATCAATGTTCCCTTCTGTTACTACCTTCTTGCATATTTCCCGATACCTATCAACAATCAAGGCTTTTTCCTTTATTCTTTCCTTAGCCTCCGGTAATGGTGGCCCAATTTCCAATGCTGCTATTTGAATGATTCCGTAATCATTTCCGTTGTCTATTTGCATGGCTCCAACTTCTATCCATTGTTCTTTTCTTAACATCATATCTGTTGTTGCTGATGTCATACCCCCCTTCTCTAGAGGTGAACGCTGGACACCTTGAGAATATATCTGCGTTGGCATGTGAAGTTCTTTTTCGGTAGTAAAGATCGAAATCATACTGCTTAAGTTCTTCTGCCCATCTTGCTTGTCAATGATTTAACAGCACAGCTGTCTTGAAATAAGTCAAGTTTTGGTGATCGGAAAATACTATCGTCTGATGAACTGCTCCTGGAAGAAATTATCTCCATTTCTTTAAGGATAATACTTCTGCAAGCATTTCCCTATCATAAACGTCATAGTTCAAATCTGGTGGATGAAGTGTCGGTGACATAAATCCAATCGGATAAATGTTTCTGTCCTCAAACTTCTGGGACACAACTCCAGCTATTGCAAAATCTGAAGCGTCTGTTTCCAATAATGCGGGTCTTTCTGGATCATTATGTCGTGAGACTGGTGTTTTTCCAGAAATGAATGATATGGTTATTTTGAGAAACGCTACTTTTTGTGCATCACCCCAACTAAACTCTCGGTCTTGTTGTAACAAATCCATAATAGGTGAGATCATTCCCGAAAAATTATGTATAAACCTTCGATAGTAATTCCAAAGTCCCTGAATTTGCTCGACTTCTTTCCTTTAAGTTGGTCGGGCCCAATCCAGTTTAGATTTTGCTTTTTCCGGATCCATTCGTAATTGTTTTCCGCTAACAATGAATCCTAAAAATGTTGTTTGGTCTTCATTGAAAACACATTTATCAATTTCAAGACACATATTATTATCTATTACTGATTGGAATACTTTCGAAACTTGTCTCCGATCATTTTCCGCTGATCCCTTGGTGGCAATCAACATGTCGTTGATTTATGCCTCCACTGCCATTCCTTTATCTCCATTGATATGGATTTTAGAATCCAGGACTAATTGAATACCGAGCAACGGTCAAAATATCCTAATGATGTCTGGTTGAAATGTTGCCGGTGTGTTCATTAATCCAAAAGGCATTACCATATATTCGTAAAGTCCACACTTCGTTCGCAAGGAGGTAAACTTTTCATTCCCTAAAGCCATTCGTAATAGATGAAACCTAGACTTCATATAAATCCTGGTAATATAGTCTGCTCTGGCTAATCAATTGTGTAACTCTACCATAATTGGTAATGGTGTGTTATCTTTCGGTGTATAATCATTAAAATATCGGGAATCAACACATAACCGTGATCCATTGCCATTCAGTTTTGGTATGAACAATATCGGACTTCCCACCGTACTACTTGAAAGCTGAATTTTGCCTTCCTTGATCATTTTATCTAAGTATTGAATTAACAATTTCTCCTCTTTCTGAGAAAGTTGATAAATAGGTCCCATTCTGAACTTTTCCTCGGAACGAGTTAATTCAATACGATGATCGCAACCGTTGTTGTCTGGTAACGTTTCCGCTTCCTTAGAATCAAACACTAGGAAGAACTTATGATGATGAGTTGGTAATTTTTGAAGTAATGTAGGATTGCTCATAATGACTGCTCCTATGTGAATAGGTTTATCATCAAGTGAAACCCTGTTATCATAAGTTATCGGTTATTGTGGGTGTAATTTCCCATATCCATAACAAGTCGATGTACAGTGCGGACAATCTAAATGACTAGTAGTTGTTCCTCTAGCCTGATGTTTTTCCAAATACCATGCAGGTATTAAAGCATCATAATATCCTGTTGTTTTCATAACTTCAAATGGACTATCTTCTTCATCAAAAGACCGATAATTTCCGAAAGATAATCCTAAAGGTACTGTGAACAATCCTGCAGTTTCTATTTCTCTTCGTGTAACATCTGCTGATTTAATTTTCTTTGTGCTTCTGACCACTAGTATAGCGAATGCTCTTGTGGCTTCTGGTGATATAACAAAAGAAGTACTTCCTCAATCGAGCATGCATTGTATAGGAAAGTAACCATTATCATAATCAATAAAAAATCAATAAACAGGACGTTTCCTGAACGTTGTCGCTGAAATTTTTTTGACTTTTTATTGTGAGGCTGATTGATAATAAACAAAGTCTGATGACTTATTAGGTTTTTTGGTGTCTCGTGGGGGAATGTCTGAGGCTTTTCGTTTTGACATCACTACTCTCTCGATGATAGCGTAACCACAATAGGTTACAAAGTTTTTCAGGTAAGACATGGTGATTTGAAAGTTGTAATGTCGTATTCACTTACTGGCCAGCAGTTTGGACCTTCCGGTCATCCTCAGAGGGAAAATTATGAAACAAAGGAAAAAAGGTCTTCCTATCGTAGATAGGTATGTTAAAACATTAATTTTCGATCTTCAAGCTCAATGTGGTTTGTTAATCTGATCCTGAATCGGAATCCCACCAATTCTTTTCATTACTTACTTCTTCCTCCACAAGATCTTTATCAGATTCATCGAACCCTTCATCATGGTCTGATCCTTCGTTCGATTCTTCGTCACTTTGTGTATGCTCCCTTTCTGAATCCTGATCCTCACTCTCCAATTCCTCAGATGAACTTGATTTGTCGATTCCTTCGATTTGGGCTATCTGTATTTTCTGGTACTCCTTGGACTTCGGGAAGCAAGGCGTTCCTTTGCCTAGCGTAATTGGTCATATGCAATCTTTTACCCAATGGCTTCCTTTCCCACCCGAGGGCTAGGCACACCGAAGGCATTCTTCCGCAGATTTCCTTCATTCCAACTCTGAAGAATTCATTCCTTCAGTTTTGCTCCCATAATCTTTGGAAGACGTATCGCTGGGTTTGAATGTCTTTTTAAACTTCCCATCAGACTGACCTGATTTTCTTTCCCGTTTCTCTGATCGATTTCGGAATGATCGTCGTGATACTTGGGTTTGTTTTCAAAACCAGTCTGTTGCTTATCAGACTTATATTTCAAGGAAGCCTTAAGTCCAAGATTCTTTTTGGCATCATCCCATTTTCTGACGTTCATCCGGCATTGGTGATCATACTGATTAATTCTGAATCTGTTTTACCAGTAAGATCAATCATATGCATTTGCACCAGGATTTGAATAGGAAGTTGTTCCAGGATCAACTTCTTAAATGCTGCCTCCATAACCATAGCCTCTTCATGATACATTTGGATTCGGGTAAACATATCGCTGATCCATCCTTCGTATCTGACTTTCTCGAGGTCCGGATAAGCTTCATCTTTGGGGTCCCTATCCTTGAAGCATAATATTGATGCATTAACATATCCCATCATTGATTGGGGATGTACTCCGTTTAATGTTCCTTCAAGCCATTGAATATGCCATGCTGCTGCATATTTGTCCGTTAATGACCCTATCCAATTAATCGTTCTTTGGTCTTTAGGAATCTTTTCCGGTTGATCTTCGATATACACTTGTACCAGTACCCACCACGTATCGAAATCTTCCCATGGTTTTCCTTCGAACGGTTTCGGTTCTTTAAGTTGAATTGATGTGGCAAATTCCGATTCTTTCATCCGCCTCTGGCATCGAGACGCTCTTCTTCCTCCTGCTGCTCCGCCATGGTCTGACGGTGGTGGATCTGGTGGTCCTGGAGGTCCTCCTCCTCCATTTCCATTCCCCACTCCATCATTTCCGGCTCCTGCATTTCCGGCTTCACCTCCGGCATCAGCATTTCCATCTCCGGCATTCCCAGCATCACTGTCTCTGGCTCCTCCTGCAATCCCAAACCAAGTAGATGCACTATCCGTGTCTCCCAAACATGATACCGATTCATTATAAAAACTTGTCTCCTCTGCCGATGAACACCTGACAGCTGTTGCTGTGTTCCAGATGGTCCAGGAGCTGCTGGATTGCAGAATTCATACTGTGCAGATTCCGAAAACTTATATCCTTCCATAGAGGTAGTCAATTCTGTATTGATTTCTTCTACTTGTGCCAACTGATCTTCCATCATTTGTGAATGTTGACGCAATTCTCTTTTGGTAGGTATATCTTTTAGTGAAGTCATAATAGCTGCCATATTCTTATTGACTTCATCAATTCTCATTGTCGAAACAGACAGTGTTTCTGAAGGGCCAGATTCGAACTTTTAACCACCAACAATTGTAATGAATTATTAGTAATTCTTTTACTTTGTGCTTCCAATCCTTGGCATATTCCTGCAAACAAATCTGTACCCTCACTGAGTATTTGATTGTCTTGGTTGGGCAGAATATGGATTCCCGATTGAATATCTTGTAACACAGCCTGCAGTAACTGCATCATAGATCCCACTCCAGATACTTCACAGTCAATTCTGACTTTCTCCAATTGTAATCTGCTTTCCATAATCAAGATTCCATTTCGCACGGAATCAAATTCTGCCTGTAGTATATCCTTCTCTTCATTGCATGCCTGAATCACATGCATGACTTGCAGAGCGAGTTCCGATAACTGCTCTTGCACTCAGTCCGGATTTTCTTTGGACATTTCTACCTCGCCCTGCCTGGATATAGCATCCTCGGGTTCTTCATGCTCTTTTAATAGCAAGTAGTCCCTTCGGGCTGCTTCGATTCTTTTTTGGTAATCTAGGCACTATTTGGGGATCGCCCTGGCCGCTGGGGATTGGGGTTTCTCTATCCTCGAGCTGCTAGGTGTCAGGGCCTGGCTGTTGTACATCAACTTCCTCCTGGGAGCTGCCATTGCATTCTGACAGATACTGATTGCAGTCAGCTTCAATGTCTCATTTGTCCCTATGTGGGCAACCCTTGGTTGGACAATGGTCCACGCAGTTTTATCGAAGTACTAAAGAGATTTCCATTACTAATTTTCCTACAAACTCGTACCCATAACACTCTGATAGAAAGCCGCATTACAGGTAATATTTGGCAGGGTATGCCTGTCTAGCTGTCCTAATCTCGCACTGGACGCAGAAGCAACCCTCTCATATGCAGTGCTTTGAACAACACATCGGTCCGAGATGGATGCAACAGATGTTTTCCTCGCGATTGTTGCAACTCATTTATGTCCTTTTTGAGATGCTATCATTTTTATCCTTTCCACTTCCAGATAGCAGCGTAGAGTACTTAAAATATTATACTGTTATGGGAGTGCTCAGATCCCAATAATGAATATAACATTTATTGAATCTAAGTACAGCTGCCTATCTTAAAAATCTTTTTCTCTCCTCATTTTATCCTAAGACTCAACCTCTTGGCCTTAATCATCCAAGAGCAACCAGGTCCAATCGCTCCCGGTGATAACTTCCCACTGCTGATCCGAAGATATTATTTCTCCCTCATGGATCCTCTCTGGCGAAAATTCTTCAAATGGTAATAACCCGGTAGACCAGTACCTGTTGACCAGGAAACCAATACTGTTCCAATGCGCGAAACATAGAACCACTGCGGAGATGTGGGTTAAACAAGATCACCCAGTTGCGAAATGTGATTGCCAAAGAGTTCGATGTTCTTCATGATTGCGTATTGAGATGGTGTCAATCTGTGATCAGATATACAGTGTTTGATCATGGAGGTGGATAAGAGACGTAATTGTGAATAGAGTTATACGATAGAATTCTAAATAGTATTTCAAAATCGTCTTTTCGGTACTTCTGTGTTGACTGTGGATTGCTGTTTGAGGTCCTTTGTCTCATTGCCGAAGCAATGCTGTCTCTTTATAGCCTATGTCCGGGGTCATGTGTTACCACACCTAGTTGCTATGATTATGCCACTCATGATTGGGTTATCGTGGACATGCCTTACTATCCGCCTGGTTATCACTGCCACGGTTCCCATAGGTAATCGTGTGCACGCAATGTGGTTTCAAAGCACTACGCTCCTGATAAGAATCAGGCCATTCACCGCATGATATCATGTCACACAACGCATCAGACAGACTCGACCTTGGACATCATGTATTGGTGTGAGTAAGTGGTTGGAACATTCACCAATCATCGATTGATAATGATTATCACATTGAATCCCTCAACTGGAGTTAATTGATCTTTGCATTATAAATTCGATTGACAGCCAACTGATACTATGCCAATGTCGAATGGCGACGCGTAAGCTCGTATTGAATCCGAGATTACATTGCGATCCATCCCACCCAACACAATGAGCAGTGCTCGCTTTAGGCCTGTGCCAACGTCATTATTCCCTCAGTTACGTCATGTTAAGGTCGCGACTATTCTCCTGATTGGGATGTGCTTTGCTAGTCCTAACCCGTTACGGGATAGGAGCAAAGAGTCCACATAATCGCATTATTGTGTGTCAACTGCTGTGCCTGATAACCATGCATGTCCCGCTAGTTTCTGGAACTAGAATGATAACAAGAAATACTAGCACTGCTAATGATCTCGCATTCCGGTAAGGCTTGGTAGCTGTGACAAGTCGCCAAATCTTGATTTGCTAGTTCACCATGCGACTAGTATGAACCCCTGCTGTCGGGCATACTACTAGCCAACTCATTGAATTGTGAATAGGTGTTATGCATGTCTAATGCGACATGTATTCATTCTGATTAACTATCGAGTACCATTATCACTGATATGCAATAACCCCAAACTGTTTTGGGATCATTGATGGGTCCGATCGGTATAAGACGAATAATGGTATGGCCAGGCCAATTGCAATGAATGCGAGAATTGGATTCAAACTTCAAGTCACAGCAACGTCGCGATTCCATTCCCTATATGACTGGTGTGTGTAGACGATGTGGCTGTTTTCATGTGCGCCTGAAGATCCAGAGGATCAGTCCGTGATGGACAAGCGCGGCGCCGAGGCACTGTATACTGCAGTGATTGGTTTGATGCATGGCATCTGGACTGAAGACCAAGACCCACAACTGGATGCGGCACACCGGATGGTCCAAATTGCAAAGCCCTGGATGATCAGGAGGTGGTCAGAATCGGAACTGGCACATGGGAAACCACTTGTTCGGATACCGATGCAGAATGCACACCTTGTTGATTTTGAATCAACTGAGGTAGAGCAAGCTAAACTAAAGACCCTTGGGGAACAATACACTTCAAAAGGTGCTTAAGGAGCGTCGAGGGTAAATAGGTGACGACTGGCATGTTTCTCATTGGTATTGGGAGACACTGAAGATAGGAATGACGTTTCAAGATAATGGTACAATGAATGGCCACTGGATATTTGGGTGGATTCTTCGATTCTCCGATGGATGAGACAGACATTGTTGCCAATGCTTGTCAAAGACCCTGCGGAGTTTTCCGAACCTGACGATGACGAAGCATCAAACGAGGCACTCCTGCATGAACCTGAACTCAATAAATGCACCTTGCCTCTTGCACCTCCTCCTCAAACAGCGGTGCTATTGTGTCCTCTGCCAGGCCAAGTTCGTCATTTGAAGTGGTGGCTCCCAATGTTTTTGCAGATCATTTGGATATTTTCTACATGTATGCGGAAATGGGCAACGATAAGCGCACAGAAATGCAGCTTATGTTCCAAGATTTGCCTAGTCACTCTGTGTTTGTAACTACACCCAAAGCGGGTGGGACAGGTCTAAAGCTCACAGCAGCAAACCATGCGGTAATTACTCAGAAATGAAGGGTATTGAATGAGCAGCGCCGGTCATTTGCATGGGTTGTTCGACTGAGGCAAACCAGAGTTCCACACACATGGCTATTGAACACTGGACCCAGTGGTTATGATTACTGAGCGACTGATCACCACCAGCCCCCTGGAGTAGCACAAATGACAGTCCTGCATGGCCTGATGAGCTGACCGAACATCACGACGTCGATGATATACCGCATTCTGGAGTCCGGAGAGGACCATACCAAGCAGCCTCCAGAGCATGGAGACATCATGCGATCAGATAGTGAGGACGAATGATAATTATTAAGGCAGTGTAATCAAGGTACGCATCTTTAAACATTCAACCAATATAATCTCTCCAACTGATGGAAAGTTGGCTAATGGCATGGAGATTGAGGCGCTCTTGAGGAGTCCTGGATTATTGGTTAGAGTTCGATTCCCTTTCGTGTTAGTAGATCATAGTGCTCAATATGAGATGAAGTCAATGATGAACAGATATCTGGTAAACTGAAACATAGCGTGATTTGGTTTATCCGATATGCGATGAAAAGCAGGTGTGCCGGTATAATGGTTGACTATGTCGCATTCTGGGGTACTGTATATTGCTTGTTGTGAGAATCTGTCGAAGCTGCAGTCACTGCTCATCTTCATCGTCTATTGTCCATGTGCCAGTGAGATACCTAAATCAGAATTCGAGTTTTCAGGTGCGCCTGATCCTCCAGGAGTAATGCCAATCATTAGTTACTTGTCTATTTCAGGCGCACTGGGCTCTAGAATTGCGAAAGAATTCGGGATATTCACAGAATCAACAATGTTGAATAATTTACAGTCAATTGCACCAGTGAATCATTATCAACTTCTTCACTCTCCTGAGACAGATCCAGCACAGTGTATGTCTCATCATCCAGGGATAGAAAGACTGTCTAAGTGATACCGAGATGATGAATTGAATCCTAAGAAACGGCTCACGTATTCCAGGCTTACCCAAAGCATACAGCCCAATATTTCCTCCCTTAGGATTGACTGTCAGGCACACCTCAGACCCACTCTCCTGTCGAGTTTGATAGTCTCAGATATGACACCGCACACATATAAAAAGGCCAACTTCAACAAGCCGCCACTCATTATGAACATATGAACCCGCTGCAGGCACGCCTCTGAACCATGTATACCCACTTCGCATTACCATTGAATAATTCATTTTGCTCCATTCCAACCATATTTTCTTCCTTCCTGAATGCTTTGAATCTGTGGCTGCCAGCACACCTAGAGTGTCATCTTTGAGACACAAAAGTTTTAGGTGCAGGTGCGGCTCATCCCAGTCAGCCCAAGCTAATATCTGAATCTATGCTTGATCAGTAGCTGAAGGCTGCTGTTAAAATAACATCAATGTCATGCTCCATGTCAGCCCATCCTTTGGAGGAAGGTGCCCACGACACAGTTACCATAGATGCACAGCTCTGGGCGGAGAGTAACCACATGAAACCGGATTTTGACGAACAAGTATTCTCGGACCGATATGAGTCCAAGATCCTAAAATGGCATCTGTCGTTTGGGCTGCATAATCGAGCTGCAGCTTGATAGATTGAACCGCAACAGACAGCTTCTGCTCAGCGACTCTGCGAATGACCAGTAACTCCCGCTAACCAGTATACCACACTTGCTTGAACAGTGTTAAATTCACAACGGTTGTAATGCAGACTTAGCAACATTTTGACTACCTTGTATGTTTGGGCCGCCAAAAACCTGGATGTTAAAATAGATTATGTGAACTGATTTCCATCAAGTCAGCCCCGAGGAATAGAATCTGGATAGCAGTCTCTGCTCAGCAGCTCAATCAGTGACCGGCAAGCTCCTGCCCGCCGCATATCTTGAACGCATGAAGTTCGTGACACATCATACACAGACGATCGCTCATGTCCGCAAACGTCCAATTCCCAGAGTGCTTGAAAAACAAATCGTGATGAAAGCTTGAGTTACGAAAAGACAGTTTTTGAGAGTACGAATAACTGTCAAAGTAAGGCGAGCCCCCACAATCCCAGCCATTACATTTGATGGAATCTTGGATGCCAATTCAATGCTCGCTGCACCTCTATTGGCCGGAACTGCATGCTGTGATTCGTCTTTCTGCTGTCAGATGAAGCCCAATGATGCATCCATATCGTTTATATGCAGTGCTCTGAACCCAATATTTATGTTAAGTCAACATTGTAGCATTGAGACTCATAATGAGTTTGTGATTAAAGGATGCGGTGTTTACCAGATATTATGTGCAACATCTTAATGTGAGTGATTATTTATGACCCATTTCCTAGCAATCTTGGCATTGACAAGAACTGGAATCGATTGGATTACCCCAGAATCTTCATCATACCTTTACTGTTCTTTCTCTATGTTGAATCTCTCCTTTGTAAACCCAAATTCTCTCTCTTCTCTTACACTGACTGCTTACACTGACTGCAGACATGATATTGTGAATGCAGCAGACTTGGACCATTCAATGGGAAGTTCTGTTCACAATATTGCCTAATCGACTGCTTACTTTGCTGCAGAATCCTAAAACAATGGAATATGGTGAAATTAGGGCATCCTTCTGACTGGTATACCTCATTCGGAGATTCATATTTATCCACTATCAGCCCCAAACTCAGTTTGAACCCATGTAAAATAAACTGTCGCCACTGACCAAGGCCCGAACTCTATTCTCGGTTCAAGTTCTGCAGGGTTCTTCATCACAGTGACAATGTGGTGCCACATGGTCACCACTCATATGCTCGAACTAGAGGCATAATGAACTACCTTCAGTGGACCCATATCCAGGAGTGATTATGATCAACCCATATCTCAGTATTTCATAGGTTCGGCCCGGAGAGCAAGATAGTGATATAACCATGTTAATGTCTGGAGTTCTTCAGGTGTGTCGAGATCTTCAGGTGCGTCTGGCTCAATTCTAGGTATGTTGGCGTAAACCAACCTCCAATGCTCGGATCAATAGCGTGCTTAGATACGAGTGCTAACATTTGGGAATTGTGGGCATGAAGAATTCATCTGATCCGGTGCACCTGAAGCTTTCTACATCCCAACAAAGAACTAGCATCGACAATAAAAACATGAACGGCTGACATGTCTTCCGGACGCTATCCAGGGTTGTCTCGAATTGCATCCCACCTGACCGAGTCTTACTTTGTTGCGCTATTGCTTGTTATTCTATTAAACTTCATACTATATTTACCCTTATATACTTCTGTCTACATTCCCCAACTTCACTTCATCTTCATCAACATGGATCCTATGGCCAGCCAGGTGAGGAATCACTATGAACAGAAGAATCAAGAAGCACACCTTGAGAGAGCACCTGCATGTGCATTGAATAAGACAGCCAATCTTCATTGTTGATCAAATGTTTGAACTTCCAACCCAGCCTTCGAGTATAGTGTTGGAGATAGCTAATGTCCACAATATAATTGTAAAGAAGCAGGATGATGACGATACCAATCGGGTGATCAGTGAGAACATATGTGAAAACCCTGGAGTATCCACCATGTCATCTGATATCGAAGAAGACTATTTGCACAACCAGCAGGAGGACCTACATCTAGACCTGGCGTGCCATGATAGGACAATATGAAATGCAAGGGTTCCGCTGCCAAGGAAACGGGGCTGTGCTGATACTCAAATCTGCGACATCCAGCCAGGGCCATAGCACCACTATTGCTCATACGCCAAAAGTCAACCATCAACACATTATGCGAGTCTGACGTTGTACCCGCCCTGGGGCTCCCGCTTCCCAAGGCTGGTGGCGACAAGAATCTTCTGCAACCTAAGGCAGGCGGGGATCAGAACATTCCTCAACACCAAGAGGCTACTTTTGAAGTTGTGAAACGGTTCATGGAGGCGATCGTATTCACAAAGACTGACTGGCCAATCATATCCGATGGGAAGTACTCGATGGTTGATGATGCTAGGCATCTAGCCATTGAAGTGCAGGATCGTCAGCGGGCATTAGCAGGTGCTCCTGTAGGTACACCATCTGTGTGTCAATTGCCTGGTGGATTATCTCTTAAAATCGATCCACACACCCGAGAAGCTGTAAGTGTTTATTCTGTTTTCTGCTCCTCGATTGGACGTATGGTGATGTTGAACCCCAAAAATATACATAGTTAAAACTAAAGATTAGTACCATTTGAGGGCGTTTGGCGGATGGAGCTCATCCAACAATTGTCCATAGTTACCAGTCGGATTTAGGATCAGAGACTGAGCTTCGAATCCAGGTTAAGGAGCTCCTGTTTGACAATGCTTATCTCTCGAAGGTCATCGATGAGAAGAAATCATCGTTCACGTGGATGGAAGTGGTTGATTTAATCTACCACCAATTGTTCATCACCGCCAATAGCTTGGGGTGACAACGGACCACATCGCAGTTATTTCAACCTCTCACACTGCAGATGTAAGCGCTTTTGGCTGCAGCTATTCATTGTGTGCTGTCTGAGTATCCCACTGGAAAGAAGGTTATAGTTGTGTTTTCTCAAGATGAATATTGAGGTAAATTTTGCCCTTCCACAGTGAGAGATTGTATTACTGCAGAAGCCACTGCACTCATCAATTACACATGGTGGGCTGCTGCATACCCCCCCCTCCCCCCAATGGTGCTCCTCCTCTATAATCGGCGCTCCTCAATCCCCGTCGGTACTGCTCTGTCTGGATTGGCGCCTCGATATTCCATTCAGCGCCCCATCCCATCTTGTCTGTCGGCGCTCCTCCTCTAGGGCAGGCGCTCCTCAATCCCCTCCTCGACCTCGATTAGGAGTGACTCTATTTCATTCCAGACTCTTTACATACCTCCCTTTTCGGCGCTGCTCAGCGTGGATGGGCTGCTGGGCTGGATAGGCGCCCTTCAATCTCTGTTGGCGCTCCTTAGTCTGGATTGGCGGTTCGATATTTCATTCAGCGCCCCATACCACCTTCTCTGTCGGCGTTCCTCCTCTAGGATGGGCGCTACTCAATCCCCTCCCGGACCTCGATAAGGAGCGCCTCCATGTCATTCCAGACTGTTTACGTCCATCCCTTTTTGGTGCGGTTAAGCATTGAACGGTTGCTCCACTAGATAGGCAGTCCTCAATTCCGGTCGGCGCTCCTTGGCCTAGCCTTGCACCTCTCAATTTGATTCCACGCTCCTCCATCACCATCAGCACTCCCGTTGCCCACCCTGGACTCCACATCAGACACTCCTGCATTCCTGGTGGCGCACCTCTTTATCCCCCGAGTTCAGCCTATTGCCTTTCAAACTCCATTTTGATTCTCCGCGAGCTAACCTTTCAATTCCAACCTTTTAGATATCACAAATTGAGCCGAACGACATTGGAATTTAATTTCACACACTCGCCAGGCTCAAATCATTCGGAAATACAACCAGCGCCTCCAACATCTTTGCGCCTTTGATGAATTGTGTGTTCCTGCATATGTCGGCCATGATGGGATGGGAGATGTAGTGGATGACATTGAGGCCATGTTTGTTTGATATCATCAATCGCTGAGTCGGGTTATTGTTTCTGTTTCACCTGCTTTCATTTCTGAATCACTTGCCTTGATTTTTGGTTATCCTTAATGTAGCGATGCAAACAATAGAATGTTTAATGAGATGCTGGGTACTATAGTATGATTTAGATGTTGATAATGAACAATAATCTATGCATCATACATGGAGGGTATTCTTATTGCGCGTGTACATCCGGATATTCCCTGATAACACCTGCCATTCTTTGAATGAATATACATAGGAACCCAGGCCCCTCGCAGAGTTCGTTTGGAACTCCCGCATTTGTTGGGCAACAGTCCCAGGTGCTCCCAACCTCATCACAACCGCTCCCATGGTGCTCCCATACCAGTCATCAGAGATTCCAGTTACTCCGAAGGCTGGCCGGAATGCCCTCCTAGGGTCTGATGCTCTCCTGAAATTGACGCTTCTACGTTTACACTCCGCCTCCTCTTACACACTCCTGGAGGCTCTCAGTGAATAAAATACATTGTGCTGATGTTCAATCCCACAATTGAGAAACTAATGAATATAGTCTCGGCTACCGTTGCAGCTCACTCTGCATCTACTGCCACCAGATCTTCCAACTCGAAGTACACACTCAATTTCGCTCAATCTCTGTCGATGCTGTGAATGTCTAAACTCACTCGATCATGGCCTCCAGTGCATCTACAACCTGGCTACAACGCAACCTCCAAGTGCATCTCTGAACGTTCTCCATCGTGGACTGTTAGTGCATCTCCACACTCACTATATCACAGCCTCCAACTTGTGAATCTCTGAACTAGCTCGATTGCAGCTCACCTGTTCAGCTCTCAGTTCACTCGATCGCAGCCCTCTGGTGCATCTGAAACCTTGCTCAATCATGGCCTCCAAGTGCATCTCCGAACTTGCTCAAACATGCCCATCAAGTGTGTCTCCGAATTTGCATGATCACGGCCTCAGATTGTATCTCTCAGTTCCCACCCTTTCAGTGTCTCACTGAATCTCCACATTCACTCTCTCATGGCCTCGAAGTGCATCTCCAACAAACGTGATTATGGCCTTGAAGTGCATCTCTCAGTTCACTCGATTTCGTCCTCTAAGTGCATCTCCTAACTCACTCTATCATAGTGTTGACGTTCACAAAATTTTAGCCTCCAATTGCATCTGGAAGTGCACTCAATCGGCATGTCTAGGTGCTCCACAAATCGCCCTAGAATACCATTTGCAACCCGATTGGGTGTCTGTAGATATTCAGATACACTTAGATTCATACTATGTGCCATATCATAATGTAGCTAATTTTTTTGTCATTGTGAAAGACCAATGTGAAACAAAGACAAATATCATAGACCAAATGCCTTGTAGTTATGGGACCTTAAGAACCACCACTGTGAGAATACCGCACCAAGTGTCAAGTCTCCATCGCACCTTGTGCAGCAGTCTCAGCTGCTATCAAAGTCTCCGGCAGATCTGCACAGAGGTCACAGCTGCACCAAAATTTGACTATCCTATAAGTCAAATATCATAGCATCCTGAATACACCTCTATAACTGCAGGAGGATTCAGGCACACCTGAAAATGCTCTTTTAGCATCTGAGAGCACTTTGCTTAACTCCAGGGGGGCCTGCAAGCATCTGGAAATACTTAGGAGCACGAGTACGCATAACCAGAGTGTCTGTAACGTATGCCTGTCGATGCGATACTGCTTTACATTTTGCTGAAGTGAATTGGCAGCTGCCTGTCCCAGTCTGGTTGGCCAATACATGCCTGGAGTAGTCTGAATGGCCATATTGTTCCAGCTATCCTTGTGCAACCCTGCATGGTTGTACCCAGAGTGGAAGGCGATCAGCACAGAAATGGGTAGTCTGGCAACAGCTTTGGAGAACTTATCAATGTTGTGTGCCAACCCGGGCTTTTCCAGCAAAGGCCAAATCATTCTAATGGCGGATATGAATATGCAGTACTACCAAGTATCCTTCAGAACCAAGAAGTGAGTATTCCTGTAGGCCCCAAGTGGCATTGAATAGACCCTGCTGAACCCTGTCTTCTATCATCTGTTTATCCGTGGGATGGACTTTCTTGGGTAGGAAGAACACAACATTCTTCCAGTCCTTCTATCCAGATTACAGCGTGACACGATGGGTTGGCTCGATCTCACTGCTGATCATTCCTAGCTCATCCCACATCCAAGACACAGTATACTGTCTACTCGGTAGGATACCCACGAGGGCTTACTCCTCCTTTGGGCACTATATGCCAACAATCTGAAACTGGCATACTCTCTCTAGTCACAAACTTCCACCTATGTCTCTATGGGAGAACGTGGGGATGAACAAGTTGTCTTAAGTGCCTGATATTCGTATGGCCCTGGCAATAGGTCTTCATTCGCTGTCAAGTCCATCATCTGCTATACTTCAATCCTACATTGGAGCAGGCTTGACTTTGCAAGCAATTAATCTGCCATAGTCATGCACCCCAGCTGCTTTGGTGCCTTCCACTAAGTTGCACTTCGGCAAGTCCAAATATGAGCAAAATGGTTGTGTTTGACTCGGATCAAGAGGAATCCAATTTTGTGAAACCCATCCAACAGTTGTGGATTCTCTCCCAGTTGTCCTCCTTTCCTTCACAGGGGCCTCCTCGCCTATCAGCCACCCCTCGATGACCATCCTCCCACCCAACTCTTCAACTAACAGTCATTCCTCCCTATTCCACTCAGCCTCTCATAATGACAAGTTTACCCCCGAGTGTAGCCTCAGCTCAAGGTGTCCCTTCCAACAGATCTGACTACCTCTAGCTAGCTCTTCCTGAGCCTAAATGCAAAGATAATTCCCATCACATCCGTACAATTTTGAGTCAACAAATGAATACACTTTCAACCTTGGTCTTGTCTCCCTCCTGATCGACCACCCCCAGATCATCAACTACCTCCCTGGTCACATGATCACTGCCTCCAAGTGTGTGTCAAAATTCTAACCGTAACAGCCACCAATTTCTTCTCCCATCCAGATTGATCACAACATGTGAGTGCATCTCTCCACTTGTTCAATAAGAGCCGCGATGTGCACCTCAATGATTATATTCAAAGAGTTCCCAAGCACATTCCCAAACATACTTGATTATGGTCTTGATGTTCCCACGATTATGGCCTCCAAGCTCATCTCCAGAGTCATTTGATCATGGCTTCCAAGTTCATCTCTGAACTTACAGGATCACGTCCTCCTACTGGATCTCACGGTACACTCAATCTCACCTGCTTAGTGCATCTCTAAACCGGCTTCATTATGGCCTCTAAGGGCATATCACAGTTTAGACCATCTTGCGCTCAAAGTACATCTCAAAGCTTGCTTTATGCTGGACTCAAGGTGCATCTTGAGGTTCACTCGATTGCCATCTTCCAGTACACCTCGAATTGTTTTGTTAAGCACCCCCTGCAGCCATTCCTGATTTATCGTCTGTGTGGATGGATAACTTCATGGATACAGAGATACATAATAGTGAAAGCAAACTGATTACAAAAGTGTTAAACATCATTTAACAATAAGTGGTATCTATGATTTCCAGGCACACCAGCAGCATTTTGAAAGAAGATGTCCTTTTTCCCAGACTGCTCTACAGCGATTTTGTGTACTCCCAGGGTAGTGGACTTTGCTCCCAGGTGCTCCCATGGTTGTCAGCAGACCTCTAATGTCCACGTAGATATATCCCCAGCAGTCTCAGATGCAGCTGAAGGCCACTACATTGGTCAAGTGAACTCCAAGTGTTTGTAGACAGCACACCCAGGTGCACCAGAAATCCACTACTTTGGTCCAGTCAACTCTGTGATTTGACAACCCTGGGATTCTGGTCAGACTACTCTCATTCACTCCTAGAGGCCCCCAGTTACCGAGATAAATTTTCCTGATATTGGTTAGTGACATCGCAGTACTCACAAGAACACTTAGAGATGGTGATCTTGTTCACTTGGTGATATAGTCCAAAGTGATCAATCTGAATTGGCTGCTATCAGTATGCAAGAACAGAGCATCAATTGGGTATAGAACGTACATATCAGCTGTCTGTTGATTGGTAATCTCCACCAGCTACCAAAGATATTGACATACTGGTATTCAGTGTTGGCTGCAGCTAGCAGTTGGAACCTGAGAGCTGACAGCAATGCTTTGCTGCCTGCAGGTGGTCTTTGGTTGAACTGAGCTGACCAGAAGTTGAAACTTTATTCAGCAGTTAACTCCAAGTCATGACAATATATGCTAAAGATTCAGCTTGTTCTTGCTGAGGGATATTGCAGATAATCTATTGGTACTGGCTGGTGGTGATACTGCTAATCTGTCAAGGGCTGGATGGAGAGAGTATTCAGAGATTACTAAGCAGAACTGGGAGTACAAAGAATTGAGAATCGGTGCAAATTTGGTTATTTTAAACATGCAATGCTATGATTAGCAAATATAGAGTATGACCTAACATCAAGTTCTCAAGTGCCAAAAGAGTGGTGGAGGTGATGGGCAGAGTATGAGGATGGTGATTGGAGGATGTGAGAGTATATAGGTAAAAAGAGGTATTACATTCTATATCAGACTCTGGAGGGTAACCTATACTCACAAAAAGCTTGTACTTTAAGCTTTTGTGGATGAATTCCGTTTTCAGCTTCCACCTCTGTCCACTACCATCCACAAACGGTATCTATCATGTCTACTATTCTATCACCACTCGAACACTCAAAGTTGTGTCGTCATCTCAGTCTGCTGCTGGTATCATCATGAATTAACACAGAATCAGTCTTGGTCAAGCTGTTATCAACCATCTCCTTCCAGCCAATGAGCTCCATTGCCACCTTCCAAGCTCAATCACCAGTGAGCTTTACTTAATTATCTGTGTCAGCTTTCACAGAGTTCCAGCTGAATTCTCTTTTGAAATTCTGGACATCTCAATCTAATTACTGGATGCAGTCTCAGCTTCTGATTAGTACTATTTGGCTAAACACCATCTGCTGCTGGCTGAGATTCACAGATATCTGTCAGCTCGCTGGCACCACATTCGGCCAGCTTCAATGGATTGTCTCTATGTTACATCCTCAGCCAACTGAGTTTAACTGTTACCATATAGTTTGTAAGCTATGCCAGCAGCTAATCCAGGTCAACTCCCTCGAAGTACTATTGTGGTTAATTCTGCCACTGGAAGCTAGTGTGCAAAGTATCAACCCTGCACCACACCTTTCACAGTATTGAAGGGGAATCCTTGATAATAGAGTTGATCTTATCTGAAGTAAACAGCAAGTTAAGGAGAGAATTTGAAACAATTCTCAGCTGTGAGAAGCCAAATAATTTGCATCGTTTAATAAACTCTTTACATGAGTTTGTTGGATCAAGATCTAGAAAACAGAGTGTATATTTTATTTTACATTGAGATGCTGGCTATCTACTCTGAAGTCTTTGAAATATATATACATTCCATCACCCTGTCCACATCAGTTAGCTCCATGTATCCAAACTTAACTCCCCTCCACTCCCTTTTCTTCCCCTCTCAATGTGCATGCTGGTTGTAAGAAATTGACATTTCTACTACTCTGTCTGCAGCCAGCTGAGATGGATTATCACCAGCAAGCTTCAATCAACTGCCTGAAACTAACTCTGACCCGCCATCTCCAAGCCTCACCTGCAGCTAGTGCAGATCAACCACTTTCAACTACACCCTCAAGTGAGCTAAATCACTATTGTTTAGTTTCCCTCTATGAGTACTAAGTCACCTCCTCCAAGTCTGTGGAATCAGCCCTCTTTACATTTGGGCAATCACAACAGAGAGAATATAGTAAATCAGTGCCTTAAAGCCTATATGATCGCTTACAATTTTACACCATTTCCCCTGGCAACTGTGCTCAATTAGCCCCATACAAGCCTGCTAGATATGCCTCTATGTGAATTTACCAATTTGCATGATTACTACTTCCTGCCAGCCCAGATTGACTGGAAGTACATATATAGTTGGATATAGATATCAAGACAACAGATGCCATAATATTGCGAACAGATTTGAACAAACATGATTAAGTCTAAGTGCAGAAAATACTCACCCAACTGAACAGTACACTGCACTTTATTGTAGATTCTATATTCAGAATATTATACTTAACATCCTGAATACACTCAAATTGCATGCAAATGTAGTATTAGATACTGCAGCTTACTGAAAATGCCCATAACATGTGGCAATACTACACTAACTGCCTTAACAAAGCTCAGGTTCTAAGATATGGAACAAACATACCATATGGTTCCAGAATACACTCCGGTACAGCTGAAATACCCATAAGATGAAATATCACCTTGGTAACAGCCATAATAAATAATATTTATAGTAACACCAACGCTGTTTATGACTCATCTCTACACAACATCAGCAACATGCAAATCGGTCCGGAAGTCACACACAAACCTCCCGGACCCTCTCATCACCCTCTGCGGAGCTGCTAAGATATTTCTGATGGTACCAGGCCCACCTGGAGCTAAGTGAAGTGCTTTCAGACTCTGCAACAGCATTCTGAGGTGCTGCTAGAACAACATGCAGTTATGGAGATGCATTCAGAATACTACGATATTTGACTTATTGGACAAACAAGTTTTGGAGCAGCTGAGACCCCAGCAGAGGTCTACAGGAGACATCAAGCACAGCTGAGACCTTCTGTGCAGCTCTGTGGGAGACTCTAAACTTGGTGCGATATTCTCACAGCTGTGGTTCTAAGGGTTCCATAACCACAAGCTATTTCATCTATTCTATTCATTTTTATTACAATCATATAATTTGCTACATTATAATATGGCATGTATGATTTATCTATGTCTTTCAATATATAGACATACAGTCGATCTGTTCACAGACAGTACTGGAGTGCAAGCAGAGGAGCTCCGGGAGAAAACAAATGAGAGCACTTCGCGATGCACTCGGAGGGTGTGATTGGCCAAGTTTGGAGATGCACTTGCAGATGGTGATTAAGCGAGTTTGGCGCCAGAGATCCAGTGAACTCAGAGATGCACTTGAAGGCCGTTATCATGTGAACTTAGAGATACAGTTGGAGGCAATGATCATGCAAATATAGAGATACACTCGAAGGTGATGATTATGCAAACTTGGAGGCCATTATGTCAGCGACATCCCCATCTCGCCACTACTTCCACTCGGTTTGGCGAAGTGGAAACTTTTGCGGGAGGGGCAGGTTACAGAGATATCGAGATAATGGTAGTGTAAGCAACAGGACTGGGTAACCTTCCAGTGGTCTGGGTTCGGACAACAAGAACCGTTCTGTTATGTCCCTGACCCATCCAAAAACCTGGCCCACTGCCTAATGGCGGGCCAAACCCGTACCTGGATCTGTCGACCCACGGGTATTGCCAGGCTTGGCTAGACCCATTGGTTCAAATCTCGGGATCAGCTTTTCGGGGGTTTTTTTTCTGGTCGCAATCAGATATTCTACTGTTCATCACAAATTATTGAGTTTGGTACATAGTGGTCTCTTCTGGATGTGTTGGCCACGTTATTAATCAAAAAAAGGAGCGACACGCTCCCTGCCCTTCCCGGAAAATGAGTGTCACTGGTAGTGTTAGCAACGGATCCGTTTTCGGAATGTTTCTAATATAACACTCAGAAGAATACCCAGAGCTGGCCGGTTCTGTCCGGGCTTGTGCCACAGGGTTCACTCAATCAAGTCCATGAATATTGATCAGAAAATTCAGTATTTGGTAAATAAAATATGCAGCTTCAGATGGCGCATCATTTGGTGGTCTCCGATTTTTGATATCTTCAAAACTCAGCAAGCTGGTTTGAAATTATTGTCAATTTTGGTCCAAAAAGGAGGTTTTTGGGCTACCACTTGCTGAGATTTGAAGATATCGAAAATCGCAGACCGCCAGAAGTTTCCCAGTGCAGTGCTGTATATTTTACATACCAAACTCGAAACTCTCTGATCAATATTTGTGGCCTTAATGTGATGGTGCACTTAAAAAATCGTCGATTTTTGAAGCGGTAAGGCCATTGCCACGCTGACCAATGAACCCGGCCGGATGCCAAACTGGAACCCGTGCTAACACTAGTCAACAGAGCATCAAAAACTTTTCTTCTCACTTGTTGAGTAATCTGAGTAGCGATTGGCTGCAGACATTCACAAATGAGTTCTTGGCCGCCAATATAGGCAAAACAGACAGTGACAAGCTCCGTGCCCCATTTTGAAAATGAGCGTCAACAGAGTGTCAACAATTTTTGGTCTTGTAAGTCAGGTAATAAATAAGAGACTTGGTCGCTGTGATGGATAGTGATATCTTTGGCCGCCTGTATGGGCAAACACGCTAGCAAAGACATCGCTACTATATCCCACACATGATTGTCAATATAGAGTTAATAATTTTTCATCTTGCAAGTCAGGTAATTGAAATGTGATTTGGTCATTGTGATATATAATCATAATATTGGCCGCCTTTGTAGGCACAAGAGAAAGTGACACACTCCTTGCCGAATCTTCAAAATGAGCATCAAAGGAGCATGAACGATTTGTTGTGCTGTAAGTCAGGTAATTTAAAAGTGATTTGGTTGTTGGTATACATAATCCAAGTATCGGCCACCTGTATAGCCAAATGAGAAGCGAAGCGTTCCATGCCCCATCTTGAACGTGAGCATCGATGCAACGTGCATGTTCTTCGGCGTTACATCTTCACTTATGATAGCCCGATGTGACCGCTATTGTCTACATATGAAGTTTTAACCATTTTTATAGACTAAAATGCTCATGAACACATGCTGTCAGCTTTGTAAATGAAATAAGTTGTGACTGTCTGGGAAGGGGTCATGGGAATACCTCTTGCCTATCTGCCTATATAGGCTGCCAACTCCTGGTTTATAGATGTCTGTGATCATGTGCCACTTAGATTACCCAAGAGACAAGACGAAAAATTGTTGACACTCAGTGGACGCTCATTTTCAGGATGGGGCAGGGATCTTGTCGCTTTCTCTTTTGCGTATACAGGCGGCCAATACTTCGATTATATATAACAATAACCAAATCACTGTGTAACTACCTAACTTACAAGACCAAAAATTGTTGCTGCTATTTTGATGGTCAATTTGCCACAGGCATATCCGCAATATGCAATCATTTCATTTGGCCTAGTATATCATCAATGGTGTTTTGGCAGCCTTTCCATTATCTTCATGTACTTTCTCCTTTATCACTACATTGTTCTTTAATAACACATATGTATATATCCTTTAAAATATAGTTTAGAGTGTCTGGTAATTGAAGATAATAATAAACTCAAAAAGCCTGTTGCTTTCTATCAATGCTCGTCTTCACTTTCAGGTTCGCTCAATAGACTGCTCTCATCAGCACAATGGGTGTCAGCAGCATTAGCACACAGCAGATAGTGTACTGACCAGGGGATGTTCCTTCATCGGTCAGCAAATCATGATAATAATCTTTATTGTGCTTGCCATCCTTGGCCTTTGCATCAAGATTGCAAAATTGAGATTCGGGAAGAGGAGTATGTATATACACATATCCGGGTGGCGTGCCTTCGATTGGGGAAGCTTAGGATCCCCCATTGTCACCAGGTGGTGCAGGTGGAGTTCTGGGCGGAGATGGCGTCAGTTCAGGTGTCAGCTGACTGCGTTGGTCTGTTGGATGTGCACTCGTTCCCTTGTCCCTCCAGCGTGTCTGAGAATTCTTTGCTTTGCCATGTTGGCAAGGATGGCCGCCGTTCGTGTATGTTTCACAAATCATAGCCAGGTGTTTCTGTATTGCAGCCTTCACATTTTCATGCTGAGGAAACTCAACTCCACGCTTCCTCTCTTCCCAGACTTCACAGCTAGGATTCTTGATCAGGTATAGTGTTTCCTGTATTGCGGCTCACGAAAACCCTCTTTTGGCTATTTTCGCCAGATTCAGGGCAATGGGCATGCCACACTGATCTTGCTGTACCTGACCTCCTTGCATTGCCATAGTAGCAGACATGTTGAAAACCTACAAGAAATTGGTTGCAGCTTCTAAGAATGAGATTCCGTTATTACCTCTACCATATACGCATCCGTAGGATCCTCTAGGGTGTGTAAAGCCTGTTTTGTTGACTCTTGGGGACATGGATCACGAGACATGTACCCGGAAATCCCAGAGCTGGCAGCGTTGTGATGTTTGATTGTTGGGATTGCGCGGACAAATGCCCCAGTCGACCAGGCAGGTGTCCCATTACGGGATGGTATACCTTGGTCACCTAGCTCCCTACATACACCAGCTGGACCATGTATAGATAGTTCACCACCATCTACCTCGATATGGATTTGATCACATCCTATCACATGCTACTTCTGATTCTTGCCGCTTCCAATTCTACGTACCTAATTTGAAGGAGTGTCTTGGGTCAAAATATTGGTGGGTGCATCAGCAGCATTGCGGTGAACTAACCGGTGTCTGCGTTGTTGCTGTGTCCCGGCGGGTGGCGCATTGGATACATCGCCTCTCAGTCTGCTCGATTCAGATCTGCTCGCTCCTTGCTGAGGTGTTCATGGAGCCATGATTCGCTGCTGTTGAAAGGGACAGAAAGATGATAATGAAAAGAAGTGGGAAGTCCTAAGGAATATATAGTTAGCTTCAAGTCAAAACGGAATAAGTAACAGCCAATTTGCACATTATACTTGACATGAATCCTGCGGTGTATGGCTGCAGGTTGCAGGGGTTTCTGGCGGTCCAGTGATATGCAGGAAGTCGGTCCAATGTTGTTTGTTTGTTTACAGGGATGAATCGATGTGTACAACAGCCGGAATTTGATATTTGTAAGATAGACAACAGAAATTCTTGCATGGAATGGACGTCTGCTGATGTTTATCTCCAGAAATCCCCGGCATCTTACATGCTACAGACACTAAAAACCTACTCCTATTGAACGGTTAGCATTACAATTCGCAATGTCGTGACAGTCAAAATGCAGATTTTCATTTCTTCAAGTTGATCAAATATACCATCCTTGACATGAAAGATGTAGCTTGCCTCCATGTGGTCTATACCTCACAACAAATGACATCTCGCCCAACAACAAGGTCAACACAAAATACAACGGTCAGAGCTCAGAAACACAACCTTGCACCACTTCTAGTTGGGCAATATGTCAAATCGACAAACACATCCACATGACCATATCACCAAGCGTATGAAGGCAAGTGTCGCCTCGATGCGGAAAGTGTCAGATCCTTTGGAGCATTGGGCAGCTTACAATCTAAAAAAATGCTGGATGAGGAGAAAACACAAGAGACACACATTGCAAGTAACAAAGAGATTGAGAAATGGATCGAGAATTATGTGGATACAGAAACTGCTGTGGCAAGAAAGCAAGTTAAAGACGCAGAGACAGCGATTAAGCAAGAGCCGGAAGATATGAGAAATGATGAAAAGGTGGGATTGATAACCAGACAGCCCAAAAAATCATCTGAGGACATGTTGTATTGTATTGGAGACAGTCTGAGCAATCATGCGACTTCCGACGCTGAGGAGAATGGGGACGATGAGGATGATGATGGAGAAGATACAGAGCTGGGCAAGCTGAGCAAAGATGATGAACCCGGCTGGGTGATGGGCACAATCTTCACAATGGTACAGCAGCGCATGGAGAATTTTTGGCAGACGCTGATGAAGCTTGACACATTGATGCAGCTGTGGTGGGGGGACAAGGCCGACTGTGTCTGTCACGGTGATCAGAAGTACGGGATGGCCAAATTCCAGGTTCTGGCAGTCGTTAAGCCGCAAATGGAATAAATTGCTGTCTCACCTGCACCTGCAACATTTGGAGAGCATATAGAGACTCTTGATGTTATCCTAAGAAGTTTGCAAATGACGCAAACCACTTCTGAACCCCAAAGTAGTCATATGGGACTAGGTTTCAGGAAACAATGGTGTCACAAACACCTGGCATCTGAACCACCCAATGCAGCACCCGATTCATCACCGATTTAGATAGCGAAGCTCATTGAATCATCAATTGTTTACTCCTGCCTATCGCTTCGCTAGCAAATTACCATATAAAAATAGGATCCAGATGGAGAAATGGTGATGGCTCCTTCATTGCGGGAGGAATAGAGAGGCAAATTGCTAATTTTGACGACATATCTCATTGAAAAGCAATTTTTGTACCTATGTCACTACATGTTAGCTTTTTCTTGATTTCAGTGTCCAAATTGTGACACGTGATAATTTGTCTGTGCATGTGCAAGGGTAGTACAGGCCATCCGAAAATTCTAGACTCCAATTCAATTTGATTGATGACCAATAATGTTAGGGGTTCTCACCTATCAGTGTAATGGTCCTCAATACCATGCGGTATGTCCTTTAGCGGGGGCTTACTAATCACGTCTCGATTGGGCAAGCTCATGACTTGGCGGATTCATTGAAAGCAAAGTGCTGCGGCAGCTGATTTGATGATGCAACACCTTGCCAGATCAAAAGGACTAAGGTCCTACCGAGCAAGATGTTCTCAACCAGATTCATTCTTGGATACTATGCGGTTGTACATGTTGTACATGGCAGTCCTGCAAGTAAAGGGCTCTCTGGATTGCAATCTTATTGGATGCAGGGCACGTCCGGGTTAAAGTCGAACACCTAAGCACATATGACTGAGGGATTATGGCGTTGGCAATCAGCCTAAAACGGACATCCGGCATTGAGTTGAGCAGGTGGATCCGTAATGTTCAAATCAGTGGCAAAGTGCCTTTTGATTAACGCACATGACAATCTACGTTGGCATAGCATCGTATTCTGACCAATGTATGACTATGAGTGATTAATACCACGAGTGACGTATCACTGTGGGGGTGTGCATTCCAACTACTAATCAAGACGTTGCGATAAGTCAAAGTTGAAGTATGGTCTGATTTATGAGCCGATATGATATCATGCGATGGATGGCCTGCTTCTTATCAGCAGCGTAATGCTTTTAAACCACATTAGATGAACACGATAACCAAAGGGATGGGTGGCTATCGATAGTCAAAGCGCAGGCAATGGGCCGTATGACGCTAAGATGCGTAGCCATCATTTGAGGGATTAAATCATAGTTCCAGTTGGATGAAGCCAAGCCCAAGGGACTATAAAGAGATCACATTGTTCCGGCAATGAAGAAGACAAGCTTGAACAGCTACAGAAAAAATGATACCTACCAGCGAAGAAATATCCTTATTTATTATTGCGTTTTTATAATACCTACATCTATTATATCTATACCTAGAATCTATTAGCTTTGTGTAGCGGCTGCCCCGCACCTTTGATTATCCTTCTGTGGATAAATGCCAATTACCTTTGAGAACGAAAGAGATGTCATCATATTCGCTTTCGAGAAAGTTATCTCTTACGCCAAGACAACTCAGCAAATCTTTGTGGCGCATTGCGTGTGGTGGCTGGCATCTCTTATCAGACTTCAGCAGGGGTTGATCAATTATATTAATTTAATCGAAGGACGAAGGAATACCCTGGGCAGTTATCAACAAATATCGGAACAAGAAGTGTCCAGTACTTCCAGCGATTTTCAGGCAGATAAAAGGAACCAACGAATTCTGGATCAAGCCGATCAGTTTGTTAAACAGTCCAAAGTTAGCCGGAATACGTTAGGAGGGTTAGGACGGGTAAATTCATTACCTGCGACAAAGACTCAGCTTAAGAAGGCTCGTAAGGAGAGGAATAGTTCGAGGACTACGTTGGGAGCTAAGAAGATATCTAAAGTTGCTGCGACCAACAAGAAGGAAGATTATACAAAGACGGAAGGAATCAGCAACAGCGAGAGAGCAAGGAGGAAAGTCGCAGGAGAGTGCTTACGTTGTGCTTGGCCTTCCAGTATAAAAGAAAGTCATCAAGTCAAGGATTGTATCCGACCGATTAAGCTCGATAAAGGAACTGCTAAATATCCTGAGGCTAAATAATTTGAGGAAGTTATAATCTCGGATCCAAATACTAGCTCATAAGAAGAGGATAGTTAGGCAGAGGATTAGGATCTATGGCCGTACGCACCTGTGTGATCTTCCAGTACTTAACGAAGTATTGTAGTTAAGGTGTTGTTACCCCCATAACAAATAAACTTGATGTCATCTTGCCTATTGCTGTTAAGTGAGAATGCAAAAGCTAAATTAGAGACATAATTGATGAGCGAAATTTGTGTCAGTTATATCATGCGAGACATAGAAGGAGCGGTCAACGCGCAATGACAAACTCTACGAATAACGACCGTCATGCTCCATTGAACTATGCATCCAACTGCATAGTTCTCCACTAAGACCTGGTGCCCATAGTTTAGATTTTCAATATTGCTTATGCTAGGTCATTGAAATTGAGGAGGAGGAGCTGGATGCGGTAAGCGGAGGAAGTCGGGCTATATATATCACAACCAAGTTGCGGGATCCACATGTGATAAATTGCCAGCCGAAAGCCCTGAAGCATGCTAGGCCTACCTCATTCATGCCTGCAATAACATGTATAGTGGTGGATCAGACAAAGAGAGGCCTTGAATCTTTTGTACCCAAAGAATTATACAAAGAAATAATATATTGACTGTCCATAACAACTATATGCATTTTTGCATACAAATGTTGAGCGTACAATGACTGTTAGTATGGCTTTGAGGTGAGCATCAACGGAGCGTCAACGATTTACGGTCTTGTAGGTCTGATAATCAAAAAAAGACTGTGTCACTGTGATACATAATCCAAGTATTGGCCACCTTTATACCCAAAAATGCTAGCGACGGCATCACTATTATCTCCTGAAAATGGGCAACAATGAAGATTCAAGGTTTTTTGGTCTTGCGTTTTTGGTAATCAAAGGGGTGTGCAATAACATTAACCCATAATGAAAGTATTGGACGCCTTTATGGGCAAAGATGTTACTGACAATATCGCTACCACCTTCTAAAAATGAGCCTCCATGGTGCTTCAACAGTGTTGGTGGGGGCTCAGTAAGCTACACAGCAACAAACTGCATTGCATTGTTCCTGAAGCGAGTTTTAAATGGTCAGTCTTTTCGATTTCTCTTTGTAGAACGCTTCAGAAATATGCGTGCAATGTCTCACTGGTCTTACTTTTTTTTTCCACATAGCTCTGGAGTCAATATTGAAGAACCAGTTTTGTACTTTAAAATACCACAGGTTTTGGCAGTGTTTCAAGTGGAATTGGGAAGCTTTCAAAGTCCTACCTCGAGATTGGATTCAAAATTTGTAAATTCCTCATTGGTAGAGGTTATGATATCTTCCAAATCTGAACTTGTCATGATTCATGGTTTGAGCGACACTAGTTTACAAATGATATTTGATGGTTGGTTGGCTTCAATGAATTTGGGCTCGAAGTGTTCTATTGGTCGGAATGATTCTAGACATGGCCCTTCGTGGCATTTCTATTTGCACAGTGGAATTGAGAAGACTGGCAGCCCTGGCATCATATGTATCTATGATCAAGTTCTTCCCCATCCATCAGAACATGGGACCAGCTCAATGGGGAAACACTTGCTGGCAACAGTGCACATCACAATGTTAAACAAATTAACAGAGTTGGATGTTACTGACTTCACTAGTTCAACGCTCAATGAAACAGTTTTGGCCATACTACAGAGACAAGGAAGTGGAGGAATGACAATAGTAAGTTTGCAAAGGATGATCATATTCGACATTTAGGTTTTATCTATATTATCTGAATTGGCAGACAATAAGCTCCAAACTTGCAGCTATGGACTTGGTAACTGCTGAATTTCAGCGAGACACCTGGAATCGCTAACTCATGATATGATTTGTTTCGGCTCATGTTCGATGGAACGCTATATCAACCCTTCAGCTACAAGGGTCATATAATGCAGTACAAAGTGTGCTGGTGCTACTGTCCGCTAGGACCCTTAATAACATTTGCCGAACGGAATTTTCATTGACAGTGGATGCAATTAGGGAGCAATGGTTGTCAAGGAATAGACTTAATATAGCTTTCGACAGAAGGACGTCAAGGAACAAAGTAGCAAAAATGTTTGTCCTGGCTGATTATATGGAACGCGATTGGGCATTGCGAGATGTACAACTAGCTTTCGATGAGGGTGATTGCCTATTCTTATCATAATTCGAAAGATAAACAAGCATGATTGGTCAAGGGTCAACATACTTGAGCAAGGATAGACATAGATGTGAAGCAAGTTGTTGATCGTTTGGAGCAGGCCTATCGCCGTTTACTAGGAATTACGACTGATAATGCTTTCCCCAAACTACTCCATTAGTGAGGAACTACAATCAACCTTTGAAGCCTCCAGAATTGGGTGGCCCACATTCAGAAACAACATACCATGCATGGCACACTTCATTCAGCTTGGTATAGGTGTATTCATGAGCAGCCCCGGTGTAAAAGGCCACACCAATTCATGGGAAACCAATGAGCACTATCAGCAATTCGGAGAGAATGAAAGCATAGACACTGGGCAGAGTCAAATACATTGAACAGAGGACAATTCTAGAATCAACAAGGTATCTGCCATGAGGCTAGGTTTAGCAAAGATAATTGAGAAAGTACATATTTCAGGAAATTTTGAAAGTCCTAAAACTGACCAACATATAGCAGCGAATGCTTGCTGGATTGATTACACTGAGACCAGGTCATCCAAAAGAGTTCATTGACTGTCAAAAAGCCAAAGCACAACTAGCAGTACCAATTATTATGGATGTGAAGCCATGGTGGAATTTGACCCAGGAGTTGGTTGAGCAAGCCTACCCATTATGAGAATTCACCTGTGAGTGGCTCAAGAATCCAAAGTACAGTTATTACCAGCCACTTTTCACAATGGGGGATAAATGCACCATCATCAGGTACCTCAAGGAAGTTTTATGGTCATTCCAACACTAGACCCTGTGAATGTTGAAAAGGCTTATGGTTACTCTGCATCACGTTATCACTGTATACAATAGCATGTTCGATCATATGAATGTCGTTATGCGAGCTTTAGCTATGAAGAAGACCCAATGGAAGGAAGACTTATACTTCGCCATTACGTTAGCACAACAGAAGCTATCCAGAAATCATGCTGAAGTTACTCGATCAACAGGTATACTTCTCCATTCAGCACACATCCTTGATCCATTCCAGAAGTTGCGATCATCCAGGAGGTGGGACAAGGGAATGGATATCAATCCTGAGGACGAGACTTCTTGGACTTCCCGATACCAAGAGCCGTTTCTGAAGTATGTGGAGAATGAATACTGGGCCAAACATAGATGGTTGCCTGTCAGTACACCCGAGAGAGAACAGAGCAACGAGATCTTGCCCTGCACATCGGCTTCTGGATCTTCTGAATCATCTTCTGTTCAATATGATTTATCCAGCGATAATGAAGAATATTTAACTACTAATAATCTGCCTGAAACGACACCCGACTGAAGCGATCAGGCAGCATGCTGATTGAGATCAGAAAGGCTCTATCTGGATTCACTGTCTGAGTGACGAAAGAACTGGGGGCAAGTTAATCAGAACCCTACTGCTGACCACTCCGACCCCATTGAAATTAGCAGTACATTTTGGATACCAGGTATCACAGACACCGAGAAACATGACCTTACGCAATGCGTAACTCCTACCGAAGCTCTGTTTGGGATGGTAATTCATTACATATTTGCCATGTGGCACTATGAGTATCCTGTGGACATCAGCAACAACTCAAGTTTCCATCCGAAACACCCGGGTGTTCCGGACGGCTGGGACGGCTCTGACAGAACCTCGTACCCTCTGACGGAGAATTCCACGCTTCCCGTCGCCCAGGCAACGGATCGCGTTGCATAGCATCACCCAAATGTATTTTAGTCACTGGAAGCCTCCAGGAGTGTCTGAGAGGATGTGGAGTGTAAACCTAGATGCATCAATTTCAGGAGAGTATCAGACTCTAGAAGGGCATTCCTGCCGTAACTGGGAGCGCCGACGACAAGCCTGGGAGCACCTGGGAGCGCCGGCAACATGTCTGGGAGCACCTCGAATTACAGTCATGAATTCAGTTTGTATTCTCATCTATGTATCTATGTATCTATATAACTACCCATCTACACATGCTATATCTGGACTGGCAGGGGTCTGCCGAATGTATACTCGCAGTCACCCTGTCCACTTCCATTACCCCTGTATCTCCGTACAACCGCTGTCGCTTCTTGAAGATGAATGTGATCGGGCGTGTTTGAGATGCAGTTGGAGACAGAGATCGAGTGAACTCAGAGATGCACTTGGAGGCCGGGATTGAGCGAGTTTGGAGATGCACTTGGAGGCCATGATCGTGGGAACTTGCAGGCCTAAGTCGAAAGAGTCTGGAGATACACTTGGAGGCCATGATTGAGCGAGTTTGGAGACGCACTTGGAGGCCGTAATCGAGCGAGATTGGACGACTACTTGGAGGCGGTCGATGGACGGCGTGCCGGAACTCAAAACATCAGTTAGTTAACTTGCGACCGTGGGAATGTGGCAAGGTGACTTTACCTTTGAAGCTCTTATGGGGAACTGGCTGGTGGCGGTCGATTGATAGGGAGGTACGCTGGAAGCTGAAGCTACATTCAGGGGTCAACACGAAATTGTTAGAATGAAGGGACGACAGACAATCTTAGGTGTGTGCTGTACTCGGTGTATGCTGCACTCAGTGATAACTCATGATGATGGCATGGAGAGATAGAGAGGGATGACTTAACTTTGTATTCTTGCGATGATGGTAGAGTTGGGGACGAGAAAGAGAGAGATGAGGGATGAAGATGAGCAAGATGTGGAGGATATGAGCGGCTATGAGAAATCAGGAGTACGACTTGCCTGATTGGGATCAGAAGACCGTGTATCGGTGTTATTACCTGCCGGCTCGGAACTAATCCTGGCCGTATCGGGGATGGTCAATTAACTCACACACGAAATTCTCTAAGTCCCAGTTTCTCATGATGATTTCGCCAACCTCATCTGATCTCTCTCTTTTTTGTGCTCAACTCTACCATCACCTAAGAATATGAAGTTATGTCATCCCTCTCTATCCCTCCATGCCATACTCATGAGTTAACACAGAGTACAGCATACACCAAGTACAGCATCATCCTAAGATTGACAGTCACCCGCTCCCAGCCAGTTTCTCATCTCTTGGCGGATGATGTACTCAACTTTCTACATTCCCACAATTACAAGTTAACCAATGAATAGAGTCTCAGCTGCCGTCACGCCTCCATCCAAATCGACCGCCTCCCGCTACTCCTCCAATCTCGCTCGATGACAGCCTGCTGGCGCATCTCCAAACTCGATCGATCACGACCTCCAAGTTCATCTTCTGAGTTCACTGGATCTCGGCCTCCAAGTGTATCTCCAGACTCGCTCAATTACGGCTTGCATGTTCGCACAATCATGGCTTCCAAGTGCATATCTCCAATCTTGGTCGATCATGGCCTCCAAGTGTATCTCCAACTCGCTCGATTACGGCCTCCACAAGTGCCTCTCCAAACTCGCTCGATACCAATCTCGGAGCGCATCTCTAAGCTTACTTGAACACAGCCGACAAGTGTATTTCCAAATCCACTCCATTACTGCCTACAAGTGCATCTCCAAAGTCGCTCGAGCACGGCCTCCAAGCGCATCTCTGAGTTCACTCGATCTCAGTCTCCAAGTGTATATCCAAACTGGCTCAATCACGGCCCCCAAGTGCATCTCTGAGTTCACTCGATCTCTATCTCCAAGTCCATCTCACACACACTCGATCAAGAACATCTTCAAGGAGCGATGGCGGTTGTATGGGGACACAGTGGTACAATAGCTGGACAGGGTGACGGCGAGTATATATTCAGCAGACCCCGGAGTAGATAGACATCATCACATTTCCATCCCCTCTTATCATTCAATGAAAATTCACACTCTATCTTTCCCAACATTTGGTGTCACTCACTCAGTCAGCGATTTAGTGGATCCTCACGGCCGGGTAGTATCATATCTTCTCACCGTCTTCCTAAGCTCCTTGAGCTTGATGTGGAGGGAACGTGAGGAGAGATTTTTGCAGCGTCACCCATTGCATTGCAATCCCGATGAAAACTTGTACCCAATGAACCCATTCCGACGTATGGTCACAGTTGGCCATAATGTCAGAGTGTTGGTTTAAATAGGAGACGGACGGAGCGAGAAGAAACGGCGAAACAGTGTTCAGAGGGCGATATGCAACGTGACGCGTTGTCTTGACGCCGGGCGCGGAGCAATCTGCCAACCGGGTGTCTCTGACGGCTCTGACAGAGCGCTTCCACTCTGACGCAGCCATTCCGCCCGGACGGAAATGTTTTCAACTGATGGATCTTTATGTTGATTCGATTACTATGATACGCATGTGATTTTGTGCGCTGGATACTAAACATCACTGCATACAACAAACTTTAAAGCAAGCTGCCAGATGCACTTCATTGTACGCTCCTAAGTACACTCCTGATCGCACTCGATTGCACACTCACAGCCTGCTGGACTGTACGCGCCCAATTGCTCTCGATGGCACACTCCCAACCTGCTTGACTTACGCTCTCAAGTAAGCTCTCAAGACGCTCCGAAGTACACTCCCGGGCATGCTCTCAAGGATGCTCCCATATCCTCTCGATGGCACACTTCCCAGCCTGCTTGACTTACGCTCTCCAGTAAGCTCTCAAGACGCTCCCAAGTACACTCCCGGGCATGCTCTCAAGGTCGCTCCCAATTGCTCTCGATGGCACAGTGCAATCTTGCTTGACTGTACGCTCTGAAGACACTCTCAAGCACAATCCTGAGAACTCTCTCAAGGACGCTCCCAACTGCACTCGATGGCACACTCCCAGCCTGCATCACTGTACGCTCCCAAGTCAGCTCTCAACAAGCTCTCAAGCCCACTCACAAGAAAGCTCTCAAGCATGCTCCTGATTGCACTCGATTGCACACTCCCAGCCTGCTTGACTGTACACTCCCAAGTAAGCTTTCAAGACGCTGTCAAGCACACTCCCGAGAATGCTCTCAAGCACGCTCCCGATTGCACTCTTTAGCACACTCCCAGCCTGCTTGACTGTACACTCCCTAGTAAGCTCTCAAGACACTCCCAAGTATACCTCCCAGTCGCTCTCAAGTACTCTCCCAATTGCACTCAATGGTACACTCCCAATCTCACTTGACTATATGTTCCCATGGATGCTCCTGCATGCTCGATCTAGAGACTTGCTGAGTTGCAGATGTCAGGCACCGGGAGGTGTGAGGCCGGAGGCGTATGGCTGGCAGTGTTTGGTGGGTGGTGGGTGGCGTGTGGCGTGCGGCATGTGGCAGGTGGCATGCAGCATATGATCGCTGAAATCATGACGTCGGTTGATATTATAGTCTGAACTGTTTGTTCAGTGCGGCCACCACAACATGATCTCACGATGCCTCACAGTCATGGTGTTGACAATTGCAGCCTGAGATACTGCAGGAAATGTGGGCTATTGGATCTCGGGGAGAGCTGATCTCCAACACAGATTGTCCGATAGAATCTGCTGCCCACTTCCCATCGATTGTGGGCCTATGTGTGCACATTCTGTCCGGGGCTGATGGTGATGGTGGCGATGGTGATGATGGCGATGGTGATGATGGGGATGGTGATGATGGCGATGGTGATGATGGGGATGGTGATGATGGCGATGGTGATGGTGTTGGTGATGGTAATTATAGTACCAGAAGCACTTAGACAAGTAGGTTGGCTACGTCAACATTAGCATCAAAGCGTCCACAGACTTAGAGCCTTCTACTAGGCAAAGCTTCCACAGACCTAGAGTCTTCTATTAGCCAAAGCTTCCACAAACTCAGAGTGTTCCATCAGACAAAAGGTTCCCGTCGAAAACTCTACTTCTCCCGAATATGCTCCTACATGCTCGATCCAGAGACTTCTTGAGTTGCAGATCCCAGGCACCGGGAGGCATGAGGCAGGTGGCGTGTGGCATGTGGCAGGTGGTGGGTAACAGGTGGCCGGCAGCTGATCTCATGATGTCGGTGTATACTATAGTCTGAATCTTATCTTCAGCGCGCACACCTCGACAAAATCTCAAGATACCTCACGACCATGGTGTTGACAATTGCGGCCGTAGATTCTGTAGGAATGGTAGACAATTGGATCTTGGGGAGAGCAGATCTGCGACTGAGATTTTCAAGCAGAATCTGCTGCTTGCTTCCCACGGATTGTGGGCGTATGTGTTCGCATTCGGGCCGGGGCTGTTGGTGATGATGGCGATGGTGATGATGGAGATGCTATTGATGGCGATGGTGATGGTGTCAGTGGTGGTGATCATAGTACCAGAAGCACTTAGACAAGCAGGTTGGCTACGTCAATGTTAGCAACAAAGCTTCTACACACTTAGAGCCTTCTATTAGCCAAAGCTTCCACAGACTTAGAGCCTTCTACTAGCCAAAGCTTCCACAGACCTAGAGCCTTCTATTAGCCTAAGCTTCCACATACTCAGAGTTTGCCATCGGCCACAGGCATCTGGTGGAGGAAAACTTGACACCTCCCGAAGCGTGGCTCTCTCACGCCGGCTCTCTAGCAGGCTCTCAAGCAGGCTCTGAAGGACGCTCTAGAGGAGGCTCTAATGCTAACTCGCAGCGACAGTGTGTACATTACCGGTATCACAGCAGGCAGTGAAGAGAAGTATAGGTCCATCTCTGGCCGGCTGCCGTATATAGTTCCATAGGCCCACACGCACATCTCTATGAATCGATAATAGATGACTATAGGCTGTGCGTCACGCAGGGGTCCACGGGAAGCTTGCTATGAGCTGCGTGTGTGCGCATGTGCGCGTAGTGCAGCCTATAGTCAATTTGCACTTTTGCCGATGGACTGGTTGCTTCAACAACAGGAGATGCACTCAACATACACCCATCTCTCTAATGTGGCACGTGATATATTCTGTATCATACCACACAGTGTCAGAGAGTAGGCCAGTTCTTTGCTTGGGTGAGAGGTTATCAGCTGTAGGCAGTCAAAAACCCCAGGTGAGACCCTTTGCGAAAAAGTCATAGTAAGGCAGTTTGCTTGAGCCAAGAACTGGATAGTGTTGGGCGATGGCCCAGCATTGGATACTACGAAAACTGAAAATCCCTTGGAAATGAAGACAGAGGAGGAGGAAAGGAAATTGCACAGAATGGCCAAGGTCCATGACTTTTTGAAGATGTTGCAGGGCTGCCAAAACCTATGTGCTACTCAGCAGGAATCTCGCACTCAAAACAAGCAAATGACAGCCTCACGATACAGTTCAGATACTGAAGAGAGCGTCAAAGCATCCTAGTTAAACTTTCAACATGACGGTGTGGCTGCATTTATATTGTCAGGCAGATCACCTTTGCCACCAGCACTGTCTGCAGAGGACCTCACTGAAGGACGAACACAAGTATTAAATGTTGGCAGAATGAAATGAATTGACCGTCATGCAGCAGAAAGTGATGTGGATTGTGCACGTGGCAGCATTTCTGACACTGAAAATTCGCTTACCTGGGATGGTGACTTGGATAATCACAATGACAGCGAAGCCGACTGGAGGCAGACTACAAATCCCACATCGGGCTAAACAATTGCATGAAGGATCTAGAATGCCGTGAGCAGGGGGATGTGAGTGCTGCACCAGATGTTCCCCGATTATTTCAGGCAACTCAGAGTTCAAAGACAACCTCTCAAAAAGGGTTGATGCTGGTCAATGCAATTGAAACAAGGTGGAATAATGGAAACCAGAAAAGGCAGGACAGAATGCTGCAATATGATTCCACCAGGTTCTGTATGTTGTTTGACCGAGAATATCATTTTGGGAACTATTGTGGGAGACTAGGGAGCTCTCGCAGGTGAATGTTGGTTGATGAACAGAAGTAGAGCGGACAAAATGAATCATTTAGCAAGATATATAAATTTTGGTAGAGTGAGAGCAACCAGTGCAAAAATATTAATTGGCTTCAGTTTGCCAAAGGGCCAAGTCAAAATCAGTCAGAACGGCAACCAATGAGTACAAACAATTCTGAATACAATTATTGATGGCAGCATATTATGAATGGACAATAAATCAAAATGAGCGTCAACAGAACATCAACAAGTTTTGGTATTGTAAGTATTGTATTAGAAAAGTGATTAAGTCACTGTTATGCATAAACAACGTATTGGCAGCCTAAATAGACAAAATAGAAAGCCACCTGGGCACTGCTCCATTCTTAAAATGAACGTCAACAGAGAGTCAATGATTTTTGGTCTTCCATCTTGGGTAACCTAAGTGGTGATTGGTTGCAGACATCCACAAATGAAGTATTGGCCGCCATTACATACAAAAACAATTCTGACAAGCTCCCTACCCCAACCTGAAAATCAGCATCAATGGAGCATCACCGATTTTTGATCTTCTAAGTGTGCTAATTAAAAAATAATTTGGTCGCTGTTATGCATAAGCAACATATTGGCAGCCTGTATCGGCAAAAGAGAAAGCGGCACACTCACTGCCCCATTCTGAGAATAAGCCTCAACAGAGCTTGGACAATATTTGGTCTTGGGTATTGGGTAATCAAGGCATCGTGCAGATACTTCAGCTCATAACAGAACTCCTTACCCCCTTCAAAGGTGAAAATACAAGATATAATAGGAATAACATGGATTCCAAAATAATCGATATCACAAACTACAAAACATGCCAGAAGAGATTAGCCAATGCTGAATAAGTGATTTAGCTAAGATACTATTATCAAACAGCAAACAGCAGGGCAATATAGGCATCTACAGATGGACCCGCTGGGCGACCCGCTCACAACCTGCCCGATGTAGAATGGTTGGGAGATTTCCATCCAACCATACCCTAATCGATCGTTCAGGTGTATTGACGACCCGGACGGCCGATTTGGGAACAGTTCGGTTTCAACAAGGACCCGGTCCAGAAGCGACGGTCCAAAACTGTTGCTAACACTAGATAATGGATATGGTCTCAGTGACAGGGAGAATACATGTAGGAGACCCTGGGGTAGATAAATCTCACCTCAAGATAAGAAATACCGACTCTTTCTTTCCCAGGTCTTGGTCTCACTAGCTCTGTCCGAGATTTCATACATCCACACAATTTGTGTGGTTTCACACAGCCCAGTAAGGTGTCATCTCTGCTCACCCTCCTCCAATGCTCCTCCAACCAGAACTGCGCTTTCTAATGAATTCTCTTCAGTTACCGTGAGACATGTTGAGGAGTGTCGCTTAGAGGCCCTTGGCATCGAAGTTCCGCCATGTCATCACGCCATAATACAGTGAGTTGTGGGGTCGCGACAACATTAAGTCTATCAGCTAGCTAGCAATGCGGAGGTTGATTGTGCCAGCGCCGGGTAACCTGGTCCGTGCGCTTCAGCAGAGCCGCACAGAGCCGCACCTTGTATACACATCGAAACCTCGCACGACTACCTCTGCTTCAAGAAAACCAGCGCCCGCCCCCAAAACAAAGCACACAATTATAAAACACAGCCAAATCCCCGACAATCCCGCCTCCTGTGCATCCACAGCCATATCAAGCGCCACAAACCCATTTCTTAGCCTTCCAACATTCATCTATAGACCTAGAGACCATTCATCTGATTGTAATCCCGCTACAAATCTCTGCAGCCACCATTCAAATGGCCCAACGGCTGCCAATCCAGTTCAGGAGATCCAAGCCACTTTACCTTATATCGTAGGGTTTTGACAGAAGTGCCCTGATGCTGAAGAATGGCTTCTGTCTCATATGCCAGATCCGTATCGGTCTTCGTACGCAATGATGGTGGTGGAGGATGATCTTGGCCGTGAACCGCACAATCTCATTTCAGATGAGAGATGTTAAGATCATTGCGCAATTTCCAGTGAGCTGGGGTGTTCAACATGAACAAATTGGCAGCAATGGCTTCAGCGATGCGAAACGGCCCACAAGCATGCTGTTCAAACTTTCAGGAATTAACACTTGCAGACTTTGATTATGGAAGATTTGCATAGCCGATCGGTGGGAGCCTAGTGGCAAGAAAATGTATATCTCCCACCTTGAAATTGTGTGAGCAGCGACACTTATTAGCTTGCAAAATCATCCTTGTTTGTGCTTCCTGTAACCACTCTCTCAACATGTGGAGATCTGACATGAGCTGTTCCACAAACTGATCTGCTTGCATGCTGATTTTCAGCATCTGGTTGGCACTCGGGACCGGTACCAGCAGATCAATCAGGATCATCGGCATGAATCCCAGGTCCGCCCAGAACGGAGATGTCATGCCTGAGTTATCATATGCTGAGTTGTAGGAGAACTCAGCCTACAGTAGCAGGCAGTCCCACATCATTGCCCACTGAGCCATGTACGCCTTCAATTAGCGTTCGACTACTGCATTCAAATTCTCTGCTTAGCCATCTGTTTGCGGATGATCCGCGGTACTGTGACAGTGTTTGATCCCCAGCTGCGCAGTCAGGGATCCCCAGAAATGTGACATAAAGCGCATATCCCGATCAGGGATAATATCATCTGGAATTCCCCTATCTCGAACACACAAGTCAATAAGCTCTCTGGCGAATGCTTCTGCATTTTGATCCTTCTCCCAGGCTGCGTTCCACCGCACTGTCTTGGTTGGTGGATTGACAATCGTAATTATGCAGTCGTAGCCATCTCTCACAGTGGCTTGTATCTTAGTTATCTAATGAGTGGTAACACTTGAAGCACGTGTCTCCGGAACTGTCAGCAGTTGCAGCGAGCCATTCGGGAGTTGGTTGACATACTTGACACGGTTGCAAACATCACAACCACGAACCCATGCCAGTATGTTCTGAGTTGAATGAGGCCAATAGAATCATGATCAAATGGCAGCCACTGTTGTTTCAGTCCCTTGGTGTGCGCCACGAGGCGGAGAGTCATGATGTTCTGACATGATGTTGCTCCGCATGTCCAACGGGATGCAGAGTGCCCTAGTATCCCTGCGAAATGAAGGCCACAATCTAGTCCGAATAGTCTGACTTGCACCATGTTGTTCCGATGGGGTATTTCTTTTGAACGCTGAGACTCCCAATTTTCCGCCTCCTCGGTTGGATTGGCTTCCTCGCGAAGGACGTTTACAAGTGGACCGAAATATGCGTCTTCCACCAATAACTCGCACACCTCCTCCTTCCATTCCTCTGCACCAAGGATCTGGAGTTCCATGGTATTTATGCTGATGTTGGCTGCTGGGGTAGCCAACACTGGATGGTGAATTCTGCTCAATGCATCCACTACCAGATCGGCCGCCCCTGGAATGTACTTGATCGAACAGTCAATCGGCTGTAGTTAATCCAAATATTGCCATTGGCGGCAAGAAAGCTTCTTCTGGCTCAGAATATGCTGCAGTGACAAGTGATCCATGTACACTAACGTATTTCGATTGCTAAGGTAAGGCGCCCAGTGCATTATGTTGACATGGATCACCAAACGCTCGAGGTCATGTGCAGCGTAGCATGTCACGACGTGATGGAGTTTTCGAGAGAAGATGCCCAGCAGTCATCGCTCCAGCAGGCCCTCCGGTCCCATGGGTTGCATTCGAGCCAGAACGCCTCCAATTGCCATGTCGGAAGCATCAGTGCACAGGATGTACTAGCCATCTGGAATGCGTCGTGCCAGAAACGGAGCAGATACCAAGGCCCTGCAAGTTTCGTTGAACTCCGCCTGGTGCTTCCGAAGCAACCGAAACGTGCTCTTTCGGTTCTCAACATGTATAGCTGTGTAATCCGGTGCGGGAACTTGTGCAAGAATTTTCCATAGTAGCCTGCCAACCCCAGGAACGACTGAAGCTGCACTGTGCTCACAGGTACCAGCCAATCATTTGGGGCTACGATCTTCCTTTCCTCCCTGTGAATTCTACTTGAATTGACCTTCAAACCAACAAAGGACGTCACACTGGCTCCAAAAGCGCATCTTCGCTCATTCAACAGAAAATGCACCGCCCTACTTGCCAGCAGGATACTGTCGACATGCATGATGTTATCGGCCAAATCACGAGAAAAAATCGGCACCTCATCCAGGTTTACAATTGCAAGCTTCTTGTATGGCCCCAACATGCAATGAATGGCGCGCATACATGCTGACGGCGCGTTAGCAAGACCAAACGGAATCACCGTCCACTCGCAGTTGCCATCTGGAGTGACACACGCCGTGTTGCACGTGTCATCTGGGTGATTGTGCAACCGGTGATAACCACTGGATAGATCGAGCCTGGTAAACGCACTGGAATGGTGTAGCCGATCAATGAGATCTTCTATGCACCCAAGTGGGTACCGGTCTCTGGTGGTAATCGCATCCAGGCCTCTGTAATCAGCGCACATCTGCAGTCCAGAGCCATCAGGTTTTGTCACAACGATCACTGTTGCCACAAACCGGGAGTGGCTATCAGTAACCCAGCAATTGGCAAGTAACCTGGCAATTTGGGTTTCAAACTCCAAGCGCTCTGAATCTGACATCCGATACGGCTGCCGATGAGGTGGCTTTGATGTTGGATCAGTGGCAATGCGCTCATAGTGATTTGAAACTGGAGGGACTGCCATTGGCGGTTCAAAGAGATTTGCAAACGCCATCCTGAAGCGTAGCCGCCATCTTTCAAGGTCTGCCGGCTAATGTGGAGTGGCCTCCTCCTCCTCCTCCATTATGTTGTGGATACATTCCTAAAGATTGACGATGAAGATTTCTGGAGATTTGCACTTTGCAACAAAGAACATGGAGACGCTATTGATTACTGATCTACCGGTGACTACGCTGCATTCAGCCAGCACTTCACCCAATCCACCTTTGTGAGGTCCCAGACGAACAAGATATGTCGTGCTGATTGTTGAAACAAGGGGGGAGCCTTGCTACACCTCAGTCCAATTGGGCTCCAGCATACGTGGAGTATTAGTTTTATGACTGATGATATGCAAATTGGCTGCCATCCAATCTTTTCCCACAATTTGGTCACAGATACCTCCCAAGTTGAAAATCGTGTACCACGCAGAGAGGTCGACACGATTGCTGGTGACGCCACTTACTGACGCATTCAGCCAAACGTGCCGTTTATCCTCCTCCACCTTCTCTTCATCTGCGACAGAGACTCTCATGTACCTGCAATGTGGACGTTTCAAGCCCAAAGAACTGATGTAGGGAGTATCCACCTAACGATGGGAGGTGCCGCAATCAAACATGGGATATGCTGGACGAATTTTATTATTGGAGGTTGAAACGGAACAGTTAAAACGCAGTAAGTCTTAATTAAGCGAACCAGGAGGAGCAGAAGTCTCTTTATCTGTCAGGCGGCTCAAGTACAATTTTGCATGCCGTTTGCGTGCATTGCCTTCCCCCAATTCCTTACTCTGCACCTGTTTTGCTTTTCCAATATTATTCTGGGTAGTAGGACTTTCCACCACTACACCCAATTGCCATTTCCCTGGCCTTCCTCCTCATCCTCAACCTCCTGCTCCACTGCCGAATCCTCCCCATCATCGTGTATACATGTGTGCACCACCGCGGCCACCTCAACGTTGTTCATGCCCCCGGTCACTGATCTGGCCACACTTCCTCGGCCACCACGACAGGTTTCAGTGCGATCACGACCGCCGTCCCGTCTGGCGCGATTTCCACCAGTGCTTGTATGGCAAGCTTGGGGGCGCCGCACAGTGTCCAGAGTCGCATACTTGCGTGCCTCATGTCCACAACCATTACAGCAGTGACACCCGCTGTTGACGTGAGCTACAGTAAGATCCATCGGCTCCAGACCGATAGGCATTGGAACATTGGCTGCGTTAGGCGGGACACCGTTGGCACCATGGTTGACAGGTGTAGCCCTGATAGCCGGGTGTGAAGTCGTACATTCGGATAATTCTCTGACCATCACGATAGCATCGGCCAAAGTGAAAGGGATACCTGGCTGTAGCTTCTCTTCCATGCGGGCTGACGCAATGATCTGATCTGCAATACCTGCAGGCAGTTTCGAACAGTACTCATCCTACAGGGGATCCTCACACGTAGTGGTGAACTCGTTTTGCACCATATGGAAATGCTCGGAGAAGTGCTTGTTACAGTGCGCAACTTCTCTAACCGCTCTGGAAGAGCGTTGGGCCCAGATCTCCATTCGAACAGCTGTAATCGTGACTTCTGTGATGAAACGACGGCATAATGTGGACTCGAAAAGAAGCCACGTCTCCGGTGGATAAGAGCCATCTGGAGGAGGAACGACCATGACACCTTGCTGACGAATCGAGTATGCAATCCAACCATACGCCTCAGGGTCTATGAATCTCCAGGCCAAATCGATGCTGCTGTCCGACTGAATGTTACCCATTACCGCTCTGCCGTGGTGTACCCAGTGCTCCACCTTGTGGAGGAACAGATTGACAGTCTTCAACATGAGGTCCCTGGTAAACAATGGAGGCTGATGTTGTTTATGGTGGGATTTTGAAAAGGACCCTCCTCCACCGCCTGTTACTGGGGTACTTATATCCCAATAATCAATTCAACATTTATTTGATTCAGTACAGCTGCCTATCTAATCCTCGTCTTATCCCAAGACTCAACCGCTTATCCAGTACCCACAAGTATCAGCTCACCACTACTCCTCGTCTGTCCAGGGTTGCACGTCGGAGAATTCTTCCAATGGTAATAACCAGGTAGTTGTGTACTGGTTCACATCGTACCTGATACATTCAATAACTGCTGAGTACACATGTTCACAGGAGATGTGGGTTAAACCCTACTCGTTGTAGTAGTAGATGAGATCGCCGAAAGTTCTGATGACCTGTCGATGTGCGCACTGAGATTGTGTTAACTTCTTTGAACACATATAAAGAATATTCACGTATGTGACGTAGGGAAGCACTATTGAAGGTTTTTATATAGAATTCCTAATAATATCATCAGGTGTTCTTCGCTGGTAATGTCTGACTGTGGAATGCTGCTAGAGCTTGGTTCTTCGCATTGTCGTGGACAATGTGAGTTTCTCTATAGGTGAACCCTCATGTCAAGGTTGCCTTCAGATTACTGCCATGACGAATCGTTGGCTTGATGACTTATTGCCGACATCAATTTAAGTGTCTCATTGATAGTGCCACAAATTCCCTCAAGGTTACTGTGTTCATGCATGGGTGGTTTTCAGCCATTACGCCCCCCTAGGGCCATCCTCATGTTAAGATATCAAACGCACTAGTAGGACAACTCATAACTTCAACTTAGACATCTTGCTTCCCATTCATTCAGTAGTTGGAACATCTGATGATGCGTAGTTGTATCAGCACTTATTGCAATATATATTAATAGCTCTTCAAACTTAATTTCCTAGCCTTAATGTGGTCATCCAGCATTTCATCAGAGATTTAATCATCGACCAACCGATACTCTGCCAACATAGATTATGACACTCAAACCGCGAATTATTCAACTGGTATGAGGTTGCGATTCATACTCACTCAAACCAATGAGCAGGGTTGTTTCAGGCATCTTGTTTTCAGCCAATGTCATTAATCCCTCAGCCACCACATGCTTAGGTCTCAAGCTTCCATAGACCGGGGAGTGCCATAAGGTGTTGCCACAACTCACGGTTTGGGCATAGACATCCCCCGTACTTGAATCTTGCGTTATGTCTGCTGCACACGTCATTCTGCATAAGTGTAACTTAACTGTGTGTCGTCCTGCTAGATATGATGTGATATGTGTGGCCAATAATTATGCGCACTGCTGAAGGTTTTTCACTTCCCAGTGATGGTGAAATAATTGCATCATCATGGGTGAATCCGCTAGTGCAAGCGTGCTTGTTGCTGATTGATCGACCCACAGCTCAAGTGTAATCCAACTAAGGATCACTCGACTGATGACCGTGATCGTGTAACACAAGTAGGTGATTTACATCTGAGTCACATGCGGTCGTCGCAGGTACTTTCTGCAATCCATCCATGTATCATTACCGCTGCTAGACGAGAACCCCTGATACCACCATTGCAACCTGCACTGCGATGAGCCATCATTTGAAAAAATGTATCAAATTGGCCATGCCAAGTTTCCACCTCCATCGGTGCGTCATCTCACGCTATAGTGACCGTGCCAAGCTGGGCCTCCTGTGACTGTAGGCGATCAATAAGGGGTTGGAGGTTGTTTGTTTGGGAGGAGTAGGACTGGTAGATTTTCGCGTCGAAATCGGTAAGTTCTTGGCGGATGATGGCCATAACATCAGCATCGGCTGTATTCTGAGGTGTGCGAGCCATACCTTCAACTTATTGAATGAGGCAGTCATCATTGGCAACTCCCGGGAGAGGCCAGCCGAAACCTTCTTTGTCAATGCCAATTAGTGAAAGTTCTGACTGTGACTTGGATGGTTATGCCCAATAAGGCTGGAACACAGCGCCGGCCAACTAGAATACTTTGAGTCAAGCTTGCAGTTGTAGAACACCAAGTTCAACCGTTTGACATAGTAGGCACGGGATTTCAATGTCACCATGTCTCTAGAGCCAAACAACTGGACGTTTTTCATTGGGTACAGATTATTCAAAAAACGCTCATCGAAGCTCCTGGCGAATCTCTCGTTCGGATGTTTCCGGGTTTTGAAAGCTGCTGAGTAGTGTATGAACAAATGAAGGAAGTATAGATAATTTGCTACCAATTAAGGTGTCGTGAGAAGGTGAACTCTATTCACTGGCTAGTGATGCAGAGGTCAATCATGCCAGCGCCGGGTAATCTGGTCAGTGCGCTTCAGCAGAGCCGCGCAGAGCCGCACATTATGTACATGTCTAAACCTCCCACCTGAGTGTGGAGATACACTGAGAGGATGATATCATGCAAACAAAGTTATACACCCGGAAGCCATGATCTAGCGAGCTTTGTGATGCAGTCGGAGCCCATGATCATGCAAACTTGATGACTTTGATTGAGCAACATTGGAGACACACTTCCAGGGTGAGAGCATGTGAACTCGGAGTTCCACTTCGGGGCATCGATCAAGTGAACTTGGTGACGCACTTTGTGTTGTTGCATCTGGGGGTGGTTGATCAGGTGGCGGCTAATCTGGAGGTGGTCAATATGGAGGATGTTGAACTGGAGGTGTTCAATTGGGAGGGAGGCACAACAGCACCTGACACTCTATTCATTCATGACATCTAATTGTGGGAATGTGGAGAGTTGAGCACAACACAGTGTGCAGTGTGATAAAAGATGAGACATGAGAGATGAGAGACTAGCTTTGGGTGGGAGGGTAGTGATCCTGTGTTGAAGCAGTACTCCGTGTATGCAGTACTCTGTCAATGAAAACGCGGCCTATGCAGTACTCAATCTATGCATTACTTCATCTATGCAGTACTCGGTCTCTGCCGTACTTAGTCTATGCAGTACTCGGTCTATGCAGTACCCAGTCTATGCAGTACTCCATCTATCCAATACTCAGTCTATGCAGGACTTGGTCCATGCCATATGCAATGTATGTGATGCTCGGTGATAACTCATTATCATTGCATGGAGAGATGGTGAGTGATGACCTAATTTGCTTTCTTAGGTGATGGTTGAAGTCAGGAGGAGAAAGCGAGAGATTACTGGACATGGGGGAAATCATCATGTGAAGCTGAGACTTAGGAGATTGTTGTATGTGAGTGAATTTACCCTTCCTGATATGGCAGGTATGACCCCGCATCCGGCAGGTAGGAACATCGTTTTGAGGTCTTCTAACCCCACTCAGGCATGTCATTCCCCAATCAGGCAAGTCTCACCTCAATCAGGCAGACCGTACACCTGTCTTCTCTTATACACGTGTACGTTTCATATTGTTCCCATCTTCATCCCCCATCTCTGATAGTTGTACACAACTATTCCATCATTGCAGAACACCAAGTTATGTTATCCCTGTCTATCTCTCCATGCCATGATCATCAGTTAACACCGAGTACAGAATATACCAAGGACAGCATACACCAAGTATGACATACATACAGTATGACAGACACCAAGTACAACATACACCAAGTACGACATACACCCAGTACGACATACACCCAGTACGACATACACCCAGTACGACATACATTAACTCCCACATACCCCATGCTCAACATACACTGAGTGCAGCATCGACCCATCACTAACTGTCACCCTCCTTCCTCACGATGCTGACTTGACTGCTATATGCAGGTTCAGTTTCCCATGTGCCTCGCTACAGATTGACCATGACCAGCCAGCTCTGTCCGAGTGCTCAAATCTAAGCCAACTCATCATATTCCCACAGTTGCAACTAAACAAACTGATGAATACAGTCTCAGTACACATTACGTCTCCCAATGGACCACCTGCTGGTTGACCACCACCAAGAACTGCTCCAATGTCACTGGATCATGACCCCCAATTGCATCTCTACACTCGGTCGATCACAACCTCCAATTGCATGTCCTAACTCACTTGGTCACATCATCTGATAGCATTGCTTAGGTCACACTATCTCATCCCCCAAGTACATCTCTAAACTCACTTGACCAGAGCCTCCGTTTTCATCACCAAGCTCACTCAATCACAGCATCCAAGTGCATCTCTGAGTGCACTTGACCTCGGACTCCAGAAGTATCTCCATACTCACTCCATCATGGCCAGCATGGGTTTCTCCGAAGTCACCCAATTACAGCCTCCAATTGTATCACCATTCTTCTTCAATCATGACCTCCAACAGCATAGCAGTGTTCACTCGATCTAGGACTCCAAGTGCATCTTCAACATCACTTCCATCACCACTTCCAAGTGAATCTCCAAGTTCATTTGATCACCATCTTCTGGCGCACCTCCAATTTCTCCAGCACTGCCTGCAGCCTGTCCAGATATACCGTGTAGATGGATGGCTATATAGATACATAGATACATATATGAGAATAGTTACAGAATACATCAGTTTTGAAAATTGTTCAATGATAAGTAGTAACTGCAATAATGAGGGGTGCACCTGCTGCGTTCCCCACGAATGTGTCTTTTTCTCTTGACTGCTCTACAGCCATTGCAGGTGCTCCCAGGCTTGTGGCCAGTTTTCCCATGCACTTCCAGGTACACCAGAAGGCCACTGCATCAGTCTAGTCAACTATGGGATTTGGCCACGCCGATATTCTTGTCCAACAACTCGCAAATACTCCCAGATGTTCCCAGTGACAACAATTCATTTTGCTGATAACGATGATAGAGTTGTGGACAAGACAGAGAGATGGGGGATCAAGATGAGAATGATATGGAGGATACGAGCAGAAGTGGGAAATAAGCGGTATGACTTACCCAGTTGGGTTTAGAAGACCTAGGACCAGTGTTATTACCGACTGGATCAGCAGTCATACTTGCTATATCAGCAGTGGAAAAATACCTTACACACGAAATTCTCTTAAGTTCCAGTTTCTCATAATGATTTCCCATCTCCTCTCATCTTCTCCTTTCTCATCCTCAACTCCACCATCACCTATAAACACCAAGTTAAGTAATCCCCCTATATCTCTCCCCCACATATTGCTGAGTAAATACAGTGTACAATATACGCCGAGTACTACATACACCGAGTACTGCATACACCAAGTACCACATACAGTCAGTACTGCATACACTGTGTAATGCATACACCATGTACTGCATATACTGTGTACTGCAGCATTACAAGATTGACCGTAGCCAGCAGCCAGGCAGTCTCTAAGCTCTCATCTCTTGGCGGACCTTGATGGACTCAATTCTCTTCATTCACATGATCGCTAGTTACCCAATGAAATTTGTCTCCGCTCTTGTCCCACATCCCTCATATTGTACCACCTCTGGATCGAGCCCTTTCAGGTAAACCCTCTCCAGGTTGACCCACTCCAGGTCGACCCCCTGCAGATTGACCCCCTGCAGATTGACCCCCTGCAGATTGACCCCCTGCAGATTGACCACCTGCAGATTGACCACCTGCAGATTGACCACCTGCAGATTGACCACCTGCAGATTGACCACCTGCAGATTGACCACCTGCAGATTG
>Ga0307515_10001182_pt1 | contig 59719 bp, 54 predicted proteins | sample 17_EM_MG_FD_194513 | JGI IMG/M metagenome (GOLD analysis project Ga0307515, IMG submission 194513) | Populus trichocarpa ectomycorrhiza microbial communities from riparian zone in the Pacific Northwest, United States - 17_EM | ecosystem: Host-associated > Plants > Roots > Unclassified | place... | reverse complement strand
CCGCGGCGGACGGCAGCGGCCCGCCGGAGGGCACGCGCGTGGCTGGCGTGCTGTGGCCTTCCGGCGCCTGGGCCGAGCGCGTCGCGATCTCGACCCGGGCGATCGCGCCCGTGCCGGACGGCGTGTCGCTCGCACAGGCTTCGGCGCTGCCTGTCGCCGGCCTGACGGCGTTTTATGGCTTGTCGAAGGCCGGGCTCCTGCTCGGCAAGTCAGTGCTGGTGACGGGTGCCTCGGGCAGCGTCGGCCGTTTCGTCTGCCGGCTGGCAACGCTGTCTGGCGCCCGCGTGACGGCCCTGCTGCGCAGCGACGCGGCCGAGGCCGAGTTGCGCGCGGAAGGCGTTCAGGACATCGTCGTCGGCGATCACGCCGTGCTGGAGCAGCGCCAGGCACGCTACGGCCTCGTCTTCGAGACGCAAGGCGGCGCGTCGCTGGCGCGCTCGCTGACGCGGCTCGACAGAGGCGGTCTGTGCGTGGTCTGCGGCAACGCCTCGAACCAGCGAACGACCTTCGAAGCGCGGGCCTTCTACCACCAGGGCAGGGTGAGCCTGGCGGGCCTCTATCTCGACAGCGAAATGGAACAGCGCCCGGCCGCGGAAGGCCTGGCCATCCTTCTCGACCTGGTGCGCGACCAGCGCCTGCAGCCGCCCATCGAGGTCGAGGCATCGTGGCGCGAGATCGCGCCGATTGCGGCCCGGTTCAGCCGCCGCGAGATACGCGGCAAGGCTGTGCTTCACGTCGGCGACTGAATGCCGCTACGCGGCCTGCGCACTGAGGAATCGGTCTGCGTCCAGCGCCGCCATGCAGCCGCTCGCCGCGCTCGTGATGGCCTGACGGTAGATCGCATCCTGCACGTCACCGGCCGCGAACACGCCGGGCACGCTGGTGGAGGTGGCCGCCGCGCCGCGCAATCCCTGCGTCACGATGTAGCCGCCATGCATGGCCAGCTGGCCTTCGAACAAAGCCGTGTTCGGGCGGTGCCCGATGGCGACGAACAGGCCCTGGGCCTCGATCTCGCGCTGCTCGCCGCTGCGCGCATGCCGCAGCCTCGCCGCAGTGACGCCGTTGTCGTCGCCCAGCACCTCGTCGACCTCGTGCTCCCACAACACGCTGACCGTGCCGGCGTCGACGCGCTCCTGCAGCCGCGCCGTGAGGATGCTCTCGGCGCGAAAGCGGTCGCGGCGATGCACCACCGTCACGTGCCGCGCGATCTTCGACAGCAGCAGGGCTTCTTCCACGGCGGTGTTGCCGCCGCCGACCACGATCACGTCCTGGTCGCGATAGAACAGACCGTCGCACACCGCGCAGCCGGACACGCCCCGGCCGAGGAAGGCCTGCTCGGAAGGCAGGCCCAGGTAGAGCGCGGACGCGCCGGTCGCGACGATCAGCGTGTCGCAGGCGACGGCTGCGCCTTCGCGGAGTTCCAGCCGAAATGGCCGGCACGACAGATCGACCGCCAGGACATGGTCACCAACCACGTCGGCCTCGAAGCGCTCCACATGGGACTGCATGCGGCGCATGAGCTCCGGTCCCTGCACGCCGCCCGGCTCGCCCGGCCAGTTCTCGACGTCGGTGGTGCTGGTGAGCTGGCCGCCCGGCGTATCGCCGGCGATCAGCAGCGGGCGGAGATTGGCACGGGCGGCGTAGAGCGCGGCGGTATAGCCTGCCGGCCCGGAACCGAGCACGGCCACGCGCGCGTGGCGTGGATCCCTTTGTTGCATCGTGTCCCTCACTCGATACGAATGTGGGCCTTGCCGATGACGCCGCGCCACTTCGCGGCCTCGGAGCGCACGTAGCCTTGCGCCTCCTCCATCGACTTGCGGTTGGGCTGGTAGCCGTCGGGTGCCATCAGGGCCTTGAGCGTCGCGTCCTCGTTCATCACCGAGATGACTTCGTCGTGCAGCTTCTTCATCACGGAGGCCGGCGTGCGCGCAGGCGCGAAGAGCGCGAGCCAGTTCACCGATTCGTAGCCCGCGACGCCTGCCTCGGCGATGGTCGGCACGTCCGGCAGCGAAGCCACGCGCGCCGGGGTGGTCACGCCCAGGGCGCGCAACTGCCCCTTGCGCACATAGGGCATGACGGTAGTGAAGCCGGTGAAGGAGACATGCACGATGCCGCTCAGAAGGTCCGGCAGGGCCTGCGACGCGCCCTTGTAAGGCACGTGGGTCAGCGTCGTTCCCGTGAGGTTCTCGAACACCGCAGCGGACAGATGCTGCGAGCTGCCGTTGCCCGACGAGGCATAGCTCACGACGCCGGGCCTGGCCTTCGCGTAGGCGACGAGTTCGGCCACCGTATGGACGGGCATTGCGGCGTTGACGACCAGCACGTTGGGCGCCTCGACGAGCAGCGCGACCGGCGCGAAGTCCTTCAACGCATCGTAGGGCAGCTTCTCGTAGAGGCTGGGATTGATGGCGTGCGTGCCCACCGAACCCAGCATCAGGACGTGGCCGTCGGCCGGCGCCCCGGCCACCGCTTCGGCCGCGACGATGCCGTTGGCGCCCGGCCGGTTCTCGACCACCACCGGCTGCCCCAGGCGCTCGTTGAGTTTCTGCGCCAGGGCGCGAACCAGTACGTCCGCGCCACCGCCGGCACTGAACGGAACGATGATGCGGATCGGCTTGTCCGGATAGCGCTGGGCCGATGCCGGCGCTGCGAGGAGCGCCAGGGTGGCCAGGCACAGCGCACGCCGTTGGAAATGGATGGGCATTTGCGTCGTCTCCTTGTCGTGTTGCCATGCGGTTCGCAATCGCCATGCCATGCCGCTTCGGCTTTCGAAAGCGAGCACAGGGGTCTTCGTCGATTCAGATCTGAAGGCTTTGTTGCAGAATTGAAACCATGAACCCCCTCGACACGATGCGCGCCCGCAAGGGCCGGGTGCTCCTGATCGGCTACACCGGATGGCGACAGCTCGCCGGCTCGGTGCTCCCCGACTACGCCGATCTGCTCGATCTGCAGGTGATCGAGCAACCGTTCGACGAAGGCCTGCGCACGGCCACGCGAATGGCGCGCAGTCGGGAGGTCGATGTCTTCATGAGCACGAACCTGATGGCCGAGGAACTGCGCGTCCACCTCGACCGCCCGGTGGTGCCGATCCGGATCACCGGCTTCGAGATCATGCGGGCTCTCACGCAGGCCGCAGCGCTCGGCGAACGGGTCGCGTTGATCAGCTTCGGCCGCATCAACGAGGACGTGGAGCGTCTCGGCCCGCTGCTGAAGCTGGAGGTCCGCCAGGCCGCCTACATGGTCCCGGGCGATATCGAGAAGCAGTTCAAGCAGCTCAGGCGCGACGGCATCGAGGTCGTGATCGGATCCGGCGTGGTGGTTGATCTTGCGCGGCAGTACGGGCTCACCGGCATCTTCGTGCACGGCGAGCCTTCGATGCGCAAGGCGCTCGACGAAGCGGTGGAGCTGATCCGCCTGATGCGCAGCGATGCCGCCAAGCGCGAACGGCTCGACGCCATCGTGCGCCACCTGAAGGAAGGCGTGGTGGCGGTGGACATGGACGAGCGCGTGCAGCTGATCAATCCGGCGATGGAACAGTTCATGGGCGTGGACGGCAGTGCGGCCGTCGGCCGCAAGCTGGGAGAGCTCACGCAGGACCTGCGCCTGGACGACACCTTGCGGCGGGGCGTGGCCGACCTCGGACAGGTCGAGCAGTTGGGTATCCGCACGGTCGTCGCCAGCCGCATTCCGATTCGCGAGCAAGGCGTCCAGACCGGCGCGGTGCTGACGCTGCAGGATGCGCAGGCGGTGCAGCGCGCCGATCGCAATATCCGCGTGCAGGCGAAGCAGCGGCAGTTCAAGGCGCGTTACCGGCTCGACCAGATCGCGGGCGAGGGCAGCGGCATGGCGCTTGCCAGGACCAAGGCCGGGCACTACGCGCTGTCGGAGTCGACGGTGCTGATCACCGGCGAGAGCGGTACGGGCAAGGAGCTCTTCGCACAGGGCATCCACAACGCGAGCCGCCGGTGCGACGAAGCCTTCGTCGCCGTGAACTGCCCGGCGATCCCCGAGAACCTGCTGGAGAGTGAGCTCTTCGGCTACGACGAGGGCGCCTTCACCGGCGCGCGGCGCGGCGGCAAGCTGGGGCTCTTCGAGGCGGCGCACGGCGGCACGATCTTTCTCGACGAGATCGGCGACATGCCGATCATGCTGCAGACCCGGCTGCTGCGCGTTCTGCAGGAGCGCGAGATCCTGCGCGTCGGCGGCTATACCTCGATCCCGGTCGACGTGCGCGTCATTGCCGCCACGAATGTCGACCTGCACGACCAGATCGCCAACGGCAGCTTTCGCAAGGACTTGTTCTATCGCCTCAACATCCTGCACCTGGAACTGCCGCCGCTGCGTCAACGGCGCGAGGACGTGCCGGCGCTCGCCGCGATGCTGGCGCGCGCGCTGCTCAAGCGCACCGGCTCCAGCCTGCGTGCCGCCGACTTCCTGCCGCAGCTGATGCCGGCGCTGCAACGCCATAGTTGGCCGGGCAACGTGCGCGAGATGGAAAACGTGATCGAGCGCGTGATTGCGTTCTACACGCCGCTTGGCGGCGTGGCAGACCCGGAGACGCTGAAGTTCGTCGCGCCCGAGCTGTTCGCCAGGGAGCCGGAAGTGCAGCGCGAGTTCGGCGGGCCGGTTGCCCTGCGCGCGCTCAGCCGCGCCAGCGAACTGGCCCATGCGCGCGAAGTGCTGAGCGATTGCGGCGGTGACCACGCCATGGCAGCCAGGCAGCTCGGCATCAGCCGGACCACGCTGTGGCGAAAGCTGCGAGAGGGCTGAGCCGGGACGTGGCACGCATGTTGCCTTCAAGGCACTCCGAGACCTCCGGAGATGCCGATGAAGAAGCCCGCCCCGACCACCCTGTTCGACAATCTGTGGGACCAGCACGTGATTGCCTCGCTTGGCGATGACCATGACCTGCTGCACGTCGACCGCCACTACATCCATGATCTGGTCGGGCCTGCCGGCTTCGCCGATCTCAGGGCACGCGGACTCGCCGTTCGCAATGCGCCGCTCAACATCGCCTGCGTGGACCACTCGGTTTCGAGCGCCCCGGGACGCACCGCGGATACCACCGCGTTCAGTAGCGCACTCGTACGCGACTTCCGGCGCGAGACCACGGCGGCCCGCGTGCGGATCTACGACCTGTCCGATCCCGGCCAGGGGATCATCCACGTGGCAGGGCCCGAACTCGGTCTCACGCTACCTGGCCTCTCGATCGCGTGCGGCGACTCGCACACCTGCACGCACGGCGGGCTCGGCGCGCTCGCCTTCGGCATTGGCTCGAGCGAGATGGTCCACGTGCTGGCCACGCAGACCATCGTGCAGGCGAGGCCTCGCCGCATGCGCGTGCGCTTCGAGGGCCGGCTCCCCGCCGGCGTGGAGGCCAAGGACCTGGTGCTGCATCTGATCGGCCGCATCGGCACAGCGGGCGGACAGGGCCATGCCATCGAATTCGCCGGCAGCGCCGTGCGCGCGATGGGCGTGGAAGGCCGCATGACGATCTGCAACCTGTCTATCGAGTTCGGCGCCAAGATCGGCATGATCGCGCCCGACGACACGACCTTCGAGTTCGTGGCGAACCGCCGCTTCGCGCCGAAAGGCGCGCAGTGGGATACGGCGCTCGCGCAATGGCGCGATCTGCCCGGCGACGAGGACGCGAGCTTCGAACGCGAGCACTCGGTCGATGTGTCGCAGGTCGCGCCGCAGATCAGCTGGGGCACGAGCCCGGAACAGACGATCGCGATCGGCGACGTCGTGCCGGAACCCGGCCAGGAGCGAGATCTCGCACGCCGCGCTGCGATGTCGGCCGCGCTCGACTACATGGGACTGAGGCCGGGCCAGCCCATTGCCGGCACGCCGGTCGACTGGGTCTTCATCGGCTCCTGCGCGAACAGCCGCCTGCCGGACCTGCAAGCCGCGGCAGCCGTGATTCGGGGCCGAAAGGTGGCGCCCTCCGTGCGCGCGTGGGTGGTTCCCGGCTCGCAACAGGTCAAGCGCGACGCCGAGGCGCTGGGATTGCACCGCGCCTTCCTCGACGCGGGCTTCGAGTGGCGCGAGCCAGGCTGCTCGATGTGCGTGGCGGTCAACGGCGAGACGTTGCAGCCGGGACAGCGCTCCGTTTCAACTTCCAACCGCAATTTCATTGGCCGTCAAGGAGTGGGGGCCCGCACCCACCTGGCGAGTCCCAGCATGGCCGCCGCCGCCGCGCTGGCCGGCGCCATCGTCGATGCGCGGCAGTATTGAAGAACCTTCGCCATGCAAGCCTTCACCACCCTCACCGCCATCGCTGCGCCGCTGCTTCGCAGCAACATCGACACCGACGTGATTATCCGGATCGAGAAGGTCGTGCTGCCCCGCCCCGATCAGGGACGCTGGGCCTTCGCAGCCTGGCGCTACCTGCCCGACGGCACGGAGAACCCGGCCTTCGTGTTGAACGAGTCGGCCTACCGCGATGCGCAGATCTTGCTCGCTGGCGCCAACTTCGGCTGCGGCTCGTCGCGCGAGGCCGCGGTGTGGGCGATGCAGGCGATGGGGCTGCGCTGCGTGATCGCGCCGAGCTACGGCGACATCTTTTTCAACAACTGCTTCCAGAACGGCATGCTGCCCGTGGTACTTCCGGAGGACGCCATACGTTTGATCGCTGAGGGGCTGGCGACGGATCCGGCGCGGCACCCGGTGAACATCGATCTGGTGCAGCAGTGCGTGACGACCTTTGATGGCGAGCGCCATCCGTTTCAGATCGACGCGCTGCGCCGCGACGGCCTGCTCAGCGGGCTCGATGCCATCAGCATGACCCGCCAGCGCGAACCGGAAATCACCGCCTACCAAGCCATCGATCGCGAGCGCCGACCGTGGGTCTACGAATCAGTACCTGCCGTCAGGCCAGCGTCGCCTCGATTTCCATCTTCAAGCCAGTCATGAGTCGGCGCACAGAGTGTCCAAGAAACTGCGGCGGCCGCTCGATCAGACGGCAACGTGCAAGGCTAGGCAGCAAGATGGCGACTTTCGCATGATGTCGTGACGGGCCGGCTACGCGGCTTGATGGGCTCCGCCGAACCAAAGCGTTGATCTTGACGGGCCCATGCTCGATGCAGCATGAAGCGGCTGCTCCACGTAGGTCAGAAGGAGTGCACCTCGTCGCCAGGTCGTCCGATATCGGCGGCTCCGTTGGGCAGTTGCGCCTGCGCCATCGTCAGCGGATTGAAGGTTTCTCGCAGCAACTTGATCTCGCCGTCCTCGGCCACCAGGTACCCGGTGAAAAGATGATGGGCGGTTCGCCCCGTCGCAGCGGCGCGCCCGTGCGCCACATACTCGGCGAACGTCTTTTCCGGCGTCTCGATCAAGATGCGGGTCTCGTCAGGTGCAAATGCGAAGTCCGGATATAGCTCGAGCAACTTGCCAACAAGCGCGGTGATCTCGCGCCGTCCTGCGTAGCGAGGTTCGACCCCGAGCGAGCGCAGGAACGGTAGCTCGAACACCCCGTCTTCTGCAAAGAGCGACGCAGCGCGTTCCGGATCGCGGACCGAGGCGAGGTAGGCCAACAGCAGATCTTTCGATTCTTTCATTCTCATTTCCTTCAGGCAAAGTGGTGGAACGAACCTCGCGCTGCCTTCTCGCGAGGGTCGATATCGGATGTCGACTTACACACGGAGCGTGACGTCGACGTTGCCACGCGTGGCTCGAGTGACGGCAGAGCACATGGGCTCGGTTCATGAGGTCCTCGGCTTCAACACGCGACAAGGTCGAGGGCCGTTGCCAGCCCGCATCCGCCGCGCCAGTTGGGGGTGAGCCCAACGTGGGACTGGTGACAGTCGAGCGGAAGCTCTTCTTGCCGTCTTTCATTCCTACTCGCGCGCGACCTGATAGCGCGGGGCGGGCGTGCCGGTCACAGTTGCCCCGAACATCTCCGCTCGAGCGGTGTCGTAGGTGGCGAACAAGGCATCGTCATGCAAGGCGGGGATGGTGACGGCCTCACCCATATCCAATCCTGCAAGGGCTGCGTCGACACAGTCGTCCGCGGTCATGATGCTTTCGGGAGGCAGTGTGGACAGCGGCACTCCGGAGATCTCCCAGATATCCGTTGCCGTGGCGGCCGGGAGAACCAATTGGACCCGCACGTCGGTGTTCTCCACTTCGTCCTGCAGGCTCCGTGTGAACGTGAGGACGAAGCTCTTCGTCGCGCTGTACACACTGGTGTTCAACGTTGCGTGGAAGCCCAAGACTGACCCAACGTTGATGAGCGCGCCCTTGTTGCGTTCCAGGAAGCCCGGGAGAACCGCGCGACTGAGTAGGGCGAGCGCCGTGACGTTCAGGTCGATCATGGCCGCGACGGCATTTAACTTCACGGTAGACACCGGCGCGACGGTTGAGGTTCCGGCGTTGTTGACCAGCACCGTCACGGTTGGGTCGCTCGCCAGCGCCGCTGCGACAGCGTCCAGATCAAAGGACATCGCGAGGTCGGCCACGCGCGTCTCGACCGCCACGTCGTACTTCTCGCGCAGTTCCCCCGCGAGCGCCTCCAGTCGGTCACCGCGGCGGGCGATCAGTAGCAGGTCGTGGCCGCGCTTGGCCAACCGCTCGGCATAGATGCGTCCGATTCCGGCAGACGCGCCGGTGACTACGGCTTTGCCGAGCTTGGAGTCGAGGACTTTGGTCATTCAGTTTCCTTCCTAGGTGAGGCGCGTGGGATACGTGCAGTGTTTGAGGTCAAGCACTTTCTAGAACAAGCTCAGGAGCACAGATGAGATACCCAGCAGCCGAGACGGCGCATAAGCATGAACGGATTCTCGACAAGGCTTCTCGCCTCTTTCGGGAGCGAGGCTTTGGCGGCGTGAGCGTGGGCGAGATCATGAAGGCGACCGGACTCACGCACGGACCGTTCTACAACCACTTCGAGTCGAAGGAGGCCCTCATGAGAGAGAGCTTCGAGCACCGGGGGAACGAGTCGTTGGCGGCGCTCGATCGGGATTGCACGACGCCGGAAGGGATGTCAGCGTATGTCGACTACTACCTGAGTGCTCGTCATCGAGATGCGCCGGGTGATGGCTGCCTGATGCCTGCGCTCGCCGCAGAGGCCGCGAGGGTGCAGGGTGTTCGTCCGTCATTTGCCCAGTTCGTGGATGCAACGGTGCAACGATTCGCCAGATACGTCCCCTGGCAGTCCAAGCGCACCGCACGGGGAGACTCCATCCGGATGCTTGCCTCCATGGTTGGCGCGGTTGTCCTGGCCCGAGCCGTCGCCGACGAAGCGCTTTCGGATGAGATTCTTGAGGAAGCGCGAAGGGGGCTCATGCCTGACATTGGGCTATCCAGCAGCGATTCGCCAACGACAACGGGCAAAGGCAGGAAGTGAGGATCGGGTTTCTCCAGATAGGCCATGCGCTTTCGGGCGACCGAGTCGCGGGCGGTGTAACGCTTCACTTCCGTCGGCGTCAATCCGTACACGTGCGCGGCGTTGAGACCGAATAGCTTGGCCCGCAGCGCAGGCGTCATCTCGGATAGCCCTCCCATCAGGGCCAGCAGGCATGTCAGCTTGCACAACAGGCCGGATACATGACGGCGGCCCTGCCTCCTGATTCTTCACGCACGCGAGCTGCTTGCGGTCCGGGAGGCGCCCAAATCAGACCTCCCCTGGTATTTCTTTGCGTCGATCATCTTCATGGTTCACCGTCAAAATCGGCCAGCCTCTCCTCCAGCCACGCCGCGGCATTTTTTAGAGGCGGGGCGATGCGCTTGATTTCGGCGGCCAAGTCCGGCTGAACGTCGGCTTTGCCGCAACTGAGCCCCATCACAGTATGTCGCCGACCCACGTGAATTGGAACCGCCACACCGTAGGCGTCGCGCTGGTACCCGCCGAGCACCTTGCAGACACCGGAACGTTCCATTTCCGAGAAGCTTTCCTTTATCCCGTGAAGCATGCTGCGTTCGCGTTCCCCTGCTGCCCGCCTTAGTTGCGAAATCAAGTTGGCGCGTTGAACCTCAGGCTGAGCCCACAAGTAGGCGTGTCCGATCGAGGTTGTTCCCATCGGCAGCACCGAGCCCACCCCCAGTCGCAGCGTGGCCACTTTGTCGCTGGCGCGATAGGCGACATAGATCATGTCCAGCCCATCGGCGATAGCAAGGGCCACAGCGACGCCAAGCCGGTCGGCGAGATCCTGCATGGAAGGCCCGGCCGCCTGCAGCAGTTCACTGCCTGCCACGAATGCATGTCCGATGCCCAGCGGTCCGGCCGCAAGTTCGAAGTTCCGGCCGCCTCGCACATGCTGGAGGAATCCAAGTTGCAGCATCGTGCTGGTTAGGCGAGACACAGTCGCCTTGGACAGACCCGTGACCCGTACCAGGTCAGAGTTGGACATCGGTGCGCGCGCTGACCGGAACGAACGCAGAACCTGCATGCCTCTGGAAACTGTCAAGAGCGCAGCGCTGCCGGTTCCACGGTCCATGGCGCTCATTTGGGCTCCCTGGCCTGCTGGATGCGCCGCGCTACGCTGAGCAGGCGAGGTCCCAGCTCTCGCTGAATGCGAGCCCGTGTGATCTGCGCACTGGAGCCGACGCTGGCAACCACAAAGGGTGCGCCGCCCTCCATCACAACGGGAACGGCCACGATGCCCAGGTTGCGGTCCCACTCTCCGATGGATGTGCAATAGCCTACGTCGTACAACTCACCCAGCGCCTTGCCGAGACGGCGGCGCAGCCGAGGCCAGTCGCGCGGCGAGCGGCGTTCGACGGTCTCCATGAGGTAGTACCGCTCGAGTTCAGGCAAGGCCGCAAACAGCGCCCAGCCCATCGGGGATGAAGCAATCCCGTTGCGCGCACCCACGTCCAGGTTGAGCGCCAGTGGAGCGTGGGCACTGCTGCAGCTCTCGAGCACAACAAGATCCAGCCGATCGCGCGAACTCAAATTGACCTGCACCCGCTGACTGTCAGCGAGGTCCTGCAAATCCTCTCGTGCGGTGCGCTGGAGGTCGAAACCGGCGAAAGCCGCATACCCGAGTGCTAGCACGGGAGCCGCGAGGCGGTACTTCCGTTCATCCTCGCAGTAGTGCAAGTAGCCAGCCACCACGAGAGACTTCGCGATCCGCGCGACAGTCGAGGCAGGCAGTTTCGTGCGCGTTGCAAGATCCCGATTGCTTAGCCTGTAGTCCTGAGGCGTGAACGCGCCAAGTAGCGCGAGCGCCCGGGCAAAGGGTGCCACCATGGCGCCACGATTCGCGTCAGTTGCCGGCGCCGCGCTCCGGCGCGCAGCCGCCACGGCCACCGTTCCCCCATCGGGGTCGGATGGATTTGCTGTGGCCTCCGGCATGAGCCGATTAGCTGTCGCCATCGGTGACCGCGTTGCGGATGTCTTCCAAGGCTGTGAGGTTGTCCAGGGATGACAGGTCGCCCGGTGGCGTGCCAAACGACACGCTGCAAATCACGCGACGCATGCTCTTACGAGGTCATTCGGGCTTGATGCCCAGATCGCGCGCGATGACCTTGCCCTTCTCCGCTTCGCTGCGAACATACGCACCGAGCTCTTCCACGGTGCTGCCTTTCACCACGTAGTCCGAGAACTTCTTCAGGCCCTCGTCATTGAGCGCTGCATTGACGGCGGCGTTCAGCTTGTTAACGATGGGTTGCGGAGTTCCGGTGGGAACAAAAAAACCGAACCAAAGCGTGTGATCGAAGCCGGGGAAGCCACTCTCAGCGAAAGTGGGAACTTGCGGCGCAGAAGGAAGGCGCGATTTCCCGGTGTATGCCAGGGCGACGAGGTCGCCGGCCTTGATGTGTTGTTCGGCTGCACTCCAGGTGTAAAGCAGCATCGAGATGCGTCCCGCCAGTAGATCGACGATGGAGGTGTTGGAGCTGCGATACGGCACCGGGAGGATGTTCAGTCCGGCCTTGCGTTTGAAGACCTCGTTCGCGACCTGAGCGCCGTTGCCGGAGAACCCGTAGCTGAACTTGCCAGGGTTCGCCTTGGCCAGCGCGATGAACTCGGAAAGATTCTTGACGCCCAGGGACTTGTTGACCAGAAGGAAAAGACCAGTGTCAAGTGCGTGGCTGACGGGAGCCAAGTCCTTCTGGGGGTCATATGTCAGCTTATAGAACATCGGGTTCTGCACAAAGATGGTCGCCGTTCCGTAGAACAACGTGTAGCCATCCGGTGCAGCCTTGGCGACCCTCGATGCCCCGATGGATCCCGAGGCGCCGGGAATGTTGTCGATGACGACGGGCACATTGAGGTAATCGCCAATGCCCTTCGCGATGACGCGAGCTGTGGCGTCAACCACGCCCGGGTCGTAGGGCACCACGAGGTGGATAGGCTTGTCCGGATACTGGGCAAAGGCACCAGTCGCGATCAGGGCCAGCGCCGCAGCGGTCGCCAAGAACAATTGTTTCACGTGGTCTCCTTGAGTCGTCAACGGACTACGACGGAAGTTACCAAGCTGGCACCAAGATTGTCAAATGACATGTACGGTTGTATAAGTACAAACACGCTGTTGATCTGTTGCCGATGTCTGACTTCGGTGGTCAAACGACTGAAGACGGGGCCGAGCAAGGAGTGCCGGCTATCTGGCGCTGAGGGAGGATGGCCCATGCCTCCGATGATGGCCGCGGCAAAACCACGTCATGGTGGCGCCAGAGCCGACCTGCATGCTGATCATTGGAGTCAGTACGGCACCAGCGACCGCCCACAACAGGTGGCCAGGATAAAAGACAGGCTCGCCATGCGTTCTGCGTCGATGCCGAGTGAGGCTGCCGCTCGGCGGTTCACGGCAACGGCCCTGTTGCCATCCTTTTTAGACGATGCGGTCGCGCTCCAGCGGATCGACATCGAGTGCGGAGCAGTCCGGCTTGATGAAGTCCGACGTGCCAAAAGCGGTGTACCTGGCTTCCATTCGCCACCGGGCGCAATCTGCCTCGATCAACGTATCGGAACCTGTGGATGTTGAGAGTTCCGCGCGGGGGCACTGAAATTCGCTGTCCGCTGAAAACTAAAACATGGTCAGCCTCTGCGGCGATGATTGGAATGATCTGGATGCCGGAGGAGCCGTTGCCAACGACACCGACTCTGAGGCCCCGCAAGGACTGCTGTTCTGCGGGCCACATCGCAGAATGCAGTAGCGTGCCTTTGAGACGCGCTATGCCCTCACTCTTCGGTAGCCGCGGGACGGAATGGACGTCATCGGAGAAGGAGTAGTCGTATCTCTCCAGATTGCACCTCGCCCCTGAGTATCAATTCCGGAATCAGGCCGCGCAAGCCATTGTACATAGACAACACGTTTTTACATAAGCGCTGTCGCCTGCTAGCATGGAATGCAGCAGCCCGCGCATGTCTTCCCTCCCATGTCCGGGCGCCTGCGCATCCAACGCCAACCAACCTGGAGACCATGAATGACCGCCTCGACAACGCTGACCACGCGTCCCCTTACCGGGATGTTGATGTTTGGCACCGAAATTCTCGACTTCGATGTTCACGCCCAGCATGCACAGGCCACTTACGATGGAATCAAGGCATTGGCGGACGAACGCTTGCTGCTGCTGATTCGTGCGCGACCGATGACAGAGGAGCAACACGTTGCGCTGAGTTCGGGTCTCGGGGTGCCGGACAGGCCAGTGGACGGTTCCTGGACGTCGGTGAGGAATCCGATGATTCTCAGGCTCGGCAACGTGGCTCAGGACGGCAGGCATCTGGCGCCGACCGCCCCGCAGACGGCCTATGCAAGGGAGGCAGAGAATTGGCACAGCGACGGCTCATTCCGGCCGATGCCGAATTACCTTACCGTACTGCATTCGCTGGAGATTCCTCCCGAAGGAGGCGACACGCACTTCGCTTCGATGGTGGCTGCATTCGACGCGCTCGACCTTGCAACGAAGAAGCTCCTGCGCACCCTGCAGATGGAGCACCCCTATCCCCACAAGGACGTGGTGATCAAGGATTGGCAGGGCCAATCCATCAAGTCTTCAACTCACCCCGTCGTGCGCAGCTTGCCGGACGGACGCGAGGCTTTGTTCCTATCCATCCGCGGGCGGATTGTCGGGATGGATCCGAAGGAGAGCGCCACACTGATCAACAGCCTTTTCGCGCATTGCACGCAGGCGCGATTTGTCTATGCGCACCGATGGCATGTCGGTGATACCTTGATCTGGAACAACCGTGGCCTCATCCACCAGGCGCAGCTCTATGACGGCAGGCACCGCCGCCTCCTTCAGCGCACGGAGGTCACCGAGAGGCCTGTTACACAGCCCTGACTCGGAATTGTTGGGCGCTGAGGCCGGTGTGGCGCACCAGCTTCAGTCGCCCTTCCTCGGCGCTTTGATCGGTTGCCACCCAGCGAATTGGGGCCAGATGCGTGCGACCACCGCCCCATTAAAGTCCCAGCCGATGCATTGGCCGAGGTGGTACGGTGGCACCGTCTGCGTGTCGCGGTTCTCCTTGCCGGCAGCTCGAATCTGCATCTGCCGTGTGCCGGCAACGGTCTGATAGGCGGCCGAAGCCATATTGAACAGGAGCTCGCGCACGTGGGTGCAGCCGCGTGCCTTGCCAAGTGCCTCGTCAATAGCTTGGCGCCAGCCGGGGCCAAGCCGCGCGCCTACCAGATTGAGAAGCGGCGGCTGTGTGGCTTGGCACTCGGCGAACGGCGTGTGTGGTAGCGAGCTCCAGACGTCGTGCACGAGGAGTTCGTCGTCGATCGTCAGCCGCAGCAGCATCTGGTGGATCGGCGTGCCTGCGGAAATCTTGACATGCTCGGCGGTAAGCCCGTCAAAGGTCTTGGTGTCGCGCAATTCGGCCTCAATCTCCCATAGCCGGTCATCTCGGAGGTAGCCTCGAAAGACCGTGGTGCGAGTGTGCATGAGGCGACCCGCCGGCGGCGGTGTTTCGCGGCGCTCGAGGTCGCTCATGTCATCCACACCGGCTCGGTAGAAGGCGCGCAGCTGGTCGAGATGTGATCTGGTACGACCAGGATTTCCTGGCGAAACAGGCCGCGCAGCAGTTCGACGTCGGGGCCCGCGAGCGGCGGACCCTCCAGCATGAGCGTGAACACCGTCGGCATATCGACGCTTGCGGGCTTCAGCTGCAGCCGGAAAGCGCGTCCCTTCGTCGCGGGCAAACGCTCCAGGATAGCGCGCACTTGATCCGCATAGACCTTCACGCCCTTCACCTTGCGCATCTGGTCCGCCCGCCCGCGAATTCCTCCCAGAAGTGTGAGAGTTCTGCCGCAAGCACATGGCACGTGCCCCATCGCCGAGAGGTCACCCGTGCGGTAACGTACCAGGGGCATGACCTCCTTGTTCAACTGGGTGACGACAATCTCACCCACTTCGCCCTCGGGCACGGCGTGCTCCGAGTCGGGGTCCAGTATTTCCAGATGGACGAAGCCTTTGGCGATGTGCAGCCCGGCCTGGTGCCGGCATTCGCGCGCCATGGGGCCCGTTTCGGCCATGCCGTACGACTCGATCAGGATTACGTCAGGTCCGAGCGCGCTTCGTACTGCATCCTTGTACCCGGGTAGAGCGGAGAGGGGCTCGCCCCCTGCCAGAAGCAGCCGGATGGGCGGCGCACCTGCCTGTGCCAGCTTGACCGCAAAGGACGGATTGCCGCACAGGACCGTCACCTGCCAGCGCTTCATGAGCTCCACCGTTCTCTCGGTATCGCCCGGGCCGACCGGAATGATCTTCGCGCCCAGTTCTTCGAACGCGTCCTGCAGCATCAGACCCCCGGGCAGCAGGCTGTAGCTCAACGTGGTGATCGCCACGTCGTCCTCGGTCACCCCGGCACGGCAAAGCAATTCGGCATTCGCGCGCCGCATCACCGCCAGATCGTTGCGGGAGAAATAGACTGGGCGAAGCCCCTCTGCCGAGGGCGTGAGATTGACTCTCGCCACATCGCGGTTGAAGAAGCTGCCGCGAGGGGGATCGGTCTCCAGCGTGTCCTTGGCAAACGTTCCGCGCGGAACCGTCGGCACTTGGGCAAACTCCGCGAGCGTGCCAATGGACAAATGATCACGGCCCCAGAGAGTGCGATACAGGGGGTACGCTGAAGCTCGATGCAGTTGGCGGTTCAGATGTTCAAGCAAGGTCGATTCATGCATTCGTGTTCCCCACCTGCATTGCAGCGCCGCTGCGGAGTAGCGCGTGCACTTCGGACTGCCCGAAACCCCACGCGAGCAAACTCTCCTCGGTGTCCTGGCCCGCGCACGGTGCGGCTCCGCGGATCCCGGAGGGTGTTCGCGAGAAGCGGGGGGAGGGTGCTGGTTGCGTCAGTCCTTCCACCTCGACGAATGCCTGCCGATCGATGTTGTGAGGATGACTGGGTGCTTCGGCCACCGAAAGCACGGGCGAGACGCATGCGTCGACTCCCCCGAAAGCTTCCTCCCAATCATGCCGTGTTCGCGTCTTGAACGCGGCGGCGATGCGTGCCTTCAATTCAGGCCAACGTGATTGGTCGTGCTGCGAGGGAAGCTCTCCGACGTTGAGGCCCAGGACCCGCAGCAAGTTGGCATAGAAGCCAGGCTCCAGGGCGCCGACAGACATGTACTTTCCATCTGACGTCTCGTAGACGTCGTAGAACGGCGCTCCGCTGTCCAGCATGTTGGTGCCCCGCTCGTCGCGCCACGATCCGTGCGCAAGCCGGCCCCAGAGCGATGTCATGAGCTGCGCCGTACCGTCGACGATCGAAACATCGATCACCTGCCCCTTGCCGGAGGAGCGGACCTCGTACAGCGCAGCCAGCACGCCGGCCACCAGCATCGAGCCCCCCGCACCGAAGTCACCGAGAAAGCTGTGGGGCGGCGTGGGCGGCTGCTCATGCCTGCCGATCGCATGCAGCGCACCCGCGAGCCCGATGTAGTTGATGTCGTGACCGGCGGTGGTCGCGAGAGTCCCGCTCTGGCCCCAGCCCGTGGTGCGCGCATACACCAGGCTGGCATTCCGAATCCAGCAGGCATTCGGCGACAACCCGAGGCGCTCCATGACGCCGGGTCGGAAGCCCTCCATGAGAACATCGGCCTTCTCGACCAGTCGAAGTACAGCTTCCACGCCCTCGGGCCGCTTCAGGTCGAGTGCTACCGATTTGCGGCCGCGGCCAAGCAGGTCGAAGCGCGCCGAGGGGCCGATGCTGGGCACCGGCACGGCCCGGTCGATGCGCAGCACGTCGGCGCCAAGATCGCACAGCACCATCCCGCCGAATGGCGTGGGCCCTAGGCCCGCCATCTCGATGACCTTCAAGCCTTTGAGCGGTCCCATCAGCTTGCTCTTCCCGCTTCGTCGACCACGCGCAGCGTCTTGTAGCCGAGGTACTTGAGCTGGTCGTGAAACTCCGCGTTCACCTCGACCGCGAGCTCTGCCCGCAGATGCGCTGCGATCCGCAGCGCCGCATCGTGTGCCTGATCGGCAGGCAGGGACGCCGGACGCAGCAGCCGAACTTCCAATGTGCGCACTGGCTGATCGCGGCGAACGAGGCTGAACTCCAGGTTCCGCCCTTCGGCGCTGCGCGAGAGGCTCTCCTCGACCTGGTAGGGGTAGACCGCGCCACCTTCCACAGGAACGCGGTTCGCGAGCCTGTCCAGCAGGGTGAGGCGTCGGGTGGTCCTTCCACAGGCGCACGCCCCGGTGTGCATGCGATACAGGTCTTCCGTGCGCCAGCGCAAGTGCGGCGTTGCTCGCCGATAGAAGTCGGTGAGGACGAGCTCGCCGAGCTCGCCGTCCTTCGCGGGGCGGCCGGTTCCCGGGTCGATCAGCTCTACCAGCGTGAGATCGTCGCCGTGCCAGTGTTCGCCGTGGTGATGCTCGCAGTGTGTGCTGAACAGGTTGAAGTCGGAGCCTTGTCCCGAAAGCGTGAAGACGTCGACGCCGAGCTCCTTCTTGAACTCCTCGCGGGCTTCGGCTCCCAGCGCGGCTCCACCAAGGATTGCACGCGTGTACCCGAGGGGTTTCCCTGCGCCGGAAGCCTTCACATGGCGCAACATCGCCCGGAGCGTCGGCAAGCCGGCGAACAGGAAGGTCGGCTTCAGCGATTGGGCGACGTCGACGTAGCGAGGAATGTGCAGCGGGTCATGATCGTCCGAAAGCACCCACTTCACGCCTATGCGCTGCGCGGCCAGCCGGAAGATGGTCGCGCCGGGCATAGAGGGCGTCGTCAACAAGTGGAAGGTATCCGTCGAACGCAAGCCGCAGCACCATAGGAGGCGCGCCGCGATCTGTACGTTGTGGTCGAGGTCCTGCGCGGTGTAAGCCTGAAAGGTCCTACGGCCGCTGGTGCCCGCCGACGGGCCGGCCAGGACGATGTCAACCGTAGGTACGCACAGATGAGGCAACGCATTTCCGGATTGCTCCATGGCGTCGCGCAGGTCCTGCTTGGATGTAAGCGGCACGGCCTCGGCGTAGTCCGCAAGTGTGTTGACACTCTTGATCCTCTCCTCGTTCATTGCGAGGCGCTCCCTGTAGAAGGGCGAGTGCCGAGTCACCCAATCGAGGACCGTGCGTACGCCCTGCAGCTGAAGCCGCTGTTGCTGCGCCGGGTCGCGCGTCTCTGCCGGCTCATCCCACAAGTTCTTTTGCGTGTTCATTGAAGGGGTTGGATGTTGAATTCTTTCAGCAGGCGCACATAACGCTGGTACTGCTCCGCCGTATAGGTGCCGAGTTGGTCCGGGCTCGACCCTTCAAGCACGAAGCCGTAGTTCGCCAGTACCTTCTCGTAGACCTCGGGGCGCTTGAGTACAGCAGTTATGGCGCGACTGAGATGACTGGCGATCTCTTTCGGCATGCCGGGAGGACCATAGATGGCGAGCCACCCGGGCATGTCGACGATGCCCGGAAGGCCCGCTTCGTCCAGTGTGGGCACCTCCGGCAATATCGGACTGCGCCCCGATGACGAGGTTGTTGCCAGCGCACGGACCTTGCCCCCCCTGACCTGTGCGGCGGCCAAACCCACATCCGTGAACATCATGTGGACCTCCCCGCTCATGACGTCCACCAATGCCGGTGGCGTTGCCTTGTATGGCACGTGGATGACATCGATTCCCGCAGCCTTCTTCAGCAATTCCATGTAGAGAATGCCACCGAGATTGCCGGTGGCGTAGCTCAATTTTCCCGGGTTCGCCTTGGCATGGTCGACAAGCTCCCGCAGGCTCTTCCACGGCTGGCTGGCTTTCACGACCAGCGCGTAGGAACCGGCTCCGAGCATGGACACCGGTGTCATGCCTTTCACGGGGTCATAGCTGACGCGGGGCAGGAGGCCGGCGGCGTTGGCCACCATGGCCGTGGATCCCTGGAAGAGGACGTAACCGTCTGGGGCCGCTTTGGTCCCCTGCTGCACGCCGACATCGGTATTGGCCCCGGCACGGTTCTCGATGATGACGGTTTGCCGCAGCGCCGCTGACAACGGCTCCGCCACGCTCCGCATGATCACATCCGCAGCCGAGCCTGGCCCGTTGGGCACGATGAACGTGATGGGTTTCGAGGGGTACTGCGCAAGGGCCGCTCCCGCTGCGACAAGCAATGCAAGGAACGTGAAGGCCCTGGGTCGCCGGATGACTGCATACATCGATGTCTCCTTCGGTCGGTAGATCATTGTCATGGACGAACTCCGTCCGTGCGCTGACCGACAAATACTCCGTTCGCGGAACCAACTTGTCAAATGAATCCGCCTATTGCTCTAATACAAACGCCCAGCTAGCTTGCAGATCCGTCTTTCGATTTCGTGCGCCGGGTGTCTAAGCCTGTTCTTGACAATGCTGCCACGTTTGTCAGAATGGTCGTCCATTTGTATGGAGACAATAATGGCCGAGAAAAAGAGCAACGGCACCTGGTTGTACTTAGACAATCCCCTATACTTCCGCGATCCACAAAGGAGGCTTATGCAAAGACCGTCACCGCCGCGAAAGCGTGGGCCCGCGTCGTCCACGCCAGAGCGCAAGAAGCCGGTGCGCGTCCGCCCGGTGCCGGCCGTCTCAAGGGCAATCGCCATCCTTCGACTGCTGGGCCGCAGCGAAGAGGGATTGGGGGTCAAGGCGATCGCCGATGAACTGGGACTCGTCACGAGCACCTGCCTGCACATCCTGCGTGTCTTGGTCGATGAGGATCTGGTCCGCATCGAGGCGTCCACCAAGCGCTACAGTCCCGGCCTCGGCATGGTGAGCCTGGCTCGGAGCGTTCTCGAGAGTCTTAACTTTCCTTCGGCTGTTCAGCCGGTTCTGGACGGCATTGCCGCGAAGTGGGGCGTGACGGCGATCGGTGTCGTCGTCAGCGGCCTGGATCACATGACGGTCATCGCCCTGTCGCGGTCGAAAGCTCCGTTCGGCCTGCAAGTCGACGTGGGCAGCAGGTTCCCTGCGCTCGTGAGCGCCACGGGTCGGCTGGCGGCGGCCCACTCGGATTTGCCTTGGCGCGAAATCGAGAAGCAGTTTCGCGCCCTCCGTTGGGGGCAGGCTCCAAGCCCCACGACTTGGCGCAAGGAAGTTGAGCAAGTGCGGGAGCTCGGCTACAGCATTGACCGGAGCAACTACATACCGGGCGTCGTGATCGTCGCCGCTCCGATCCTCGACAACGACCGCTTGACTCACACGCTGGTAGCCGTGGGTGTCTCCGAGCAACTGGACGACAGCACCTGCATAGCGATTGCAAAAGAGCTGAAGAAACAAGCCGACCTGCTCTCCACGGTGCTGCTGCCGAAGCGCTGAGGCAGTCACACACAGCCGCCGCTCGGGTTCGTCCGGGCGAAGATGAGCCGCGCGTTCAGGCGCGCGCGTTGACGGTTCCACATCACCTTCAGGTTTCCCGCTGAGCCACGCGGCGCGACGGCGCGCCCGCTCAGGGATGTCTTCTTAATCTATTGTCTATGTACAAAGACTAGATGCATTTGACAACTCACCTCGCGCCGCGTTGAATTGGTCTGTCACGCAGTTGCGTGGGCGCTGTTCGTGAATTCCAACGGACGACGCTGGTTAACCACAGACAAGGGTATGTTGTGAATTGGTTTGCGCGCTTCTCGGGTTCACTCTTTCTCTTCGCGGCGTCTTGCGGGCTTGCTTTCTCCGCGGAGCGGGATCCATTTCCGGCAAAGGCGCTGACGCTCATAGTTCCTTATGGACCCGGTGCCGCAAGTGACGTGGTTTCACGCTTGCTGGCTGACTCGCTGTCGCGCACCAGCGGTCAACCGGTGGTGCCCATCAATAAACCCGGGGCGAACGGCATCGTCGCTTTGAACGCGGTACAAGCAGCTGCGGCCGACGGGTACACGATGCAGTTCTCAGCAAGCAGTATCGTAAATGAGCAGGTTCTGAAGAAGGGGGCCAGGTTCGACGTCGGCAGGGACGTGATCCCGGTGGGAAGAATCGCGTCGGCACCTCTGGGGGTTTTCGTCAGCAGCCACCTTCCGGTGAACTCGGTCAAGGAACTGATCGAGTACGCGAGGAAGAACCCGGGCAAGGTCACCTATGCATCTCCGGGCGTGGGATCCGTCATCCATCTGGCCGTCGAGCGCCTTCGCCTGGCTACGGGCATCGACCTGCTGCATGTGCCGTATCCGGCCGGCACCGCGCCGGTGCTGACCGCGCTCATCACCGGTGACGTGCTCCTGTACGTCAACGAGATGGGCAGTATGCAAGGTGTCGTCTCCGACGGCAAGGTGAAGGTGCTCGGCACCTTGGCAAGCGTGCGTTCGCCGCTCTTTCCCGATGCGCCGGCGACACCTGAAATGGCAGTTCCGGAGCTGAAGTCCTTCGCTGCGCCTTTCTTCTTCGGGCTGTATGTCAAAGCGGGAACGCCGATCGAGCGTGTCGACAACCTGAACCGAATGCTGGAAAAAAGCATGCACGATCCGCGCCTCCAGGACCGGCTCAAGGGCCTGGGCTACTTGCCTGAATCCTTTGGGGGAACGACCCCCGCGTCGTTCAAGACGATGGTGATGGACGAACTGGCGCGCGCCGAGAGAGTCGTGCACGAGGCCAACATCACGGTACCGCAGTAACAACGATCAGGTTCACTTAACTCCGAGAAGGCTATGCCAAACATAAGCAACGTACTTGAAGACGCGCTGGTGGATTTTGTGATGGGTTTCGATGCAACCCGGCTGAGCGACAAGGCGGCAGCGAACGCCCGGTTGCTGCTTCAGGACCAACTCGCCCTGCAGGTCGGGTCTTCCACGCTGCCATGGTCACGGCAGACCTTGAGCTACGCGCAGACGCTGGCGAAAGACGGCCAGTCGACGATCGCGGGCGAATCGCAGCGTGTTGACGCGATCACTGCTGCGTTCGTCAACTCTATCTACGGGCACGGCTTTGAGTACGACGACATCCTCAGCGGCAGCAGCGCCCACCCGGGCTGCTGTGTGGTGCCGACCGCGCTGGCGTTGGGCGAGGACACAGGGGCCACCCTCCAGGAGGCGTTGAGCGCCATGGTTGTCGGCTATGAGGTGTACACGCGCCTCGGTGTGCTTGCCGCGCCGACGCTAATCGAAAGAGGATGGCATCCGCATTGCGTCCTTGCGAACTTCGGCGCCGCGGCGATCGCCGCGCGCCTGTGGCGTCTTGGCCGCACCCAGACCTTCCACGCGCTGTCGATTGCGATGAGCCATTGTTCCGGAACGACGGAGTACACCTCAACCGGCGGCTCGATCAAGAGGGTGCACTCCGGCATCGGCGTCCAGAACGGAATCCATGCGGCGTCGATGGCAATGGCCGGTATTACGGGCCCGGACAGGTTCCTCACGGGTTCCAAGGGATTCTTCCGCACTTTCATCCAGCGGCCGGCCGCCGATACGGCGGCACAGGCGTTCGATCTCGAACGCAAGCTGCTGATCGAAGACGTCTGGATCAAGCCGTACTGCTGCTGCGGGGCCAACCACGCGTCCATCGACGCGGCGTCGACGTGGCGTTCACGTGCTGGCGACATCGAACGCATCGAACTCCGCGTCCAGCCGAAATCGAATCGGGTCGTCGGCAACCACAACCAGCACATCTATGCGCCGCGCGGCATCACGGAGTTGCAATACGCATTGCCGGTGCAGTTCGCCTTGTCTGTGCTGGGCCGTGGAAATGGCTATAGGACGCACCTGGACTATCTGGACGGGGCGTTGGACCTCAGCGAGGGTGGCGAAATTCTGAACATGGCGCGACGCGTGACGATCGTGGAGGCGCCGGAGCTCGACCGAGACTATGTGGAGAAGTGGGTGACAGAGGCGACCGCTTTCTTCAAGGACGGGTCGCGCGACATCCTGTTCATCGAAGACTCGCGCGGGACACCCGCGAAGCCATTGAGTGCTCACGAGGTCCGTGAAAAGTTCGATGAGCTGACGAGCAGGGTCTTAGGTTCGGCCCAGGCAGGGCTGCTGTTCCAGCGGATGAACGATCACGCAAGCGAAGCTTCCGTGTCCAGCATCACAAGTCTTCTGCATCCGCCCGCCTGAGCACCAACACCTGAAAAGATCATGTTGATTCGTAAAATCATTTCTGCATTCGTCTTGACACTGCTGGCCGGCGTCGTGGCTGCCGATGCTGCCTATCCGGCCAAGACCATCGTGCTGGTTGTGCCCGGACCACCAGGCGGGATTACCGATACCGTGGGTCGCGTGCTGGCAACGAAGCTCAGCGACCAGCTTGGCAAGCAGGTCGTGGTCGAAAATCGCACGGGCGCGAACGGAAACGTGGCCGGCCAGTACGTCGCGCGCGCGCCGGCGGACGGCTACACCGTCATGCTCGGCACTCAAGGAACGCACGCAACCAACCAATACCTTTACAAGTCGCTCCCCTTCGACGCCGTCAAGGACTTCACCCCCGTCCACGGGCTGGTGCTGAGCCCGAACATCCTGATGGTGAACTCTTCCAGTGAATTCCATTCGGTGAAGGACCTCGTGGAGTACGCAAGGAAGAATCCCGGCAAGCTCAATGTCTCCTCGGCGGGCAATGGCTCCGGCACCCACATGGCCGCGGCACTGTTCCAGTCAGAGACGGGGGTGAAGTTCACTCACGTTCCTTTCAGCGGCAGCGCGGTCATCGTGACGTCGCTTATCGGAGGCCAGGTGGACCTGGCATTCGACTATCAGGTGACGACGCTTGCGCATATCCAGAGCGGCAAGCTTCGCGCGCTCGCCGTCACTGCGAAGGAGAGACTCCCCGCGCTGCCGCAAGTGCCCACGATCGGAGAAGCCGGCTATCCGAGTGCGTTGTCCGCGGCATGGCTCGGCTTGTTCGTCCCCTCGAAGACGCCGGCGGCCGTTGTCGATAAGTTGCAAGCGGAGGTCTCGCGTGCAATGCAGGACCCCGGTGTCGCCGAGTCCGTGCAGAGGCTCGGGGGAGTTCCGTTGAAGATCGGCGGCGAGCAGTTCCGTGAGTTCGTGCAGAACGAACGAACTCGCTGGAAGGCAGTGATCGAAAAGTCCGGTGCCACGATTGGCTGATGCGGTATGACATTGCCGCAAGACCATCCATTGGAATCGGAGCTGTTTGAGTTCGTGCGCAGTTATGCGGCACCGCTCAATGCCATCCCAGACAGGCTGCGCTCACTGCTCAAGGACCAGTTCGCGCTCCAGCTCGCTGGTTCGGGGCTGCCCTGGGCCTTGAACGTATCGGCCTACGCAGCATTGCATGCTCGACCGGGGCGCGCCACCGTCGCTGGCGGTTCGTTGAAGGCGGATGCGGCCACCGCGGCCTTCCTCAATGCCGTCTTCGCGCACGGCCTGCAGTATGACGATGTGGTGAGCGCGGCAAGCGGTCATCCAGGTTCTTGCGCAGTGCCGGTCGCGTTCGCGCTCGGCGAAGAGGCGGGGGCGTCGATCGCGGAAGTACTGGGCGCGCTTTTGTGCGGCTATGAGGTCTATGCCCGCCTCGGCATTCTGGCTGCCCCTGACCTTATTCGCAGAGGATGGCAGCCGCACAGCGTCCTGTCCAGTTTTGGAGCTGCAGCCATCGCCTCAAGGCTCTGGCGGCTGGCGCCCACGGAGACCTTCGAGGCTCTTTCAATCGCCGCAAGTCTGGCTTGCGGGACTACCGAGTACACCTCCACCGGCGGCGAGACAAAGCGCGTGCAGTGCGGGATCGGCGCGCGCCATGGTATTCGCGCGGCGGCGATGGCTTTGGCCGGGATCACCGGGCCCGACCGCTTTCTGAGTGGGTCCAAGGGATTCTTCGAGGTCTATGTCGGTCGCGCGGCAACCCGCAGCGACGCGTTCGCGTTGCACCACGAGCCCTGCCTGAACGAGGTATGGTTCAAGCCGTATTGCTGCTGCGCCGCTACGCATGCGGCCATAGACGCAGCATTTGAGTTCCGCCACCGGGCGCTTGACCTGGACCGTGTCGAGGTCCATCTGCCCGGAAAATCGAACAGGGTCGTTGGCAGCTACAACGAACACATTTATCAGCCGCGCAGCATCACGGAGATTCAATTCTCCCTGCCGGTGCAAGTGGCACTCGCGTTGCTCGGGCACCGCAACGGCTACGCCACGCACAAGGCTTTGATGGATGGGCGGGCGGAGTTCGATTTTTCCGAAGTGTTGACCTTTGCGCGGCGAGTGCACGTCGTCGAGGACGCGAGCCTCGATGTTCCGTATGACGACAAGTGGGTGGCGCGTAGCGTGTTCAGGTTCCGCGACGGTACTTCGGCGCAGCGCTTCGTGGAAGACTCGCGCGGGACGCCCTCGAACCCTTTGGACGCAGGCACCTTGCGTGCCAAGTACGACGAGTTGATAGCCGGTGCCGATGCGCGGCGCCAGGGGGAGGTGCTCTGGAATGCCGTGGACAACATTGACCTCGATGGTCCTGTGGACCAGATCACTCGCTGGCTTGCCCGCTAATTCGGGCGCCGTGCCGATACTGGCATATGAAGAATGATCCTAGATGAATTCTGACAATCATCAAAATCCTCGCGACGACAGCGTGTGGTGTCTGCAGAACTCCGTGCGCCAGCAGTGGCAAGGCAACAGGGCAGGGCCGCTCGCCGGCGTGCGGGTGCTCGACTTGTCGCGCGTACTCGCCGGGCCATTGTGTGCGCAGCTCCTGGCTGACCAGGGCGCCTCCGTCACCAAGGTCGAGGCCCCCGCCGGCGACGAGACTCGTTTGCTCGGGCCTCCGTTTGATTTATCGGGTACGGCGGCTTACTTTGGGGCGGTGAATCGCGGCAAGCGGTCGATCGCGCTTGACCTTACCCTGGCGGAGGGGCGTCAGGTCCTGGATCGGTTGATCGCGAACTCCGACATCTTGATAGAGAACTTTCTGCCCGGCACGATGGCGAAGTGGGGATTCGACTACGACAACACGCTCGCAACAAAGCACCCGCTGTTGATCTATTGCCAGATCACCGGTTTCGGCACCGACGGGCCGCTCGGAGGGTTGCCTGGTTACGATGCGGTCGTTCAGGCGATGTGCGGGTTGATGAGCGTGAACGGCGCCGCCGAAAGCGGCCCAATGCGCCTGGGCGTGCCGGTCGTCGATCACCTGACAGCGTATGTCGCGCTTACTGGTGTCCTTACCGCGTTGCACGATAGGACCCGAACCGGCAGGGGCCAGAAGGTGGAAGCCTGCCTCTTCGACACCGCCTTGAGTCTGCTCGTGCCCCATGCGGCCAACTGGCTCATGTCCGGCAAGTCTCCACAGTTGCTGAGTAGTGCACATCCAAACATCGCGCCCTACGACAAGTTCAAGGTGCTCGATGGTGAAATTTTCCTCGGCGTGCTGACGGACGCGCAATTCGGCAAGCTCTGCGGCTGCACCGGTCTTGACTTGGCGGACCAGGAACGGTTTGCTAGCAATGCCATGAGGCTGAAGAACAGGGAAGCGCTGCGCGAGTGTCTTGAGCAGGTGCTCAGTGGCTATCGCAAGGAGGCGCTTTGCAACCTGCTGATGCGCGCCGGCGTTCCCGCCGCACCTGTCAATTCCGTTCCGGAGGCATTGCAGCATCCTCATGTCGGGCACCGGGGAATGCTCGCCGGCGAAGGCGCGTCGCGTCGCCTGGGCCGAAGCGTTCGACTCGAGCGCTCGCCGGATCGATTGGCCACGACCGTGCCAAGACTGTCGGAACATGCGAGCGAGATCCTGACAGACCTCGGGTTTGACGTCGAGGCATGTGATGTCCTGATTCAGTCAGGTGGCGTTGTAACGGGCGAACGCAAGGTGAACGCAGCATGATCGACACACCGACGCGCGGTCCGCTGGACGGCATGAAAGTTGTGGACCTGACAACGGTTCTCATGGCGCCGCTCGCCACCCTGCTCATGGCGGAGATGGGCGCATCCGTCACCAAGGTTGAATCCCCTGGTGGCGACACGCTCAGGGACATCGGCGACAGCAGCGGCTCACGCGTCGGCCCTCTGTTTCTTCACGCCAACCGAGGCAAGAAGAGCGTCGTGCTTGACTTGAAGAAGGCCGAAGGCCGCGACGTACTCCTGCGGTTGCTGGCGGCTGCGGATTGCTTCGTGTACAACGTTCGCCCGCAGGCGATGGCGAGGCTCGGGCTTTCCTATGAAGAAGTCAGCTGCGTTAATCCGCGCATCTTGTATGTGGGAATGTTCGGCTTCCGCCAGGATGGTCCTTATGCCGCTCGCGCGGCCTACGACGACCTGATCCAGGGCGCGGCGGGCGTACCGTGGCTCGGGATGCAGGCCGGTGCCGAGGTGCCCCGCTATGCGCCCACGGCGATTGCGGACCGCTATTGCGGCATGGCCGGCTTGGCGCAGATTCTGGCAGGCCTGCTGCACCGCGAGCGGACCGGCGAAGGTCAGAAGATCGACGTGCCGATGTTCGAGACCTTTGTGCACATGGTGCTCTCCGATCACCTGTATGGCAAGAGCTTCTCGGCTTCCGGGCAAGCGGGCTACGAGCGCCTGTTGTCCATGCAGCGCCGGCCTTACCGCACAAGCGACGGATACATCTGCCTGATGGTCTACAACGACAAACAGTGGCGCCAGTTGTTCGAACGTATCGGCGAGCGGGAACTCTTCGAGTCCGAGCCGCGACTGCGCGACATCGCCAGCCGCACGCGCAACGTCGACTATGCGTATGGCTTGCTCGACGAGCGAATGCGATTGAAGAGCACATCGGAGTGGCTGGAGATCCTTGAGGAGGCCGACATCCCGGTGATGCCGATGCATTCGCTCGACAGCCTCCTGTCGGACCCGCAAGTGCAGTCGTCGCGACTGGTCAGGTCCGTGGCGGACCCGGTGCACGGCGAGAGCCAGGCACTGCGAATGGGCAGCGAGTGGTCCAAGACCCCGCCGCAAGATGGGCAGCCGGCGCCCCTCCTCGGGGAACATACGGCAGAGGTCCTCGCAGACAGCGGATTCACATCAGGAGACATCTCGCGCCTATTGCGCGATGGCGTCATCCGCATCGCCTGACGCGCATCACTTTCAGATTTGACCCACTATGTTCCACGACCCCGTCTTTGCGCCCCACACCCCCGTCTATGAAGCGCTGGTCATCGAGCTTAAACGCAGTGGCGTGCAGGCCGCGTTCGGTCTCATGAGCGACGACACGGCTCTGCTTATCAGTTCACTGGAGGATCACGGGATCGAATTCTGTCGCGCTCGCCACGAGAACGCCGCCGTTGCGATGGCCGCGGGCTACGCCGCGGCGACAGGGAGGGTCGGGCTGGCGATCATCGGCCGCGGCCCCGGCACGGCCAATGCGCTCAACGGTGCGATGTTCGCCCTTCGCAGCGGAGCCAAGGTTCTGCTGATGCTAGGCGCAGCTTCGACCGAGGCACCTGCGGACATGAAGGACTTCAATGCGGCGGCAGTCCTGCGGGCCGCTGGATTCCGGACCTTCATTGCAAGCCATCTCTCGATGACGCTCGATGCGCTGCACGATGCGCTCGCCAGTGCGCGCGCCGGCGACTGCGCCACGTTGCTGCTGCCGTCGAATGTGCTGGCGGCAGTCCCGGAGCGATGGCCCGAGTCGACAAGGCGGGGCGACCCCTCGGAACCGTTGCGCGTCCCGCCGCGGCAGCCGGCCGTGCTTTCGTGCGTGGAATTGCTGAAGAAGTGCCGGAGGCCGTTGATCGTTGCAGGGGAGGGTGCATGGCTGGCAGGCGCTCGCGACGAGATTCTGGCACTCGCCGCGGCCTTGGGCGCCGTGGTGGGAACCACGCTGAAAGCCAAAGATATGTTTCGTGGCCATCCCTACCATGTCGGGGTTGTCGGCTCCTTTTCCCACAGTGCGGGGCGCAGGATGATGGATCAAGCGGATTGCCTGCTTGCATTCGGGGCTGGCTTGAACCCACGGACCACCTCCCACGGCAGCGCGTTCCCCGCGGGCATCCCAACCATTCAGGTCGATCGCGACGCTGCGCGCATCGGCCGCTGGCACGCCGTCGACATTTCAATCGTGGCTGACGCGAAGCTCACGGCCACCGCCCTTGCGCGCGCGCTGCCGGCGCGACCGGACGCCGAGAAGCCCTTCCACTCTGAGTCGGTCAGGACGGTTCTTTCCAGCTTTGACCCCCTCCAGGAACTTCCTCCTGCCGCGGGAGGAGCGCTCGATCCCCGGCGCGTGGCTCATGCGCTCGATCGGCTTCTGCCTGCACGGCGCAATCTGGTTTACGACGCAGGCAATTTTCTGCAGGTGCAGCCGCTTCTGGGCGTGCCCGATCCCGGGTGCCTGCGCAACACCTTCGACTTCGCGTCAATCGGCATCGGTATGGGCGTGGCAATCGGGTTCGCGAAAGGCACTCCGGACAGAACCACAGTCCTCGTAGTCGGGGACGGAGGTCTCCTGATGACGCTCGGCGAACTCGAGAGCGCGGCGCGTGAGGTGTCGAACCTGATTGTCGTGGTGATGAACGACTGCGCATACGGTGCCGAGCTGCATTACCTGAAGGAGAGGGGCAGGTCGCCCGCTTCGGCAGTATTTGCGGACATCGAGTTCGCCGATGTCGCCGAAGTTTTTGGATTCGAGGCGCACACCATTCGCACCATCGATCAGTTGAACGCGCTTCGCGAACGCCTCGCGCACGTCGACGGTCCGATGCTTCTGGACTGCAAGATCAGCGCGAACTATCCCGCGCCCTTCGTTGTGGAGAACGCCGCGGCGGAACGGCGTATCGTCTAAGTGGATGCCGCTGGAGCGATGAGCACCGCGACGGAACTGGAGGGCAAAGGCTGGCGCTTGCGCAGCCTGGACGGCTTCATCCAGACGGCCGGGCCCTTGTGGTGCCGCAAGGCCGATGGCCAGTGGCACTACGGACTTCTCACCGAAGAGCGGCACCTCAACGCGGCGGGACTTGTGCATGGTGGCGTGCTGTTGACGCTGTTCGACCATGCATTGAGCAGCATCGCATGGGAGAGTGCCGCGCGCAGGGTCTGCGTGACCGTCCAGCTCAACTCGCAGTTGCACCATGCGGTCAAGACGAGCAGCTTTGTCGAGGCCCGCGCCCGTGTCGTGCGCCGCACGCGTGACCTGCTGTTCTTGGAGGGCGGGCTCTTCGTCGGCGATGCCGAGGTGCTCACAGGCCAAACCCTGCACAAGGTGATGGGGACCTGAAGGTTTCCGTCGGCTCCCCCGCTACGCAGTCTCATGCCTCATTGCGCTTTGCGCATAATTGTATATAGACAAGCGAGCACTGTATTTGACAAACAATAGCCGCGCCTGAATACTTCGATGCACACAGACGAAGAAGCCATGACGAAACTGACCGATTACCGCAGCCATGCGGATGCAATGCAGAACTTCACGACAGAGGGTCTGTGGGATTTGTTTGATGGAGACAGGGAGTTTTTCAACATCGCGCACGAGTGCGTCGACCGACACGCGGGCAGCGGACGGGATGCCATCGTCGTGGCGCATGCGAGCGGCAACACGGAAATGATCGAGTACGAGCAGCTCTCGCATGACAGCTCCCGGTTCGCCCACTACCTGGAGTCCAAAGGCATCGGGGTGGGAGAAAGGGTTGCCATCATGCTGGAGCCCTCGCTCGCGTTCTATGTCGCGATGTTCGGCGTGATCAAGCGCGGGGCGATCGCCGTTCCTATGTTCACGCTCTTCGGGCCTGACGGCATTCGGCTTCGACTAAACGACTGCGCGCCTGCAATGGTGATCACGAATGCCGAGAAGGCCCTGGTCGTGTCCAAATGCTGCGACGCCCCAATGCAAATCCTGGATGGGCCGGTGCTGGCCCAGCTCAGCGATTACCCGAACACATACGAGACTAGGACGCGAGCGGACGCGACTGCGGTCTTTCAGTACACGTCCGGCACTACGCGCGAACTCCCGGAGGCCGTGAAGCACTCGCACCGCTCGCTTGTGACGCTGATGGGGGCGGGTCTTTACGGGACCGGCCTTCGTCCCGGCGACCGGTTCTTCTGTCCTTCGTCACCCGCGTGGGGCCATGGACTGTGGCATGGCACCTTCGCACCGCTGTCACTTGGGCTGACGGTGGGTGCGTACGCGGGCAAGTTCCAGGCGGAACGCCTATTGCAGGCCTTGTCGGAATTCCGATTCACGAACATGTCCGCCGCGGCAACCCACTACCGCATGATCAAGAACTCGGGTGCGGCAGCGCGTTACCCCTACGCCTTGGAGAAGTTGTCGTTCACGGGCGAGCCCATCGACGATGAGACTGCCGAATTTGTCCTGAGCACTTTCGGAATTGAAGTCTGCAGCATGTACGGCACGACCGAGATCGGTGTGGTGCTGGTGAACTATCCGGGTGCGCCGGACTTCGCGATGAAACGCGGCTCGCTTGGCAAGGCCGCACCCGGCTGTGATGTGGAAGTGCAGGACGAGCGGGGTGCCGCGTGCCCGCCAAGCGTCGTCGGGCAACTGATGGTCAAGCGCAAGGGCGCCTGGATCCCCACCAAGGATCTCGGCCGCAAGGATTCCGACGGCTACTTCTACCATGCTGGCCGCGCGGACGACGTGATCATCTCCGCGGGTTGGACCATGAGCGCCGTCGAGATCGAGCACGCGATCCTGCGGCATCCCGACGTTCAGGAGGCCGCGGCGATCGGTGTGCCCGACGAACTGCGCGGCCAAGTCGTGAAGGCTTTTGTGGTGAGTCCGCGTGCGGGCGATAACGCATTCACGCACGAGATCCAGGAGCTGGTGCGCATGACGCTGAGCCAGCACGAATATCCCCGCCACGTTGCCTTCGTGCGTGAGCTTCCCAAGACTCCCGCGGGAAAAGTTCACCGCAAGGTACTCCGAGAGCGGGAGGCGGCTACGGCGGCAGTTTGAATTTTAAACAACGAAAGGTACGCAAGCAATGACTATGAATCGTTCATTCCCTAAGATCACCGAGAGTGGCCTCGATGAACTGAAGGCGCGCATCGGATTAAAGATCGGGCAGACGGCAGAACCTTGGTGCCATGAGGCGACGCGTGACAACATCCGGCACTACGCGCACGGAATCGGCGATGACAACCCCCTGTGGTGCGATCCTGACTACGCGCAAAAGTCCATTCATGGAGGCATCGTTGCGCTTCCGAGTTTCCTGTTCTCCACCAGCCGGATCGTCTCCGGCTACGTGGGGGGCCTGCCAGGTGTGCATGCAATGTGGTCCGGCGCGGACTGGACCTGGCACAAGCACGTGCGCCGCAACGATGCGATCACTACCGAAGCCTACTTGAAGGACCTCGTCGAGCACGACACCCGATTTGCTGGACGCGCAGTTCAGCAGATCTACCATGTCGACTTCTACAATCAGGAAGGCGACCGCGTCGCGGAGGCGGATAGTTGGTGTTTCCGTACGGAGCGCGACCATGCCAGGGAGCAAGGCACCAAATACCAGGAAGTGCGGGAGCGAGGCCCGCGCCAGTACACGGACGAAGAGCTCGGCGAGGCATACAAGCTGTACCGCGAGGAGGAAGTTCGCGGGGCCGCGCAGCGCTACTGGGAGGACGTCGCCGAGGGCGAGAAGCTGCCCGTCATGTTCAAGGGACCGATGACCGTCACGGGATTCATCGCCTATGCGCAAGGTTGGGGCGGACTCTATATCCGCGCCAACAAGCTTGCGTGGAAGCTCATCGATGCTCACCCCGGCGTTGGCATCAAGAACAGGTTCGGCATTCCTGATGTACCGGAGAGGGTGCATTGGGAAGAGGAGTTTGCTTTCGAAGTGGGGGCGCCCGGTGCCTATGACTACGGGCCGGAGCGCACATCCTGGCTGACCCATCAGCTCACTAACTGGATGGGCGATCATGGCTTCCTGCGAAAGGCGAGCTGCAAGATCCGCCGTCACAATCCAGAAGGTGACATGCTGTTCATTCACGGCAAGGTGGTCAGGAAGTATGTTGAAGGCGAACGGCATCTCGTATTGATCGAGCAGGAGGCGCGCAACCAAGACGGTGAGTTGTCGGTCCTTGGCTCGGGCGTTGTGGAGCTTCGCAGTCGAGCGGGGTGAGCACTGGGCCCGTCGTCGATGGAAGCTACATTGAGGGCGACGCGCTTGCGCGCGTCGCCCCAATGATCAAGATGCTGTGGTCAGCGTGATGGCCAAGTTTGTGGGAGACGAGAAGAAGCACTGCGCCCAGAACGGGTCCATCGATGATCCCAACGCCACCGGCAATGAGGATCTCTTTGACTCTCCATCTCACGTATGAAGAACTGTCGCTCGTAGGGTGCTTTGAGCATCAATCCAAGGGCCCGCGTCCTGATCCCACTCGTTCGCATGTAATACAGTCATAGCGAAGTTCGATAGGGGCTGGTCAGTGCGTGCGGTAGGACGGTTGAAGAGTAGGTCGTGAATGAGAACCGACCTTCAGCGTGCGCAGCGCGGACGTCGCCTTGCACCCTTCGCGCCCGTTGCAAACCCTCGGGGCGCCCGCGTGTTCAGCGGACACTGGCATGCAGGAACGCGGAGAGGATTGAGCCGCAGCGTTGCACTGCTCTTCGCCCCTCTTCCAGCACTGGGTGGTAAGTGGCCCAGATGTGGAACATTCGCGGCCAGACCTCTATCGTGACGGGCACATCGCCGATGGCGGCCCTGCGCGAGAGTGCGAGGGAATCGTCCAGCAGTGTCTCGGTCGCGCCGACGAGAATGGCCAGCGGTGCTATGCCGCGGAGATCCGCGAACACGGGGGATGCCAGAGGCAGCTCCCGCGAAAGGGTTCCCAGATATTGCGTCGTGACGAACTGGATGATCTCGCGGTTCACGACCGGGTCGCGCTGCGCGTTGGCGACGTAACTATTCGCATGTGCGGTCATGTCTACCCAAGGCGATAGCAGGAGGCAGCCCGAGGGTTGCGGCAAGCCGAGTTCCCGCAACTTCAAAAGCAGTGCAACGGCAAGCCCGCCGCCTGCACTGTCCCCCGCCAGAGCGACGCGAGAGGGTTCGTAGTCTTTGAGCAGCGCCTGGTATGCCTCCAGTGCGTCATCGATTGCGGCGGGATAAGGGTGTTCGGGCGCGCGTCGATAGTCCAATGCAAAAGTCGTCACGCCCGCCGCGCGCCCCAGTTCGCTAACCAGGTGACGGTGGCTCTTAAGCGAACCGTAGACGTAGCCCCCTCCGTGCAGGTACAGCACCACGGTACCGGCGTTGGCACTCGGTGCGAGGGTCCATTCGCCGCGAATGTTCCCGATGCTCTCGGAGCGCCTGTATACATCTGCCTCGAGCGGGAATCGGTCACCCAGGGCGTCGTAGGCATCCCTGCGCTGCTCGATGGACATCGAGGCCGGCCGCGCCCGCAGGAGCGCTTCAAGAGCTTCCAGTTCATCCATTGATCGTGCTCCTCGAAGTTGTATATAGACAATCGCAAACGCCAATTGACAATCGATTCTAGCACATGGTCAAATTTGTTCAAGGTGTTCTCGATGCGCCGCCTGCGATGGACGCTTGGCATATCTCCCTTCTCGCGCGCCGTGCGACACGCCGTCAATGTCACACCACTTGGATCAGACCTAAATGACACCGCAGCAAAAGGAAATTCGCGATGCCGTCTTGAAGATGTGCGAGCGGTTCGATGACGAATACTGGCGTGAGAAGGACGATGAGGGTGGGTTTCCCGAGGATTTCTATCAGCATGTGGCCGCCGGCGGCTGGCTGGGTATCGCGGTCCCCGAGCGGTACGGCGGCTCGGGGCTCGGAATCTCTGAGGCAGCAGTTGTCTTGCAGGCGATCGCGGAATCCGGCGGGGCGATGCAGGCGTGTTCGGCAGTGCATATCAATATTTTTGGACTTAATCCCGTATCACTCCACGCGAGCGAAGCGCAGAAGAACCGATTTCTGCCGCCGATGGTGCGCGCCGAGGCAAAGGCCTGCTTCGCGGTCACGGAGCCTGAAATCGGACTGGACACCACCAAGCTTCGGACGTCAGCGGTTCGTGAGGGGGATCACTACCGGGTGAATGGCTCGAAAGTCTGGATCTCAACCGCGCAGGTTGCGGACAACATGGTGCTGCTGGCGCGCACGACGCCATTGGACCGTGTCGCGCGGCCCACCGACGGCTTGAGCATGTTCTTCACCCCATTGAATCGCGAGCGTGTCGAGATTCATGAAATCGCCAAGATGGGTCGGCGTGCGGTCGATTCGAACATGCTGTTCATCAATGACCTGATGGTGCCTGCCGCCGACCTCATTGGCGAGGAAGGGCAGGGCTTCAGGTACCTGCTTTCCGGGATCAACCCGGAACGCATCCTGGTGGCGGCCGAGGCCATCGGCATAGGTCGCGCCGCAGTGCGGCGCGCGACGAAGTATGCCAAGGACCGTGTCGTGTTCGGTAGGCCCATCGGCATGAACCAGGGCATCCAGCACCCACTTGCGCGGAGCTGGGCCGAACTCGAAGCGGCCAACCTGATGATGCTGCACGCTGCGCGCCTGTTCGACTCGCGCCAGGAGTGCGGGCCGCAGGCGAACGCTGCGAAACTGCTCGCCGCCGACGCTGCCTTCTCCGCGTGCCAGGCGGCAATGCTCACGCATGGAGGCTTTGGCTACGCCAAGGAGTACCACGTGGAGCGGTACATGCGCGAAGCCATGCTGCTCAAGCTCGTCCCCGTCACCGAACAGATGATCCTTTGCAACATCGCTGAGCGAGTACTCGGGCTTCCGAAAAGTTATTGATGCACAGCCAAACAGTTACACCCGCATTTCGTCCCGCTCGTTCCCTGCTGTTCGTCCCCGGCAACCGGCAGAGCTGGATCGAGAAGGTTCACGGCTACTCCTGCGACGCCGTTATCCTGGACCTGGAAGACAGCGTGCCCCCGGCCGAGAAGGAAAAGGCGCGCCAGATCGTTCGATCAGCCGTGAGCTGGCTTGCGCAGCGCGGAGCGCGCGTGTTCGTGCGGATCAATAAAGACGGCGCAGCCTACTCGGAGGCGGACCTGTCGGCCTGTTGTGTCTCGGGTCTCGAAGGTGTGGTGTTGCCCAAGCCGGAGGGTCCCGAGGACATCCGGGCAGCGCGCGGGTTGCTCGAATCCATCGAGGCTGGGGCGCCGCCTTCTCAAATGCCCAGTCTGATCCCCACGCTGGAATCCGCGCGCTCGCTGCAGTTTGCCTATGAGTGCGCTTGCGAGGAGCGCGTTGTGGCCATCTTCGGAGCCGTAGCGAAGAATGCCGATGTCTCGCGTTCCGTGGGTTTCCGCTGGACGCCTGGCGGCGGCGAGACGTTGTACCTCCGATCCCGTGTCGTGCTCGCGGCCAGGGCCGCAGGAAAGGTTCCGTTGGGTGGGCTCTGGCAGCAAGTGCATGACCTCGCGGGGTTGCACGCGAGCGCCGAGCAAAACCGCGCCATCGGCATGGCGGGCGAGATGATCCTGCACCCTTCAAACGCCGATGTCGTCAACGACGTCTACTCGCCGAGCGCGGAGGAGATGCGCTATTACGTCGGCCTGCTGGCCGCCTTCGAGGCGGCCGCGAGAGAAGGGCGTGCCTCGACCATGTACGAGGGCGAGCACATCGATGTTGCCCATGCCGAGACGGCGAAGCAGATATTGGCTTTCGGCGAGACGAAGAACTTGAAGGAGAACTCATGAGTGCACGCATCACCGGAAAGTATTTCGAAGAACTCGTCCCTGGCGACGTCTATGAGCACGCCACCACGCGGACGGTGACCGAGACCGACAATCTGCTGTTCTCGGCTTTGACCCACAACACGCAGCCGCTGCATCTCGACGAGGAGTTCAGCAAAAAGTCGATCTACGGCACGCGGCTCGTCAACAGCTGTTTCACTCTCGGCCTGATCACTGGCATGAGCGTGAACGACCTTACCTTTGGAACGACGCTGGGCAATCTGGGCTACGACGAGATCGCCTTCACGAATCCCGTGCTCATTGGGGACACGTTGTCCGGCGAGACACGGATCATCTGCAAGCGGGAGTCGAAGTCGCGTCCCGATGCGGGAATCGTCAAGTTCGAGCACCTGGGGCACAACCAGCGCGGGGAGGTGGTCTGCAAGATAGTCCGTACCGGGCTGATGATGAAGCGGCCAGTCCCGGCTGCGACAGCATGAGCGCGTCAATGAAGCCGGTGCATCCGTGAGCAGCGAAGTGCTCAACATTGCCGATCTGAGAAAGCTGGCGCGACGGCGCTTGCCAAGGGGCTTGTTCGAATTCGTGGAGGGAGGTTGTGAGGACGGCATGGCCGTGAGCCACAACAGCCGCAGTCTCGCTGCATTGACGTTCAGGCCCAGGACATTGACGGATGTGTCATCGAGGACAACGGCGACTCGGTTCTTTGGCGTGCCGGTGTCGATGCCGGTCGTTGTGGCACCAACTGGCGCTGCGGGCTTGCTATGGCGCGACGGCGAAGTCGCTCTGGCGCGCGCGGCGGTCGACGCCGGCGTCCCTTTCACTGCAGCGACCGGCTCACTCGCTTCCGTCGAGGACCTCGCGGGTGCGGTGCAGGCGCCACTCTGGTTCCAGCTCTACATCTGGCCGGAGCGCCAACAGACGTTCGACCTGATCGCGAGGGTGAAGGCGTGCGGATGTTCTGCCCTCATGGTGACGGTCGACACCGCCGTGTCGCCGAATCGGGAATACAACATTCGCAACGGCTTCGGGCTGCCCTTCAAGGTGAATGGCGCCAATGCGTTCGATTTGGCAACGCATCCCCGCTGGCTCCTGTCAGTAGTGTGTGCCTACATGTTGCGCGGTGGCCTTCCGAAGCTTGCCAACTATCCGCCGGAGCTGCAAGACCTGATGGCCCGCCGGTCACAACCCGGTGTGAGGAGGACAGTGCCGCAGTCCGACAACGTTGTGTGGGGCGACTTGGTCGAGGTGCGGCGGCGCTGGAGCGGTCCGCTGCTGCTCAAGGGAGTGCTCCGTGCGGACGATGCCCGGCGCGCCGTGAGTGCGGGTGTGGACGGAATCGTGGTCTCCAATCATGGGGGGCGCAACCTGGACGCGTCTGCGTCACCGATGGAAGTGCTGGAGCAAATTCTGGACGCAGCGGGACCGCGTTGCGAAGTTTTCGTCGATGGCGGAATGCTTCGGGGCAGTGACGTGCTCAAGGCTGTTGCGTCGGGCGCGAGGGGTGTCCTGGCCGGCCGAGGACCACTGTGGGGACTTGCCGCGCGCGGCGGCGCAGGCGCGAGCCAGGCGTTGGACATCTACCGAGCCGAAATCCGGAGAACGATGGCATTGCTCGGTTGCGCCCAGGTCGAAGACGTCACTCGCGACCTTCTACACCGACGGTCGTCTTGCGCGGCTGGGTCGGACCTCGATACGAAGGCGAAGATCGAATGACTGAGAACAGCGTCACTGGAGGCGGCGAGATCACCCTCGTCGAGGCAGTCCGAACCAGGCGTTCGGTGCGCGGGTTCATTCCGCGCGAGGTGCCCCGGTCCGTGATTGAGGAGATCCTCGCGCTGGCCAGCCGGGCACCCTCGGGCAGCAACAACCAGCCGTGGCGCATCTACGTGGTTAGTGGTCACGCAAGAGATGCGCTGGTCAAGAAGGTCTCGGCAGCGTTCGATGCGAGTCTGGACGGAGTCGGCGCGTGCGACTTCGAGGACAGCTACGACTATTACCCAGAGAAATGGGTATCTCCTTATCTGGAGCGCCGCCGAGAGAATGGCTGGGGCCTTTACGGAGTGCTTGGCATTGAGCGCGGCGAGACCAGACGTATGAATCTGCAGCGCGGGCGCAATTACAAGCTGTTCGACGCGCCCGTCGGGATCTTCCTCACCATCGATCGAGCGTTGGCGAGAGGAGCCTTGCTGGATGCAGGCATGTTTGTCCAAACCATGTTGCTCGCGGCGCGGCGCTATGGGCTGCACACTTGTCCGCAGGCTGCCTGGTTGCACTATCACTCACTGGTTCTGCCCCACGTGGGCGCCTCCGAGAGCGAGATGCTCGTGTGCGGAGTGGCGCTGGGCTTCGCAGACGAAGGGGCAGTCGTGAACACGTTCCAAACGCCGCGCGAGCCTGTTGCGAATTTCACCAAGTGGGTGGAATGAGGAGGCAAGTATGGGGCCACTGAACGGCGTACGGATCATCGAAATCGCTCATATCGGACCGGTGCCGCACGCAGGGATGCTGTTCGCGGACATGGGCGCGGAAGTGTTGCGAATCGAACGTGCAGGTCCAACCGATCTTGGATTACGCCGGCCGATTCGCTTCGACGTCCACCTCCGCGGTCAACAGGCGATCGCGCTGGACCTGAAGCTGGCGGCGCACGTCGAGTTGTTGCTGCAGTTGGTCGAAGGCGCCGACGCCCTCATCGAAGGTTTCAGGCCCGGCGTGGCGGAGCGGCTTGGATGGGGGCCCGATGTGGCGCGCGCGAGGAATCCAAGGCTGGTCTATGGCCGGGTAACGGGCTGGGGCAGGGACGGCCCGCTGGCGGATGCCGCAGGCCATGACCTCAACTATCTGGCTCTCACGGGAGCATTGGCAGCGATCGGCCGAGCTGGAGCGCCACCCACGCCGCCACTTAACTTGGTTGCGGACTACGCCGGTGGGTCGATGTTTCTGGCCTGGGGCGTGCTCTGTGCACTCTTTGAATCCAAGGGGAGCGGGACCGGGCAGGTCGTCGACGCATCGATGATCGATGGCGTGGCTTCGCTGATGACGAATTTTCAGGCGGCGCGGCAGGCGGGCCTAATGAACGCGCCAAGGGGCTACAACTTGCTCGATTCGGGCGCCTTCTACTACGACGTCTACATGTGCGCGGATGGGCGATACATCTCAGTGGCTTGCATCGAGGAGCGGTTTTTTGATGAGCTGTTGGCGAAGCTTGGACTCCACAAGCAGGATTTCGGCGATCGCGCAGCTTCGGGCTGGGAAAGCGGCCGCCAGTTGCTCGCGAACAGGTTTCTACAGAAGACACGCGCCGAATGGGAGCGAGTGTTCGAGCGCGGCAATGCCTGCGTGGCGCCGGTGCTCGACATCGAGGAGGCGCCGCGCCATTCCCACCACGCAAGCCGTGGAACCTTCATCGAGCTTGAAGGGGTGGTGCAAGCGGCCCCGAGTCCCCGGTTCAGCCGAAGCATGCCCGGCGTTCCTGCGGCGCCGCAAAGACCAACGCCGGAGACCGTCGACGCAATCCTGCGCTCGTGGCTGCCTGAGCAGCGCGCCATCGCCGCAATGAACATCCTGGCGCCCATGGAGCCCAGCGAGCCTGTTGCCGTGGCGCGAGATACCTGAGGAGCGACCCGTGGATGAACTGCCCTTCGCCGGTTGTCGCGTGCTCGACCTGAGCCAGGGCGTGGCCGGCCCCCATGCGACGATGCTCATGGCTTTGAATGGCGCCGACGTGATCAAGATTGAGCCCCTCGAAGGCGACTGGTGCCGACGGCTCGGTAGCACGCGTGGCGACAGTTCAGTGAACTTCGAGGCGTTCAACCGTGGGAAACGATCCCTCGCCATCGATTTGAAGTCGTCCGCCGGCAAGACCGTCATCCATCATGCACTCGAGCACTGCGACATTGTTGTTGAAAGCTTCCGGCCGGGCGTCGTCAAGCGTCTTGGCGTGGACTTCGAATGCGTGCGTCGGGTGCAGCCGCAATGCATCTACGCCTCCATCTCGGGATTTGGTCAAGCTGGGCCGGAATCGCGGCGAGCGGCGGTGGATTCGCTGATCCAGGCCTATTCCGGGATGATGACCATGAATGCAGCCCCAGACGGGACGCCGCATCGGGCCGGCATGATCATCGTTGACGTCGTGACGGGCCTCTACGCCTACCAGGCGATTGCGGCTGCATTCATCGGGCGATTGCGCTGGGGCCGGGGGGCCTTGCTCGATGTCAGCATGATGCAGTCAGCTGCTGCGTTCCAGGCGGCGAAGATCATGGAGTTCTGGGAGTCGGGCGGCGCACCCCAACCGCTTTACGTACCCGCAGGAAGCTTCCGCACCGCGGATGGACATATCGCGATCAGCGGGATGAAGAAGGAGCACTTCGAAAGCATCTGCCGCGTTCTAGGGGTTCCGCGCTTGGCAGCTGATCCACGCTGGCCCGGCCAGCAGGACCGACTTGCGCACGGCAGTGAAATTAATGCGGTGCTCGCGCGCGAATTTGAGAAGCGCACCGTTGCCTATTGGCTTCCGCTGCTCGCCGATGCAGGGGTGATGGCTGAGCGTGTGCGCTCTTACGGGGAGTGGCTGAAGGAGCCGCAGGTAATTGAAGCCAACGCTGTCGAATGGAGCGCCTCGTCACCTTTTGGCCAGCTGCCGCTGGCGTGTTTGCCGGGCGTGCCCCACTCCGAAAGGAGTGTCGCGGCGGCACCCGCGCTGGGTCAACACTCTGTCCAACTGCTTGAGCAGATGGGAATGACGACCGAATGGATTGCGGAGCACCAAGCATGCGGCTCTATCATATTGCACATAGACAAATAGGCATCGCCTTTGACAAGACTAGCGAGATGGCGAAGCATGTTGATGAAGTCCCGCATGCGCCGTCACGCGCCAGAGCAGAACATGAAGTTCACGGACGACCTCTGCCAGCGTTGGTACGAGATTGCCAAAGGTGAGTGTGCACCGCTGGTGCCAATGCAACGAAATGGCCGCGTCCAAGAACGGGCTCCGGTGAATGTCGCCTGCGGTGATTGACCATTTGCGCATGGATTACTTTCGGCAGCGAAGCACGATCCTCAAGCTGTTGCCTCTCGCGTCAGACTTGACTGCTCCCGCGGGGGGCGACGGCGGCTGGCTGCTCGCCAAGATAGCCCAGGCGGGTGCCTGGTTACCTACCGAGCACTTTGGACGCGAGGTGCGGCTCGTTCACATCGGGAGCGTTGAGTTGTCGCGCTCGATCGGCTACGGTGACTGCGTGACGTTCAGTGCAATGACACTTCAGGCTGACGTTGATTCCGTGGAGGTGGAAGTGACGGCCTCACTCGATTCCCGACGCGAAGTGGACATCATTGCGCGCGCCGTGCTGAAGTTTGTTCCTGCGTGAGACAGCGGATGGGCGTTTTCCGTTGGGGCGCTGCGCCGAGAGAGCGCAAGGTAGCTGGTGCGGATCACGTGATCGTCGGGATCGACGGTGCGTTCGCTGTGAAGGCGCGCTTGCGGCCGTAGGCGAGGGCGTGGGCGTTGTATTCGACGGCTCTGGCGCCAGAATTTTCCAGGGTTCGCTGGACATCCTGCGCCGCTCGGGGACGTTCTGCTGGTACGTGCCGGTGCTGGGTGGATCCGGCTCATGCGGCGCGGCTGTTCGACTGGATCGCCGAAGGCAAGCTGAAAGTCCATGTCGGCGGCGAATATCGGCTGGCCGATGCCGCCAGATCCCACGCTGACATGGAAAGCCGCGGCACCACCGGCAAGCTGCTGCTGATGCCCCGAAATCCGAAGCCGGCGTGACGCCGCTCATGGGGCATAGACGGCCAGGCGCGAACGCATACCCAGGCTTCCAAGCGGCAAGTTCGCTTGGGTCGCCTCCGACGGCCTGCTGCAACCATCTGGGCTACTGCTCGTACGATGGCCAGGCCGAGGATCTGCTGCAGCCGCCAGGTGCTCGACATGGTTCCCACCGGCTCGCGCCCTGCTCGTGCAGATTACGGAACATGTGTCTCAGAATGCGTGACGGATGCCGAAGTCGTAGCCGATGGCGCTGCGCGGCGCATAGCCCGACGTTCCGCCGCCGGTCGACAGGAAGGCCGGACTGGCACCGCCGGACACTGCACCCATGATGGCCGGGTTGTTCTCCCCGTTCTTGATGCGGACGCGGGCTGCGGTCGCGTACAGCGCGGTGCGCTTGCTCAGGTTGTGAACGTAGCCGATGGCGATCTTGTTCGCCGAGGCGTTCCGGTCCGGCATAAACGGCGAGGCCAATGCGCCCAGGTCGTTCTTGAACTTGACGCGCGAGTAGGCCGCGCGAATGAGGCCGGGCCCGACCGGAATCGTCACGCCGATCAACGCCCCGTCGTACCTGTCCTTGTCGGTCGCGCCGAGCCGCGCCAGGCCGCCGAGGAGCGGCGTCGTGGTCTTCAGGTCGTCGGTGACGCGCGAGAGCTCGCCATACAGCTTGACCATGCCGAGGTCGTACGATGCGCCGAAGTTGACGGTCTTGACCCTCTCGTCGGCCGTCGAGCCGGTGGCCACGCCGGCCGCGTTCGTCGCCGTCACGTCGGCGACCGTGCTGTCGCCGTACGACACTGCGATGTCGAGCGGACCGTCCGCGTAGCCGAAGCGGCCACCGAAATAGCGGCCCTTGTTCGAGGGTGTTCCAGCCACGCCATCCTGCTTCGCGTTCTCGTGCAGCGCGTACTGCACTTGACCATAGAAGCCGCCGAGGCCCGGGGGCAGGAAGTAGCCGATGCTGTTGCTGGTGCGCACGTAGTTGTCGGTAGCCCCGAGGCTGACGACGCCGGGGTTCGCGGCCGTCGCGGCACCGCGCACGGTGGCCAGGTTCGAGTTCACGGTGAAGATCAGGCTCGGGCCGGCACCGACGCTGCCGAAGGGATCGAACACGGTGTCGTTCCAGAACGAGGCCGTGTAGTCGCGGCCCAGGCGGATCTCGCCGAAACCGCCCGACAAGCTCACCGTCGAGCGCCGGGCGAAATCAGCGAGGGCCTTGGCGCCGCTGTCGTTGAAGATGCCGGATTCGAATGTGAAGCCTGCAGACAGTCCGCCGCCCAGGTCCTCCGTACCGCGAAAGCCGACCCGGCTGGTGTTGTAGCCGGAGTTGTGCAGCGCATTCAGGCTGCGCTTCACGTCGGGGGCCGGGACCATGGGGACGGCGGTGTTGTTATAGAACGTGCTCTTCACTTCATAGTGGCTGATCGACGCGTCGACGACGCCGAAGAGAGTGACGGACGATTGCGCCGAGGCCGCTTGGGCAGCGGCCAGTGCCGCCAGAGCGATGGCGGGTTTCTTGTTGATCATGAGTCTCCTGAGCTGTGTGAGGTGGTGGCAAGAGGAGGAATTCAGTTGCCGATGCGAGGGTCTTTGGCATCCGGCACCCCGTCAACGCAATGCTCGACTTCGTTCCGTACTACGGCGCGGTTCTCGTTCGCATCCAGCCCATCACGGTGCCGATGTCGGCCACGCTCTCGACTTTCATGACGGCATTCACCGCGTGGTCGATGGCGCCGTCCGCGTTGTGGAGAACTTCGCCACCAGCTCCTCGTCGCTCACCGGCTGCTCGACGAAGCCTTCGACCAGGACCTTGTTGGCGTCGATCTCGTGCGGCGCGGTGTCGTTGTCCGCAACGATCTGGACGAGGCAGTCCAGCAGGGCATGCAGGATGCGGCAATGCGGATAGCGCTTGTAGGTTTGCTCGATCGGAACGAGCCACGCCTGGCCGAGGTCGGCAGCGAACGGCGCCGGCTCCCAGCGCGTGGTGCCGATGAAGCGCGGGAAGCCATGCTCGCGATCGTCGAGCACCTGCCACGTCGCCGCGGTGACCCAGCTCGCCCATGTTGGCCGCCGTCATCGCTGTCTGGATGAGTGCGCTGGCCACCAGGTACTTGATGGTGGACCTGGGCGCCATGACGCGATTTCGGAAAGGCCCACAATATGCAACAATGATTATTGCATATCAAGCCGAAGGTTTGTAGTATTGATGTTTCCAACTAACGAACGGAGTTTCCAATGTCTGACGAACTGGCCGTGCAGCAGGTTCTCGCCCGCTATGTTCGGGCCCACGATCAGCGCGACGGCGCGGCCATGGCGGCGCTCTTCACGCCCGAGGGGCGCGTGATGATCCTCTACAACAACAATCCCGACGGGGAGCCGGAGGTGATCGGGGAACTCGCCGGGCGCGAGGCGATCGCCCAGGCGACGACGCATCTGATGAAGCCGCACCCGCCGCGAGGGTGGAGCCACAACGCCACCGACGGTCTGCTGATCGACATCGACGGAGACCGCGCGACGGTCGACGCCCAGTTCATGGTCTTCAGCGTCCTCGGTGACGCGAAGCCGGCGAGCGGCTGGCCGGCCGGTGCGGCAGGTGCGATGGGCGCGATCACGCCGATCGAGTCTGGCTACTACACGCAGAAGCTGGTTCGCGTGGAGGGACAGTGGCTCATCGAGTCGCTGCAAGTTCGCCATAACCTGCCATTTGCCTTCTGAAGCGGAGGGCTGGGATGAAAGCGGTTGTCGATCGCTCCTACGGCGGCCCCGAGGTGCTGGAATACACCGACGTTCCGGATCCGAAGCTCTCGCAGAGCAGCGTGCTGGTGCGCGTCCGGGCGGCCGCGCTCAATCATTCAATGCCGGCTCAATAGCCGCGGCTAGGAGCAGATGATGATTGATGTCCGTTTCCCGACCGCCTTGCAGATGATGCTTAGTCTCGCGCTCGCCCAAGCGGAGGGCGTCGAACGCCTGAGCTCCACGCAGTTGGCTGAGGGAGTCGATTCTCACGCGACCTTTGTGAGGCGCCTACTGGTGCCGCTGATCCAGGCTGGATTAATCATCTCGGCCATGGGTCGAGACGGTGGCGTGAGCCTGAGCACGGATGCCGCAGCGATCACACTTGGCGACATCTACAAAGCGGTTATGGGCGACAAGAAGCTATGGACCGCACGAAGCGATATCCCCCACCGATGCGTCGTTAGTTCCAATGTGGAACGCTTCTTTCGAAACCTGTCCGACGAGGTCGATGAATCGGTGCTGCATTTGTTGGGTACCCGAACGCTGGCCGATGCGCTCATCGAGCTTCGCACGCTCGACGCCGAGCGCGTTTAGGGAAGACAGAACGCGGCGTCCAACTCAGCCAGCGATCCCCGGTGTCGGGTCATTTTCAGCCGAGAGCATCTAGAAGCTGGGGGTGTGCACGTCGGCTGCGTCCGATCCCGCTGAGCGCACCGAAGTGCTATTCGTCGAGTGGCCCGGTGGTCTGAGCGATGGTGAAATCGTTTCGGCATCATGAGCGGAAGGTTTGGTCCAGCGCGAATAAATCTGCTCCCAAACAGGAAGAGCACTGCTGACTTGCTTTGCGCCGGCGGTCGCGCGTGCTCTACATGCATTGGCCGCATGAGATCCTTGCCCGTTTCGCCTACGTAGGTGCCGCTCACGAAGAACACCCCGCGCGGGTGCTGTTCGGTGCACTGGGTGTAGCGCAGCCGGCGATGAAGCGAGCTGAGGTACCCAGCGCGATTCGCCAACTCTTCACATGGCGCGGAACTCCGCGCTGCCGCCGCCCGCAGGCTCGCCGCTTTGGGCGTGCATCTGCTCCGCGAAAGCGGGGTCGCTGCGTCTGATGATTGACCAAATCGTTCAGCTTGGCGACCACTGCGGGCGAGGGCTCCGGATGCATCCCTCGTGATCCATACATAGCTTGGGAGATCAACCTCAGCCAATCGGTCTAATCAATCGTGCCGATTGCGCTGGCATGAAAGACGCGTAGATTCCCGAGCCAGTTGTCTACCGGCCTGTCGGTGCAAGTTTAGGAGACACCTATGGACATCCTCGACCGCGGGCACCGCTTCGCGACGGTGCATCACGTAGACGGCAACGTAGCGCACGTGGAAAGCCACTATGCATTGACCCAGACCCAAGCGCCGCTGCAGGTGAACCAGGACTTCGAGCTTGAGTTTTATGGCAAAGGGGCTGGCATCGTGCTGGGAGTGACCGCCATCCCGCGGCGCGCGGTACCTGCCGCGCTGGCGGCATCGCGCCGCTTCACCGCGCGCAACCAGCGTTCCGGCGTCGCTGGGCCCGCATCACCCAGTTTGCGGGCAGGGCCGACCGCGTCGCGGTCGACTACGGCACGTTTGGTAGATAGCAATGATCGCAGCCCCTTCGACCGAGACTGGACGGATTGGACGGATTGGGAAACCGATCCGATATTCCCCCCGCCCACTGTACCGCCGGGCTGGGGCGGCGGCGGAGGCGGAGGCGGAGGCGGAGAGGGGGGCGGGGGAACAGGGGCTACCCTTCAGTCCGCGGTGCGCATCCAGTTGTTCGTCAAGGGAACGAGAGAGCCGGTTCAGACCTGGGAGTTGCCGGAAGGATTTGACACCTACCGGCGCTCCGTCAGCTTCGCGCCGCAGGGCAAGCCGGCCGCGGACGCCCCGGTGTTCATGACCACTTGGTGGCGCATGGTGGTCACACCACTGGGCCCCGATCCGGTCATGATATCCGTGCATGCGCGCGCCATGATCGCGGATGTCCCGATCCGCACCACGCCGCTTTCGGTGCGACTCGTCAATCATCTATCTCGCGTGGCACTTGAGGCGTTGGTGCCGCGCGCAGTAGTGAATGGAGCCATGCTGTCGGTCTCACTTGGCCCTGAGATCGCCGACCTGCTCGGAATCGAAGCGACGGTCGTGGAAGAGGACATCAGTCCAGGAAGCTCGAACGCTCAACTGCGCTCGCTGAACATAACTACTGTGTCGGGCGACGAGATGTACGCGATTGCCATGGAGCATTACAACGAGCGCGCCAAGAGATTCAAGGAGGCCAACAACGACGGTAGACAGGTGGAGCAGATCGTACCGTTTCTGTTCGAGTCCGAACTCGAAAAGCTCGGCGGCGTGGATTCCAGCGATGTCTGCATTCGCATCCAGGCGGCCTTCACGGACGCCTCCGTCTCGGTTCACGGGTTCGATGTCGCGTCGCTGCGCGGCGAGCTTGGCGAAGTTCTCATTGCGTTCGATCACCGATTGGAAACGCTAAGGCCGTTGGCCTTCTTCGACGTTGACTTCTCGACAGCAGTGGATCTACTTGCAGGTATCGCAGGGATCTTTACCGAAGTGTCGACGGACGTGAACAAGATGATCGAGGATCACCTCTTCGATGTTCGACGCGAGATATGCGCGTACATGAGGGGTTTTCTTGAGCGCATTACCGCGCAGGAGGCTTGGGTTCACAGCGTCAAGTTTCAGAACAACGCGTGGCAGATCCGCCACTCGGAGGATCCTCCGATTCCCCCACCTGGGCCCACGTTTCCCAGGTCGCCGGGGGAGGTCGGCCCTATCGAGGGCGGCGGTATGGTCACCATGATCGCCCGCATGCAGCGGGCGCTCAGGCCCGTGTCAGATGATCCGCCTGACCGCAAAGCCGAGGTCTCGCCAGGAGCGCGCGCCCGACCTCGCGACCTGCCGCCGGGCTATCTCACTGAAGGACAGCAACTCGATCGGCTGGATCGCCACGAATCAATAGTGGTCGTGATGATGGAGAATCGGTCCTACGATCACATGCTGGGTGACTTGGTCAACGCACGGCCGCGCACTTCTGACGCGTACGACGGCCCACCAAGCGAGCTGAGGAATGCCAGCGTTGGCGGCTTCTTGCATGGTGTGCCGCTGGTGCATACGCGCGATGTACTCGTCGGCACCGCAATCCCGGTCTCACCGCGACATTTTTTTGACCCAGTAAGTTTCCAGATCGGTGACGGCACTGAGACAGGGCTCAGTAGTGGGGACATGCTGGGCTTCGCTCGCGATCTGTATAGCCGAACGGATTCTCCGCAGCTCGCGTGCACGATTTACGGCGAGGCGGAACTGCCGGTGCACTACAGGCTCGCCGACGAATTCCTCACCTGTGACCGATGGTTCTCAGCGCACCCGGGACCAACCCAGCCGAATCGATTCGCGACCCTAACAGGCAGTATCCCGGAGCTCGACAATTTCGAGAATGACGATCCGCGCATTGGCTATCTGAGAGAGCGCACCATCTTCGACGCCCTGTCGGCTGCGGGCATCGATTGGCGGGTGTTCGAGAGCGACCTATCGATGATCCGGATGTTCGATCGCTACCGACTTCACGATCGTAAAGTCGTGCCCCTGAATGACGAGGTGGATGGGCTGGAGGCAACCTTGCGCAAGATCGGGGCGCTTCCGCGCGTGATGTTCATCGAACCAAACTTCGCCGACATCCCGCCACTCAAAACCGCCGACGACGACCATCCGCCAGCAGATCTTGCGCACGGCCAAGCCTTCCTCTCGCGTGTGTGTGATCTTTTATGGGACACCGGGCGGTTTGGTGAAGTGCTGCTTGTCATTACATACGACGAGCACGGCGGGTTCTACGACCACATGCCGCCACCCGGTACTCCTAGAAGCAATCCCACACGTTCATATCCGCCGCTGATCAATGGCGGGCCCACATGGTTAGGGGTGCGCGTTCCCACGTTCGTGGTTTCTCCCTACGTGAGCGCGGGCGCCGTCAGCAAGACTATCTTCGACCACACCTCAATCCTAAAGACGATCCTTGTCCACAACCGCGATCAGCTTTCGCCGGAGGTGATGCTGAGCTTCGGTGAGCGCGTAAATCAGGCGAACGACTTGAGCGCAGTTCTGGACCTCCTCGCCCCACGCCAGGCGCCAGTGCCATTTGTGCGGCAGGTGACGGCAGCGCCCCAGCAACCTATGTTCAAAGATCTCGCCGGTCTTCGCCAATGGCGGGAGACCGAGCGATCGTCTCCGACGATCATTCAGCCGTCAACCCCTGGCGTGACGCCTCGCAGAATCATCTTCACAGAGCGCACCAACCCGCCGGCGGATGGGGCGGCGGAGCCTCGCGACTTCCACGCCGCTCTGGCCAAGATGCTAAGGCCGCGCGGGCTGCGGTGGCGCTAGCGCACGTCAGTTGGGTTGGCATGCCGGCTGGGACGCCAGGCCCAGCTTTCATGAGAACCGTTGTATGAGCTGACCCAAGCGCCGGCAAGCCGTCGCCTGCTGGGCTTCGATGGCGGTTGCGACACCGAGAAGGAGTCCCGAACGCTGTGTATCGACGGAGGTGTACCAGATCGAAAGGGGCGCCGGGGCCATTCCATAGGCATACGCCTCACGAGCGATCGCCTTGTCGTCGGCACCATCCGACAGCTGAAGCACGACCGCCAGTCCAGCGGCATACCCATGCAGGCCATGGGCCTCCAAGTTTGCAAGCAATGCGCTGCTGCGTGCCGCATAGACGCGCTTCATCCGTCGCAGATGTCGCAAGTGGTGCCCGTCTTGCATGAACTCCGTGGTCGCGGTCTGCACCGCCGGACCGGGAGCGGGCGCAAGGCAAGCCATGACATCGTCGAACCGGGCGACAAGCAGCGGGGGCGCCACGACAAAGCCGAGACGCAGCGTGGGGCCGATGGTCTTGCTGAACGATCCAATATGGATGACGCGCCCTGAACGGTCCTGCGCAGCCAGGGCCGGCGCGGCACGTCGCTTCAGCTGCAATTCCCCCAAGTAGTCGTCCTCGATGATCCACGCTTGGGCGCGCCCGGCCCAATCGATGAGTTGAAGCCTGCGCGCGAGAGCCCGACGACCGCAAGAAGGCGCTGGTTGCACTGCTCGCAGAGCACGAGATTCCACTGATCGAAGACGACGTCTATGCCGAGCTTTACTTTGGCGCGAAGAAGCCGCTGCCGGCCAAGGCCTTGGACGCGAAAGGCCTGGTGATCCATTGTGGCTCCTTCTCCAAGTGTTTGGCGCCCGGCTACCGCGTCGGCTGGGTTGCTCGGAGAAGTAGTTGGGGATGAAGTCGATCCAGCCCGCCTGCCCACCCGCGCGCGTGGCACCGCCATAGAAGAAGGCGACATGGCGGACGTGCTCCGTGGTCGCGGGATCGATGTAGGCGTATTTCCGCATCGCGAGGATCTGCGCGACCTTCACATCCCGGAAGTCCAGGCGTTGTTCGGAAAGCGCGGTCAGCAGCGTCGGGGGTTCGCCCACACCCGTGGGCACGATAACGAAGTCGCCATTCTTCACCAATCGCACCGCGTCTGCTGCAGGCATCCACTTCTGCAGGTACATCGACAAGTGTTCATTTACGGCCGATTGTTGGACAAATCGGATCGATGTGTCGAGGCGCAGCGCAGGAACGCCTCGCCGTTGGTCCGAACGCCAAACTTCATTCCTGGCCATTTTTGGCATAATGTCTCCAATCTCTCCATCGGAGCCGCTGCATGATCACCGAACTGCTGAACCTCGGCGACCTTCCTCGCCAGAACGCTTCCCAAGTGAAGAACAAGTGGGGTGACGTAGTGCGTCAGGTGCGTCAGATGGGTAGCCTGGCCATAACCAGCCACTCGGCCGTTGAGATGGTTCTGCTCGACGCGGCCACCTACCAGCGGCTGACCGAGGATCTGGCCGCGATCAAGGAACGAGAACAATCCATCCTCGACGATCTGGCCGGCCGGTTTAGTGCCCGCCTGGCCGTGTTGCAGGAGCCCGATGCGCAGCAGAAGGTGACGGCGCTGTTTGATTCCCGAGGCAAGCTCGCTCGGCGGCCCAAGGCAGGCGCATCGTTCTGATGCCTGAGGCGGGCATTGATCGACCCTTCATTTTTGTCCTGGCGGGCGTGGATGGTGCAGGCAAAAGTTCGGTCGGTGGCGCGCTGTTGGCCGAGCATGGGTTGACCTGGTTCAACCCCGACAGCTTTGCGCGCGAGTTGGCGGCGCAGTTGGGCCTCAAGACCGAGGAGGCCAATGGTCGGGCTTGGGAGCACAGCCGCCTTCAGCTGGAGGCGGCCATTGCGAACGGCACGAACTACGCCCTCGAGACCACGCTCGGCGCCAGGACCACCCCGACTTTGCTTGCCAAGGCGGCCAGCACGCACGACGTGGTGATGCTGTTCTGTGGACTTCAATCCCCGGAAATGCACATCCAGCGCGTGCGCGCGCGCGTTGCCAACGGCGGTCACGACATCCCGGAGCGCAAGATTCGCGAGCACTGGGTCGCGTCTCGCGTCAACCTGATCCGCCTGATGCCGCCGTTGGCCCGTCTCCAGGTGTTCGACAACAGCACGGAGGCAGCCGCTGGGCATGACATCCCGGATCTCGTGCTTGTGCTCGAAATGGTCAGGGGCCAGCTGACGTTTCCCGCGACGGATGACGCGAAGGCTCTGAACACGACGCCCGAGTGGTCGCGGGCGATCGTCCAGGCCGCCTTTGAGCATCGAGCGGGTGCTGCCAACTGAGCCGATAAAGCCGCTCGCGGTTGTCCGTCGCGCATGCCACGGCGGACCCATCCGCCCCAATGCTGTGACGACGACCGCCCTTGTGCCTTCGGGGTTGCCAGTTCCAGGCCGACGCCCATGTAGAGGGTCGGAATGGAGATGCGATGGGCGGGGCGCCTGCAGGCAGCGAGCGTGGGAGCGCTGCAGTTTGCCCGCTCCCACCGCTTCTGCCGCCGCGTGACTTGCTGAAAGGCGCATATCAGCTCTGTGGGAGCAATGGCTTCGTCATGGCAGGCCCGTCACTAGACTGGCAACACCGAACAAGACGAGCGCGCTTCGCGCCGGAAACGGAGACCATGAACGACCTGACTCAACTCAACTACGAGCTGAATAACTTCGTAGCCACCCTCACACTCAACAGCCCGCCGGTGAATGCGCTCACGCGCACGCTCAATGACGAACTCACGCTGGCGCTCGACCGCATCTGCGAGATGGACGAAGTGCGGGTCGTCGTGCTGACCGGTGCGGGCAAGGTGTTCTGTGCCGGCGCCGATCTCAAGGGCCGCGCGTCGGTCATCAAGGGTCCAGGCGACCTGCCTGCGCATTCGCGCCGCACCCGTGAGTGCTTCTATGCGATCCGGGAGTGCGCCAAGCCGGTGATCTGTGCGATCAACGGCGCCGCGCTAGGGTCCGGTGTGGCGATGGCCGCCTCCAGCGATATCCTGATCGCATCCGAAAAGGCATCGCTCGGCTTGCCCGAAGTCGATGTGGGACTGCTCGGTGGCTGCCGTCACGCGATGCGCTTGTTCGGCCACTCCCGCCTGCGTCGCATGATGTTGACAGGCATGCGCGTTCCCGGTGCGGAGCTCTATCGTCTTGGCATCATCGAAGAATGCACGACGCCGGAGGACCTGATGCCCAGGGCGCTGGAGCTCGCGGCCACCATCGCGTCCAAAAGTCCGGTTTCGACGCGCATGGGCAAGCACACACTGAACGTGATCGAGGACATGAGCCTGCGCGACGGCTATCGCTACGAACAGGACATGACGGCGCTGATCGGCAAGACCGATGACGCCAAGGAAGCGCAGCGCGCGTTTGCGGAGAAGCGCGCCCCGGTCTTCACCGGACGCTGAGCCATGGCGACTCTTGTTTCACGCACGCATTCCCGCGTGCCGGGCAGTCCGTACCCGACCCGGCGCAGGATGCTGCTGGCTGGCGCATCGTTCGGGCTCTCGGCACTGGGCCTGCCCGTCCATGCGGCCGGGTATCCGGACAAGCCGATCCGCCTCGTCGTGCCGTTCCCGGCAGGTGGCGCGACCGACCTGATGGCACGCACCATGGGCCAGAAGCTGGCAGAACGACTTGGCCGGGCCGTGATCATCGACAACCGCGCGGGTGCTGGCGGCGGTATCGGCGCCGAAGCGGTGGCGACCTCGAGCTCCGACGGCTACACGCTGCTGTTCGCCACCATGGGATCGCTCACCATCAACCCGAGCCTGTACAAGAACCTGCGCTATGACCCGGTCAAGAGCTTCGAGCCCATCACGCTGACGCACAACACGTCGAACCTGCTCGTGGTCAATCCGAACGTGCCCGCCAAGTCGGTGGCCGAACTCGTTGAGCTGGCGCGCAAGAAGCCCGGTGAGCTGACCTTTGCATCGGCGGGCAACGGCACCACCAGCCACCTGTCCGGCGAGCTCTTCAAGAGCTTGGTCAAGGTCGACCTGACGCACGTTCCCTACAAGGGGAGCGCGCCCGCGATGACCGACTTCCTCGGCGGCCGCACGTCGATGATGTTCGACACCGCGTCGAACTTCGTCGAATACGTCAAGACCGGGAAGGTGCGCCCGCTGGGGCTCACCGGCCGCAAGCGCCTGCCGACCATGCCGAACGTGCCCACCATTTCCGAAACACCCGGCATGGGCGACTACGAGATGTCGCTCTGGCTCGGCGTGCTCGCGCCCGCCGGCACGCCAGGCAACATCGTCGCAAAGTTGCATGACGAGATCGGCGCAGCCATGTCTTCGCCTGACATCATTCGACAGATGGCCGATGCCGGCATCGACGTTCGGCTCAGCACACCGAAGGAATTCGCCGCGCTGATTCGCGCGGATACGGCGAAGTGGTCAGAGGTGGTGAAGCGCTCCGGCGTGCGCCTCGACTGATTTCCGATTGCCCGGTCGTCTCGTCACACGCGAGACGGCTTCTTTCCATCGGCAGCGTTCTAATCTTGAACAGCAAGCGTCAGGACCGGACGCGGCGCTCAAGACTGAAGGACACACCATGTTTGCCGAACCCTCCCCCAAGACACAAGACCTGCTGCATCGCATGCGGCGGTTCTTCGACCAGCACATCTATCCCAACGAGGGGCGCTACTACGAAGAGATGGATGCGTTCCGTCGCCAGGGCAATGCGTGGCAGGTTTCGCCGCTGATCGAGGAACTCAAGCCGCTGGCGCGCGCCGCCGGCCTCTGGAACATGTTCCTGCCGCACGACTACCGCGGCGTGCCGGGCATCTCCAATCTTGACTACGCACCGCTGTGCGAGGTGATGGGCCGCGTCTCGTGGTCGGGCGAGGTGTTCAACTGCTCGGCGCCTGACACCGGCAACATGGAGACCATCGAGCGCTACGGCACCGAGGCGCACAAGGACCAGTGGCTCGAGCCGCTGCTTGCCGGCGAGATCCGATCGGGCTTCCTCATGACCGAGCCGGCAGTGGCCTCCTCGGACGCCACCAACATCCAGTGCACCATCACGCGCGACGGCGACGAATACGTCATCAACGGCCGCAAGTGGTTCTCGTCAGGTGCCGGAAGCCCGCGTTGCAAGATATTCATCGTGATGGGCAAGACAGACGCCGAGGCGCCGCGCCATGCGCAGCAATCGATGGTGCTGGTGCCGCGCGACACGCCCGGCGTGAGCGTGCTGCGCCACCTGTCGGTGTTCGGCTACGACGATGCGCCGCACGGCCACATGGAAGTTCTGCTGGAAAACGTGCGCGTGCCGGTCAGCAACATCCTGCTTGGCGAAGGTCGCGGTTTCGAGATCGCCCAGGGCCGCCTCGGCCCGGGACGCATCCACCACTGCATGCGTTCCATCGGCGCCGCCGAACGCGCGCTGGAGATGATGTGCGACCGGCTTCGTTCGCGTATCGCCTTCGGCAAGCCACTGGCCGAGCAATCCGTCTGGCATGAGCGTATCGCCGAGTCGCGCTGCCTGATCGACCAGGCGCGGCTCCTGACGTTGAACGCTGCGTACAAGATGGACACGGTCGGCAACAAGGAAGCGCGTGCCGAGATCGCCATGATCAAGGTGGTCGCGCCCAACATGTCGTGCAAGGTGGTCGACTGGGCGATCCAGGCGCATGGCGCGGCCGGCGTCAGCCAGGATTTCTGGCTGGCCGAGGCGTACGCGCACCAGCGCACCGTGCGCATCGTCGACGGTCCGGACGAAGTGCACCGCAATGCCATCGCCAAGCTTGAATTGTCCAAGCGACCTGTGGCGGCGTAAAAGAAAAAGGCTTCAGCGCTCACACGAGCGCTGAAGCCTGGGAATCAAGCGGCCAGCTCGGCCGCTGCACCTATTCCATCTTGGCGCCCACCGCCTTTGCCAGCGCGCCCCAGCGTTCCGACTCCGCGGAGATGAAGGCTCCGAATTCCTCGGGCTTGCTGCCCACGACTTCCACGCCTTGTTGGTCGAACTGTTGCTTCAGTTCTGGCGATTGCAATGCAGCGCCGACGGAGGTGTACAGCTTGTTGATGATCTCGGGCGGCGTGCGAGCCGGGGCGAGCATGCCGTACCAGTTGTAGGCCTCTGCCTTGGGAAAACCCAGTTCAGCAACGGTGGGCACATCCTTCAGCACGGGAATGCGCTTGTTGTTGGTTACGGCCAGCGCGCGCAGCTTGCCCGACTGGATGAACGGCAGCACCACCGGGATGTCCACCATCATCATGTCCACCTGCCCGCCCATGAGGTCCGTCAGCGCGGGTGCTGCACCCCGATAGGGGATGTGGTTGATGTTGAGCTTCGCTTCGCGCTTGAGCAGTTCGGCTTGCAGATGCGGCGTGGTGCCGCTGCCGGCCGACGCGTAGTTGATCTTGCTGGCATCGCCCGTGGCAGCGGCCTTCAGTTCGGCAAAGGTCTTGAACTTCGAGTTGGCGGACACGACCAGCACCGCGGGCACCTTGAGCGCCTGGGTCACGGCCACCAGATCCTTCTGCGGGTTGTAGGGCATCGACGGCACGATATGCGGCACGATGGCCAGCGCGCCGGCAGAGGAGAACAGCAGCGTGTAGCCATCCGCCGGCGATTTGGCAACCGCGTCGGCGCCGAGCAGGCCGCCCGCACCACCCTTGTTGTCGATGATGATGGACTGGCCGAGCGACGTGCTCAGCCTGGAGCCTACCGCCCGTGCCGTCTGGTCGACAGGACCGCCTGCGGGGAAGGGCACGATCACGCGGATCGGCTTGGTCGGGTAGGCCTGCGCCCATCCTGAAGTTGCGGCCAATATGAGGGCGAGTGCCGCGGTGGATTTGAAAAGTCGATTCATGGTCAATGTCTCCGGTTCGTAGTGAATGAACTTTAGGAACATGGCCGTCGCGTGGCACCGGTCTGCGGCGCATACCTGCTATGCGGACTGGTGCTGCGCAGGTCGCCGGTATGCGCCCCGGCGCATCACAGCGTTGCCGCCGAGGGCGTAGCCCGCAACGCATCGCAAATCCAGAATTGTCTCCAACCAAAGGAGACTTCACATGACCACCGCCAAGGGCCCGCTGTCGCACGTCAAGGTGCTTGACCTGAGCCGCATACTCGCCGCCCCCTGGGCAAGCCAGATCCTCGCTGACCTCGGCGCCGACGTCATCAAGGTCGAACGACCCGGCGCCGGCGACGACACACGCACTTGGGGGCCGCCGTTCCTGAAGGACGCCGAGGGCAAGGACACGAAGGAAGCCGGCTACTACCTCGCCGTCAATCGCGGCAAGCGCTCGATCACCGTGAGCATCGAGAAGCCCGAGGGCCAGAAGATCGTCAAGGCGTTGGCTGCTAAGGCGGACATCGTGCTTGAGAACTACAAGGCCGGCACCCTGAAGCGCTACGGGCTCGATGAGGCATCGCTGCGCGAGATCAATCCGCGCCTCATCTACTGCTCGGTCACCGGGTTCGGCCAGACCGGCCCCCGGCGCGACCAGCCGGCCTACGACTTCCTCATCCAGGCGATGGGTGGCCTGATGAGCGTGACCGGCGAGAAGGACGGCCGCCCGGGCGGTGGGCCGCAGAAGGTCGGCATCCCGATCGTCGACCTGATGACCGGCATGTACACCGCCGTCTCGGTGCTGGCCGCATTGGCACGGCGCAACGAAACAGGCGCGGGGGACAACATCGACATCGCGATGCTCGACGTGCAGGTCGCCACCCTGTCCAATCAGGCAATGAACTACCTGGTCTCGGGCAAGGTGCCGCGCCGCAACGGCAACGCCCACCCCAATATCCAGCCGCAGGACGTGTACGCCTGTGCGGACGGCGATGTGATCCTGGTAGTGGGCAATGACGGCCAGTTCGCGAAGCTGTGCGAGGTGTTCGGGCGGCCGGACTGGATCGTCGACGAACGCTTCGCCACCAACGCACAGCGGGTGCGCAACATTGGCGAACTGTCGGGCATGTTGCGCGACGTGTTCGCCGAGTGGGAACGCGACCGGCTGATTGCAGCCCTCGACAAGGCGGGCGTGCCGTGCGGGCCCATCAACACCGTGGCGGATGTGTTCAAGGAACCGCAAGTCAAGGCCCGTGAGATGCTACGCTACGTGCCGCATCCGAGTGGGGTCGACGTTCCGCAGGTGGTCAGCCCAATGCGCTTTGCCGAGTCGCCGCTGCAGACACAGTCCGCACCGCCACTGCTCGGCCAGCACAGCGATGACATCCTGGCCGAGTTGGGGTACAGCCCGGCATGCATCAATTCTTTGCGCGCCGCGGGAGCGATCTGATGACGAAAAAGATGAAACTGCACTGGTCGCCCAAGTCGCCCTATGTCCGAAAGGTGATGATCTGCGCGCACGAACTCAACGTCTTGCACAAGCTCGAACTCGTGCGCTCGGTTGCGGCCATGCTCAAGCCCAACGCGGCCCTCATGGTCGACAACCCGTTGTCGAAGATCCCGACGCTGGTGCGCGAAGACGGCTCGACGCTCTTCGATTCGATCGTGATCTGCGAGTACCTGAACGAGCAGGCCGGCGGCTCGCTGTTCCCGGTACAGGGCGAGGCACGGTGGCGAGCGTTGCGCTGGCATGCGCTGGGGGATGGCCTGCTCGACGTGCTGATCCTGTGGCGCAATGAACGCGAACGCGAGCGTCCATTGCAGGCGCTGGTGGATGCCTTCGAGCTCAAGACGCTCGCCGTGTTGAAGCTGCTCGACGCGGAGGCTGAATTGCTCGGCAGCGAGCCGTTCTCCATCGGCCACGTGACCGTTGCCTGCGCCCTTGGGTATCTCGACTACCGCTTTGACACGCTGGGATGGCACGCGCTGGCGCCCCGTCTCGCCGACTGGTTTGCAATCGTGCAGGCTCGCCCGTCCTTCCAATCGACAGAGCCCGTCGATGGCTGACCCCCCCCCTACATCCCAAGCGCCGGCAACGCCTGGCTGCAACGCGAGGTGCAGCCCGCGTCATGAATGCCGATTCGGCGTGTTCATCGGTAAAGGCCTTCCGGGTTGATGCGCAGCACCCTGTCCGCAACGGCTTCGCTCCCCGCCCAGTCCTTGAACATCGCCAGCAGCTGCGCGGCATCGGGCGCGGGGGTCACGCGCAGGTGCGGCCAATCGCTCCCCCACACCAAACGCTCGGGGTTGACTTCGATCATCCTTCGCTGGAACGGCCGTCCCGCTTGCCAGTCGAGTGAACCGAGAAGGTTGCGGTAAGCGCAGAGCTTGACCCAGACCTTGCCGGTTGCGAGCAGGTCGAGCAGCGTGCGGAACCCCGCATCGCCGGCGCCGGCGTTCACGTCGAAGCCGCCCATGTGATCGATCACGATGGGGATGGGCAATTTCAGCAACTGCTGCGCGATGGCAGGCAAGGCTTTGCAATCGGTCCAGAGTTCCGCGTGCAGGCTCGCATCTGCCAACTCCGGCGCCAGCGCACACAGGTCGTCGAATGACGCGCTCCCGGCGAAGTTGGTGCCCGGGCCGCTGCGATGGCTGAATCGCACGCCCCGCACGCCAAGTTCACGCAAGCCGGCAAGCGCCAGTGGGTCGCCGGGTTGCACCACGACCACGCCGCGCAGGGTGGGCTGCGCAGCCAGCGCATGCAGCAGCAGCGAGTGGTCCTTGCCATACGCACTTGGATGCACCAGCACGCCATGGGCGAGGCCAAGTCGTGCGAGCAGCGCCAGATATGCCGACTCGATGGCTTCAGGTGGGGTGTAGCTTCGCTCGGCTGCCAACGGAAAGCGATCGTAGGGACCGAACAGGTGGGCGTGACAATCCCAACCCGCGGCAGCACTCCCCGCGTTTGCCGCGTCGCTCATTGCAGCGCAGCTTTCTGAGGCAGCGGGAACGCCGGCGCCACGCCTTCCGGCAGCGGAATCTCGTGGCAGTTCAGCGTCATCGCGACCATCGTGTAGT
>Ga0307515_10001181_pt1 | contig 59747 bp, 55 predicted proteins | sample 17_EM_MG_FD_194513 | JGI IMG/M metagenome (GOLD analysis project Ga0307515, IMG submission 194513) | Populus trichocarpa ectomycorrhiza microbial communities from riparian zone in the Pacific Northwest, United States - 17_EM | ecosystem: Host-associated > Plants > Roots > Unclassified | place... | reverse complement strand
AAGCGAGTTCACTAGCGCGTGGGACGAATCCTGAGCAGCGCGACTGCTCGTTTGAACGTCAGGAAAAAGGCCAGCCCACGGATCGAGCAGTCGGCGCCTCTAGGGCTGAATGCCGAGCAGAGCCTCCGCCAGCTTGGGATCGGCGGGCCGGCTCCAGGTCGGGTCCAGAAAGCCATAGGGCTCGACCGTCCCGGCCACGCGATTATAGCCGGCCGACTGCGTGCCGTTCAGCGGCCACCAGGCCCAGTCGATCCCGCTGTCTTCCGCATAGCGGGCGAAGGCGCCCGGATAGGCCAGGCGATCGGGCGCGCAGGGTTTGCGGTCAGGTCCGTTCTGGGTGCAGCCGCCCCACTCGCTGACATAGACCGGCGCCGTCCACGGCTGACCGGGCTCCCGCACGAAGTCCCAGCGCTTGAACGATCCGGCCGCGAAGGCGGCGGGATCGGCGAGCTCCTCGGGCTTTCGGTTCCACGCATAGTCGTGGGCCACATAGACGAGGCGTCGCGCCACCGAGAGCGTGATGGGCTTGTCCCGCACCAGGTTCAGGTCGGTCTGATAGTCGAGGCCGCCGATGAAGATCAGCAGGCGCGGATTGACCGACAGCACCGCCTCGCCGCCCCGCATGGCCGCCGCCCGCCAGTCGGTGGCCGCCACGCCGTCGCCCCAGCTGGGTTTCAGACCCATGCCGGGATCGGGCCGGATCTCGTTTCGCAGCTCGGCGCCGATCACGAACGGCCGGTCGGCATAGCGCTTGGCCATCGCGCGCCAGTCCGCCAGCCAGGCGCTCTCGGGATAGGCGGCCGTATGCCAGAGCCCGTCGCCGTGCTTGGCATCGCAGCACCAGTCGCCCCGGCTGCGGTGATTGTCGATGACCACCATCAAGCCCTCGCGCCCCAGGGCGTCGACCACGGCGTCGAAGATCGTCAGCGCCCGCTTGCCCTTCAGCTGGGGATTGGCGGCCAGATAACGCGCCTCGACGACGGGGTTGGTCTCGACCAGTTCATTCGACCAGGGCAGGCGAACCGAGTTGAAGCCCATCTCGCGGATGGTCCTGGCCAGCTTGGCCAGCGGCTGCTTGTCGAGCCCGCCGACCACGAACTCGCCCGACTCGGCGCCGAACCAGTTGACGCTCCGAAGTCGCACGCGCGCGTCGGTCTGATCGACGATGACCGCGTCGCGGGTCTGAAGCGGGAACTTCGGCGCGGCGCGCAGCGGCGAGCCGAGCGCCAGCCCGCACAGCAGGAAGATCGCAAATAGACGCCGCATGAGACCTCCGGATCGGAAGGCCCATTTATCATAGGATTGGAAGACTAAGCGCTAGTCCGCGTGTCCGGGCCGACGCGGGGTCGCCCAGGGCTCGGAGACGTCGGCCAAGGCCACATCCAGGCACTCGACACCGACCCGCAGGTCGCCGCCGCCGGCGAAGGTCAGCAGCACCGTGCCACCCGGCGCTTCGCCGGGCTCGAAGGCGATCGCCAGCAGTTCGACGATCGCGCCCTTGGCGTCGCGCTTGAGGTTGCGGGCCTGCACGCTGGTGACGTCGCCCAGCTGCAGGGCCGAGCGCACGCGCTCTCCCGCCGCCTTCTTGCCGCCGGCTTCCCAGCGGAAGCGGTTGCAGGCCAGGGTCAGGGTGCGGCCTTGCGCGTCCCAATGGATGTCGCCGATCTTGGCGACCGCATCCTGCAGGACGGCGGAGATCACCGCCAGGTCCTCGACGTCCTGGGCCAGCAGCTTCAAGGCGGGAGCGGGATTTGCCATCTAGAGGTCGGCCTCGCCGTCACCCTTGATGCGACGCACCTGCGCGCCGCATGCGGTAAGCTTCTCTTCCAGACGCTCGAAGCCGCGATCCAGGTGGTAGATCCGGCTCACGACCGTCTCGCCGCGCGCCACCAGGCCGGCGATCACCAGGCTGACGGACGCCCGCAGATCGGTGGCCATCACCTCGGCGCCTTCCAGCTGGGCGACGCCGCGCACGCGGGCCTCGCCGCCCGACACCGAGATGTCGGCGCCCAGGCGCATCAGCTCGGGGGCGTGCATGAAGCGGTTCTCGAAAATGGTCTCGCGGATGCGGCTCTCGCCGTCGGCCACGGTCATCAGGGCCATGAACTGGGCCTGCAGGTCGGTGGCGAAGCCCGGGAAGGCCGCCGTCTCGATGTCGACCGCCTTCAGGCGATCGCCGTTGCGGCGGATGATGACGCCGTCGGCGGTGCGCTCGACGCCGCAACCGGCCTCTTCCAGCTTTTCCAGCAGGCTGTCGATCAGGTGCGGACGCGCCTTGGTCAGACGCACTTCACCGCCGGCCATGGCGGCGGCGACGGCATAGGTGCCCATCTCGATGCGGTCGGGGATCACCGCATGGGTCGCGCCGTGCAGACGGGCGACGCCGGTGATCGTCACGGTCGGCGTGCCGGCCCCCTCGACCTTGGCGCCCATGGCGTTCAGGCATTCCTGCAGGTCGATCAGCTCGGGCTCGCAGGCGGCGTTGTGCAGCACGGTCACGCCATTGGCGATCACGGCGGCCAGCATGGCGTGCTCGGTCGCGCCCACCGACACGATCGGGAAGGTGATCTCGGCGCCCTTCAGGCCGCGCGGGGCCTGGGCGTAGACATAGCCCTCGTGCAGATCGATCTTGGCGCCCAGAGCCTCCAGGGCCTGCAGATGCAGATCCACGGGGCGAGCGCCGATGGTGCAGCCGCCGGGCAAGCTCACCTTGGCCTGGCCCGTGCGGGCGATCAGCGGGCCCAGCACATTGAACGAGGCGCGCATCTGGCGCACCAGCTCATAGGGCGCGAAGCCGCTGGTGATCTCGGGCGCGTGCAGGAGGGTCTGCTGGCCGTCGGCGCCATCGCTCTCGGTGACGCTGACGCCCAGGCGCGACAACAGCTTACCCAGGAACCGGGTGTCGGCCAGGCGCGGCATATTGGTCAGGCGCAGCGGCTCGTCGGTGAGCAGGCTGGCGGCCATCAGCTTGATGGCCGAGTTCTTGGCGCCGCTGACCGGGATTTCCCCGTTCAACCGCGCGCCGCCGATGATGGCGATGCGATCCAAATGACGTCCCTCGATCACGCGGCGGCAGCGGAGCGCCGCGCGGGTCACATGTGAGGGGCGGGTTCTATCCGTTGCAAGGGGGCTTGCAAGGGGCGCGCGTCAAATGGGGGCCGAAAGGTCGTAGGATCGGCCGTCGGGCCAGCGCAGATCGTGGGTCGTGCTGGCCAGATCCAGCGCCACCTGGGCCAGATCGAGGGCCCGCCTGATCGCCTGCAGTCCATCGACGCCGAACGCGGCCTTGCCGTGCTCGGTGTCGAACTGGCCGCCGTCGCCGACCAGCCGCACGGCGCAGGCGGTCTCATCCGACTCGGGCGCCGGATAGGGCGCGGAAATCTCCAGGACCAGATCGACTCGCGCGCCGTCGCGATGATTCACGCCCTCGAGGCGACGAACCACGGCGTAGGGCTGCGGCGCCGCTTCGGCGGCCTCGACCGCGCGATCGCTGTCGCCGGACGCCGGCCGGGACGCGGCTTTTCGCTTGCGCAGGTTGGTTCGCAGCGCTTCGGCGAGCTTGGCTTCGCGGGCGGATTTGTCGTCGCTGATCGGCATGCGCGAGGGGTGCGGCGACGAAGTCTGTGGGTCAAGTCGCTTTTAGGCTTTGCATTCGCGATTTGGCTCGCTATACGCCCCCTCCTCTTCGCCGCGGTAGCTCAGTGGTAGAGCGCATCCTTGGTAAGGCTGAGGTCCAGGGTTCGAGTCCCTGTCGTGGCACCATCGGGACCCAAAGCAATTCAACGCTTTGGGTCCCGACCATTCCAATTGAAATTGCGAGCGTAATCGCTGCGAAAACGGCGCGCAGTAAGCGAACGTCTGTTTGAGACCTCCGACAAGGTGATCTGACGCCTTCGAACTCGCCTTATGGTCAAGGTAAATTTATCCCTCTTTTGGCCGTTGACCAGAAACCCACGCTCCATGCGCGGATCGAGGATTGAGGCGAAACGCGCCTAAATCCTCGATCGATTTCTGCTCAGCGGAGTTCGGAGTTCGCCGGGACAAGCCACACGTCGAGTTTGCGCAAAAAGCGGAACTTGGCCTCTCGCCCGGAAATAGGCGCTCGGGCCTACTCCCGACCCTCAGTGGCTGAGCCTGATGGCTGCGCGGCACCTTCGCCCGCGACCACTCGGCATAGTTCAGCACTGGGCATAAACCGCCAAGCTCAATGGCCGCGATCCGCAGGCCTCCATCATCGACGCATCACCCGCATCGTAGGCGGCCACCCCCGGAGCTGGATCGACGAGTTCATGCCCTGGAACCACCACTCGGAAAATGTCGCAGTGGTCTGAGAACAACGCTTACGTCTCAGCTGGCAGATAATCCGAGCAGAAAACGCCGCTGCTAGCGAGCACGGCCTCCGACAATTGCGGGCGCCTACACCTAGCAGATCGCCACGGGGTTGATGTTGACCTGCGTCGAGCCTTTGTAGAGAGGCTGGCCGAGCACGAACAAAAACTCGTAAATGCCGTCCCGTACCAGAGGCCGAGTGTCGATCAGTTCAAGATTATAGATGCCGTTCTTGGCCAACATGAACTGATTGACCGGAAATTCCTGTCCATCCTTGGCCGGATAAATCTCGGAGGCCCAGGTGTCTCCGCCGAACGCGACGATGCCCTGGTCCGCGAGCCATTCGGCTGCTTCCATCCCGATGCCCGGCTCGACTTCAAGGAACTTCTTGTCGTCCTTGCCGATGAGTTCGAGCCACCCCGTATTGAAGAGAACGACATCACCGGTCCGCAGCGTGACGCCCTGCTTCTCCAGCACGGCCTTGATGTCCGCTACGGCGAACTCGGTATCCTCGGGGACGATCGGTTCGCCGTAGTGCGCGACCATGTCGAGCACCACGCCACGCGTGACCATCGGCGGGACCTTTTCGATACCGAGCTTATTCACACCCTCGATCGTGACGAAATCGGCGGCCTTGTTACCGTTGTAGTAGACGTAGTCTATTCCAATGTGGCCGATCCCGTTCAACTGGGTCCCAACGCCGGTCCAGCCGTTCACCAGTTCATCATTGAAGGTGAACTTGTTGGACGCCTTGCTCGTGCCGCCGGCTTCGTCCGGCTGAATATTGTAAAGGTTGAAGCTCCTGTGGCGGAAGGCCGGCAGGTTCTTGTCGATCGGAACCGCGAGCGGATAGGATCGGCCCGTCTTTACAAGCTGGACCGCCGCGAGCGTGACCTCCGGGGTCAAGAGATTGGCGGCGCCAATTTCGTCATCCGGTCCATATTTGGATGGAGCCCAATCGACCATGGTTCTTCTCCTAGGGTTCAAAACAACAAGGCAGCCCAGCCTTAACGCCGAAGGCGCGCGTTGGCCCCCCGGGGGCAGATTGGATGTTCTCTCGCCGCCGCCGGCTGAGATTTCTCAATCCGCCGTCTAGAGCAGCGAGTTTGAAGCCCACTGGGCGCGCGCTTACACGTCCCAAGCCGGAATCAGGCCCAGAGGGCTGACCAATCGGCCGTCCGGGCGCGCTAGCTTGCGGATGGAGGAGAGGTCCTCGTCGGAAAGCTGGAAGTCAAAAATGTCGATGTTCTCGTCGACGCGCTCGGGCTTGGCCGTCTTGGACAGGGCGACGAAACCCTCCTGGACGAGCCAGCGGAGCGTCACCTGCGCGGCGCTCTTGCCATGGCGCGCACCGATCTCCCGCAGGACCGGGTCGCGCGGCGCGGCGCCGTCGGCCATGCCATAATAGGCCGTCACTGCCACGCCCGCGGCCTTCGCCGCTCGCGCCACGGCTGTTTGATCCAGGTAGGGATGCACCTCGACCTGGTTGGTGACGATCGGCGCCTTGCTCAGCGCGATCGACTCCTTGAGCTGTGCGACATTCTGGTTGCTGACGCCGATGAACCGCGTCTTGCCTGCCACCTGGACGGCGTTGAGCATCTCGATCTGGTCGGCGATCGACACCTTATCCGCCGGCCAGTGCAGCAGGAGCAGATCGACGTGATCGGTCTTCAGCTTGTCGAGGCTCTCGTCCACCGATGCAGCGAACTTTTCCGGGCTGTAGTTGTCGATCCAGGCGGTCATGGCCCGCAGCAGGGCCGCGTATTCCGGCGTCGCCAGCTTGCTGTGCTCATGCTCGTCGGTGAACGACTGGACCAACAGGCTTGAGGCGCCGGCCTTGGCGACGGTGTCGTGGAAGGTGTGCTCCAGCTCGACGAAGGCGGTCGGGTCGTCGATGGCGTGCATCGTCAGGGTCGGGACGGTCAGCTTGCCGGTCAGGTCGCTGTCTTGCGACAGACGCTGCACGCCAACCGGATCGGCGGCGAAGCGCGTCACGCCGCGATTGAGCGCCGCGTCGTCGTCGGAGCCGGCATAGGTCACGCCCACGTTCGAGAACGGGTTCTTGCCGCCCAGGCGCAGGTTGACGATGTCGGCGAAGGTGAAGGTGGCCCAGCCCAGATGGCTGTCCAGGGTCCGCTCGGGGATGCGGGTCACGGCCAGGATGTTCTTCAGATTGCGCGCCTGCTGCGGCGTGCGCTCGGCGGCGGGCTTGCCCACGCCCGTACAGGCGTTCAGTCGCTCGTCGAGGTCCTTGTTCTTCAAGGTCGAGCCGACCGGCTGGCCTTGCCACAGCGGATAGGCAGTCTCGCCCGCCGCCGGGTGGTTGTTGCAATAGTACTGGTAGACGGCCCGCAGGTCGGCGCGGAAATCGTAACTGACCGTGCCGCCGCCCAGCACGCCGCTGGTCAGGATGACGCCGTCATAGACCGGCTTGCCGTCCACGCCCTTGCCGTAGAGCTCGGCGGTCTTGGCCGCGACATTGCCGCCCCACGACTGGCCGTGCAGCAGGGTGCGCTTGGGACGGCCGAACTTGTCCCAGAACAGCTTCCGCAGGTTGTCGGTGTCCTCGGCGGCGCTCTTCACGCCGTAGCCAGCGCGGCGATAGTTCGAGCCGGCCCAAGCGAAGCCTTCCGCGACCGTGACCGAGAAGCGCTGCAGGTCCTCGACCGTGTCGTCGGGCTTGGGCGTCTTCAGGCGCGGACCGCCGTGGCTGTGGACGACCAGCGAACCGTTCCAGGCCTTGGAAATGGCGATCATCGACGACAGAAATCCGCCAGCGGAGGCGCCCAACTCGCTATCGCCATGGAGTACCGCGCCAGCGCAACTTTGAACCGTCAGGTTGGCCAGGCGCACCTATTCAAGACGCCTCGATCAATGACCAAGGTCGCCGATCTGGACGGCAAGGCCCCGCCCCGCCCCGCGCCCGGCGGATACTGACGAGATCGAGAGGCTGATGGCCAAGCGGCTGTTCGACATCCTGTTGTCCCTGATCGTACTGATCATCGCCGCCCCGCTGCTGGCGATCTGCATGATCCTCATCTGGCGACAAGACGGCGCGTCGCCGCTCTTTTTGGGCGTAAGGGTCGGGCGCGACGATCGGGACTTCCGCATGGCCAAGCTGCGTTCGATGACCGCCGCCTCCGAGTTCCGAGGCGCGGCCTCCACCGCCCGCTCGGACGCCCGCATCACCCCGCTGGGCCACGTGCTGCGACGCTGGAAGTTAGACGAGCTGCCGCAATTCTGGAACGTGCTGCGCGGCGAGATGAGCATCGTCGGCCCGCGCCCCAACACCCGTCGCGGCGGCGTGGACCGCTACACCGCCCTGGAAATGCGCCTGCTGAGTGTGCGCCCGGGCATCACCGATCTGTCCTCGATCCTGTTTGCGGACGAAGCCGACATCCTTGATGGCGCCGCCGATCCCGACGCCCTGTACGACGCCGTCATCCGGCCGTGGAAGAGTCGTCTGGGCCTGCTCTACGTCGGGCGCCGCGATTTCCTGGTGGACGCGAGGATCGTCTGGCTGACGGCGCTGGCGACGGTGTCACGCCCCGCCGCCCTGGCCGGCATCGACTCAATCCTGGCCGGATGGGAGGCCAGCGACGAGCTGCGCCAGATCTGCCGCCGCCACGCGCCCCTGCCCCGCGCGGAGCCGCCCGGCTACGCCGCGTGAGCATCCTCTTCTACAGCCGGCTGACCGAAGATGCGCCGACCACGCCGATCGCCCTGCCGGAAGGTTTGACGGCTCGGATATGGCGTCCGGCCGAACAGGGTCCGCCGCCGCCCGGATCGCGACAGCCGGCCAACTGGGTCTGGTGGGCGTTCGACCAGCTCACCATCTTCGCCCGTCCCGACTTCGCCGAACTGACGCTCTGGCGCGGCGAGAACCTGCTTCATCGTCTGATCATCACGCCGCGCTGGTTCCGCTTCCCCTTCATGGACCGCGCCGACCTGCAGCTGGGCGACCTCTGGACCCGCCCGGACGCGCGCGGGCAAGGTCTGGCCAGCCTCGGCGTCGAGTTGGCGCGACGGATGGCCGATCCGTCCGACCGACTCTGGTATCTGGTCGAGGCGGACAACGCGGCCTCGATCCGCCTGGCCGCGCGCGCTGGCTACCGGCTGACAGGCGTCGGCCGACGATCAAAGGGCCTCTCGGGGCGTTTCCGGCTTGAGCGACCAGTCGCTTAGCGAGGTTCCGCCGACACCGTGGCGATCGCCCCCGCATTGGGACCGTCGGCGCCGCGCAGATGCAGCACCAGCCATTGGGCGGGACAATCGGCCGGCACGACGACATTACCCTCGGCCACGGCCCCCTTGGCCGAGGGTTGATCCAGCAGCGCGATTTGCGGGCCGCCCTCCTGGCCGCAGGTCAGGGTCCAAAACGGCGTGGCGAGACGGTCGGCGGCGGGCTGAGCCGTGCGCGCTCGCAGGCGATAGTCGCCTGGCGGCAGCATCAGCAGTTGGACGGCGACCTCGCCGCCCCCGCCTGGCAGCGACTGGTAGGCCAGCGCCGGGCGCCCATCCGCCCGGCTCCGCGTCGCGCCCGCCTCGCCGCGCTCGACCAGCTCCCACCCGAACGGGAACAGCTCGGCCGGACGGGAGAAGTCGGGATCGGCGACCAGGGTCGGATGGGCCGGACGCGCATGGAAGGCGTCATAGACCCTTCGCGCCTCCGCGAACGACCGCTGCGACACCAGCTCGCCGACCAGCATCTGGTCAATGTGGCCTTCGGTGACCGTCCGCCGGTCGCGCATCGCCAGCACCACGTCGGCCACGCCCGGCGGCGCGTGGGCGTCGGCGACGGCATAGTGCAGGAACATGCCGCGCCAGTCCTGCCGCCGATCCAGCAGACGGGCGATCGGCGCGGTCAGGCCAGGATCGCTCGCCGCTCTCACCAGAACGGGAAACAGGATCGGCGGGGCGGCCGTCGAGGTCCGCAGAGCGATGTCGAAATCCTCCAGCGCGCCCTGGACGTCGCCCCGGTTCACCGATCGCTGGATCAGCCAGGTCCGGGCGCCCAGGCTGCGGCGGCTGATGGCGTCCGAAAGCTCGAACAGCCGGGTTTCCCGGCGGCCATCACCATCCGCCTGCGCTTGCAGCGCCCGCAGCTCGATCGCGGCCGGCTGGGTGACATCCCGGGCCAGGGCCCGGCGCACTTGCCGTCGCACATCCGGGTCGCGGATCGATCCGCCGACGCCGAGCCTCGCCCGGGCCGCCTGCACGGCGATCCGAGCGTCGAACGGGACCAGGCGCGCGGCTAGGCGGGGATCGCCTCGGCCCAGCTGGGTCGCCGCCCCGTCCCACAGCACCGCGCCGCCCACCGTCAGGACGAACAGGGCGATCGCCGCGCGCGCCGCGAACCGCTGGTTCAAGGCTTGCGGCCGTAGTCGTAGTCAAAGCCGTAACCGTAGTCGAAGCCGTAGCCGGCGTTCTTGGCCTCGAACTTGGTCAGGACCGCGCCGAGAATTTGAGCGTGCGAGGCTCTCAGCCGACCCAGGGCGGCGCGCGCGGTGCGCGCCGGCACCGACCGGCCCTCGACCACATAGACCACGCCCTCGACGGCCGCCGCGACCAGCGGCGCGTCGGCCAGGCCGATCACGGGCGGGGAGTCGACGATGACGTGATCGAAGCGCTCCTTCAGCCGCTTGATCAGGATCGACAACCGGTCGCCCATCAGCAAATCGCCGGCGTTCGGCGGCTGCGGCCCTGCGGTCATCACCCACAGGCCCTCGTGCTCGGTGGCGTGCAGGGCGCTGTCAATGTCGTCCGCGCCGGACAGGAAGTTGCTGACCCCGACACCGTTCTTGAACCCGAAGGTCGAGTGGACGGACGGTGAACGCAGGTCGGCGTCGATCAGCACCACCTTGCGACGGGCGCGGGCCAGCGACTGGGCCAGGGCCACGGTCGTGGTGGACTTGCCCTCGCGCGGACGGGTGCTGATCACCGCTAGCGAGCGCGGCGTGCCCTGGGCGGTCGACAGCTCGAGATTGGCCTGCACGGCCAGATAGGCCTCGACCAGTTTCGAGCGCGGATCGCGCAACGCCTTCAGCGGGTCCTCGACCTGCACCTTGGGCGCGACGCCCAGCAGCGGCAGGCCCAGCTTCTCCTCGAGGTCGGCCGGATCGACGATGCCTTCGTCGATCTGCTCCAGCCCGGCGGCGATGATGGCGCTGATCGTGGCGCCGGCCAGTATGGCCAGGATCAGGTTGACCAGAAGTTTCGGCGAGGATGGATGATCGGGCAGCTTGGCGGGATCGACGATCGCGACGTTGTTGTTCTCGATTCCGCCGGAGACGCCGATCTCCTTATAGCGCTGCAGCAGGGCGTTATAGAGTTCCCGGTTGGTGTCGGCGTCACGCTGGTAGATGTTGTACTGGATGCTGCGACGGCGAAGGTCGCTGAGGTCGCCCTTCAGGCCCTCGACCCGGGCGGCCAGCGCCTTCTCCCGCGCCAGATTGGATTCGTAGGTCTGCCGCAGCGAGTAGCGGACGCGGTCTTCCTCGCGGGCGATCGAGGCGTCCAGCGCCGCCACCTGCGAGGCCAAGGCCTTGGCCTGTGGATAGTCGGGCTGGAACTGGACCAGCATCTTGGCGTATTCGGCCGCCGCGTCGGCGCGCTTCTGGCGCAGCGAGGCGATGGCGTCATTGCTGAGGGCGATGCTGCTGGCGTCGGGTCGCTTGATCTCGTTCAACTGGCTCTGAGCCTGGATGCGCTCGGACGTCGCCACGCCCAAGGCCGAGTTCAGTGTGATCAGGTCGTCGGTCAGCAACGAGCGACCGCCGATGGTGCCGCCGCTGTTAGGATCGATCGGCGACGGCAGGTTGATGATGCCCTGTTGGGAGGCGTAGGCGACGACATTGCGCTCGGACAGCTCCAGCCGCTCGCGAAGCTGCTCGATCCGCCCTTCCAAGAACTTGCGCGCATAGCTGGACGCCTCGAACCGGCGCTCCAGGTTGCTGGTGATGAAGTCCTCGCTCCAGGTCTTGGCGATCCGTTCGGACAAAGCCGGGTCGGGGGTGACCGCCCGCACATCGACGAGGCTGGACCCGCGCACCGGGGCGACCCCGACGTGCAGCAGCAGGATCTTGCCGGCGATCTCGTTGCGCTTGGCCCGCGCGGCCGGGTCGGCGCTGTTCCCGTCGAACAGATCGCGGCGACCGAACAGCTTGAAGAAGGTCGGATCATCGACCAAGCCGAGATCGCGCGCCACCCGCTCGGCCAGCACCTGGGTCCGCAACAGGCCATATTGGGTCTGGTAGAATTCCTGGTCGCCGATACTGGTGTCGCGCTCGACGCTGTCGATCTTCACCACCCGCGCTGTCTCTCGCGAAATCTCCATGCGCGCGGTCGAAGCATATTGTTTGGGCATCAGCAGGGTGGCCGCGACGCCGGCCAGGGCGCCGGCGGCGACGCCCCCCAGCAGCAACCAACGCCAGCGCGACACCATGCGCAGCAGCCGACGCAAGGGCGGCGGGCCTGCGTGGCCCGCGGTCGTCTCCGATCCGGCGGGACCCGTGAAAAGCGTCACCTCGCTGGAGGCAAGCCCGAGCATTTGGGGCGAAATCCGTTCCATGCTCAGAATCTTTCCAGGGCCAGAATAAGCGGCGTGGTCAGCAGCGGGGTGACCTGCAGGAACTGCTGGAAGTGGCGGCGCGCCACGGAGTCGCCGACGACGATCACGTCGTTGGCGTAGATCTTGGGGTCGGCGTACATGCCGCGTCGGATGGCGCCAAGATTGTAGAGCGCCGCCAGCGACTGGCCGTTGACCGTCCGGAACACGACCACGTCCTCCAGGCGGGCGAACTCGCCGGTTCCCTTGGCGGTGGCCACCGCGCGCATCAGCGACATGTTGCCGACCACCGGATAGCTGCCCGGCTGCGTCACCTGCCCATCGACGGTGAAGACCTGGCTGGTGGTTTCCTCCAGGTTCACGGTCACCTGCGGGTCGCGCAGGAACTTCTCGCCGAGCTTGCGGGCGATGGCCGCGGCCAGTTCGGTCGGGGTCTGACCCGAGGCGTCGACCTCGCCGATCAGCGGCATCGACAGGCGCGCGGCCGCGTCGGTCTGGAACTTGCCCGACAGGTCCTCGACGCCGAAGACATTGATCGCCAGCTTGTCCAGCGGACCGATGCGGTAGGCCGTGGTGGCGGCTACCAGGTCGGCGCCGCTGGGCGGCGGAAGCTCGGTCTTCTGGACCACGGCCATGGGGCCGCGCAGATCGCCCAGCGCCGGCGCCTCGGCGCACGCCGACAGCAGAAGCCCGCCGGAGATCAGGGAGGTGGCGATCAATAGGGTCTTGAACCGCATGGTCACAGCCGCAGACGCAGCGACGCCTGCAGCACGGTCTGGGCCTCGAACGGCGAAGACAGTCCACCCAGGGTCACCCGCGTGTCCCGGCTGGAGCGCACGTTCATCGCCTCGAACAGGGCTGTCAGGCGGTCATTGATCGGCACGCGCGCGGCCGCGGTCAGGGCCCAGCCGTCCTCGCTGTTGTTGGCCGGCATCTCGCTACCGTGTTCGCCCGTCGAGAACGCCTCGACCCGGCCAGTGACGGCGACGTCGCCGACCATCTGGGTCACCAGCACGTAGGCCGACTGGAACTTGGTGTGGACCCAGCGTTCGCCGTTGTCCTCGAAGCCCATGATCGTCGAGCCGGTCATGCCCTGGGCAAGCAGCTTGGTGTTGGGGCCAAGGTCGGCGTTGAAGCCCACGTTCCAGAAGCGGGTGCGCCAGCCCCACTGGCCGGCCGCGGTGAAGGCCTCCGGATCGCCCCGGTTGTCGTAGTAGAAGACGGAGACGCCAAACGGCTGCGGCGGACGCCAGTCCAGCCGGCCGTAAAAGCCGGCCTTGTTGTCGAGGTCGGTCGTGTTCTTGGTTCTATCCTCCTGCAGATGGACGATAAAGGGGTTCAGGGGCGGCAGCTTGAAATAGCCGTCGGCCGTCGCCTTCTCGTCATGCAACGCCCAACCACGGAACGACAGCAGGGTTCCGGAAGTGTCATTGTAGCCAAACACGCCCACGGTCGCCGCCAGTTCGCTCTGCCCGACGCTCGCGTGCAGCGTACCCTCGCCACCTAAGACCTTCACCTCCTCGCCGACCCAGGCGTTGATCGCCGAAGGGGTGATGGTGTTGACCACGCTCCAGGCGCCGCCCGTGGAATGCTCCAGCGAAATCTCTGGCCACATCAGGCCGGCCCGCGCCGAGACACCCACCGGACCGGTGCGCGCCGGCAGGTAGTTCACGAACGCCTCGATCAGGTCGACGCTTTCCTCGTGATCCTTCTGATAGGCCACCGAGACATTGGCGCTGAGCGAGGAGGTGAAGCGCGGGACCCAGACCAGGTCGGCCTCGACCGGCGCCAGGCTGGCCTTGTAGTGGCCGTCCGCGTCGCCCTGGAACCGCGTCTTGCCGAAGCCGCCATTGACGAACGAGGTCGCGCCGTTGGCCACCACCAGCCGGGCGTCGAGCAGCACCGAGACGGTGTCCTTGGAGAAGAGGTCCATCTGCGAACCGCCTAGGTCGGCGGGCGGCGCCAGGACCGGCGCGGGCTGGCGCGCGCCTTGGGTGACCTCTTGGGCCAAGGCGGGCGCGACGCCGCCTAACCAGCACAGCGCACTGCTCAAGGCGACGGCGCTGACGCTCCTGGCGAGCCTCGTCTGGCGGGCGGGCGAAAATCGCTGGATCATTGGAACGACCTCATGTTGGACGGCTTGGGGACAGGTCCGTTCACCCAGCGGGCGACGGATCCGATCCGCAGTTCTTCGGCTTCGGGGGCGAACCGGCTTAGACTAGGCGCGAGATCCGGGCGCGCGACTCGGACGACGCCGCCGACCACGACCAGCACCACGTCCTCGGCGCGCGCCTCGAGCAGCGGCCGCGACAGGACGATCAGATCGGCGCGCGCGCCGGGTTCGAGCGACGGGGGCGCCAAGTCCAGGCGACGGGCGGCGACCGCGCCCACGGCCGCCTCCAGGCGGTCGTCGTCCAGCGCGCCGTGGCGGCGAGCGCAACGCAACTCATCCAGCAGGTCGCCATCGCCGGTCAGGCGGGAGTCACTGCCCAGCAGCACATCGTTTTCCCCACGCAGCAGTTCGTCGGGCGCCGTGCGGCCAAACAGGAAGAAGTTCGAGGTCGGGCACCATGCCAGGGCCGCGCCCGACTCCCGGAAACGAGCGACGCCCTCGGGATCCATGCCAACCCCGTGTACGGCCGTCAGGGCGTCCGTCAGCAAACCGCGATCGGCCAGCGCGCGAACCTCGTCCGCCGCGGCGCGGTCCGTGCCCTCGGCCAGATGCAGGAAGAACGGCGCCGCGCCGTCCAGGTCCGCCAGCCCGGGCGTCATGCCCAGGGAGTCGGCGCTGCGCACGCGCGGCGCGCGGATCGGAAAGTCGTCCTCGAAATCGGCTTCCCAGGCGTCGTGGTGCACCACGGTGGTGACCCCGGCGAACAGGTTCTTCCACGCGCCCGCCAGCAGAGCGTCACGACGGGCGACGCGACGGTGTTGGGCGATGTGATCGGCGTCGCGCGCCTGGATATCTCGCGCCCAGTCGTAGGCGTTGCGATAAGGCGGACGGCCCAGCCGGCCGTAGTGGTTGCGGTGCAGGTGGTCGTGCGCGTTGATCAGGCCGGGTCGGACCTCGGCGTCGGGCAGGTCCAGCACGAGATCGAAGCCGCCCTCGGGCTCGACGATCCGCTCGCCCTCCACGGCGACGACCGCGTCGCGGGTGATGATCGCCAGCCGCATCTCAGCCGTCGCGCCGAAAGACGGCGGCCAGCACCACGGGCAGGCCCAGGTGCTGTTCGTAGAGGGCGAGCCGATCGGCCTTGGCGTAGAAGGGCCGCGCCGTCTCGCCGATCCTGGCCTCCCGCACCTCGACCAGGGTCAGGCCGGCGCGATCGGCCGCCGCCAGATGGACAGCGGTGTCGTGAACATGGTGCTCCAGCTCATGGACGCCGCCCGCGTCGCGGAAGGTGCGGCGGTGGCCGGCGGCATGGGCCTCGAAATGGAAATCGGTGACGATGATCCGCGCGCCCAAGTCGGCGACCCGCGCCAGTTCGCGATAGGCCGGCGCGCAGTCTGGCATGTGGCCCAGAACCAAGCGGCACCAGACCACGTCGAAAGCCCTGTCGGGCAGCGGCAGATCGCGGACGTCGCCGACCAGGGTGCGCATGCCCGGCTGCCGGACGTCGCGGCCGACGCCGGCGTCCAGCATTTCCGGCGTCAGGTCGACCCCGACGGCCAGGGCCGCGCCGGCCTCCCGCAGGCGACGACCGGTGCCGCAGCCCGCGTCCAGCAGGCGCTGATCGCGCAGCGGCGGAGTCAATTCGGCGACCAGCGCCTCTTCCAGGTGCGAGATAGCGGTCTCGTCAGCATAGGTCGGGGCCCAGCGACGGTAGCCGGCACGGACGGCGAGCACGCCGGCGCACGCCGGAACGGCGTCGCGGCGCGGGTCCGTCATCGGCGGGCTCGAAGGATGGGTGAGGACCATGACGTCGCCCCGATTGTGCTTGGAATTGTGTTCCCGGCGATCGGCGGGAAGTTCAAAGGCCCGCCCCAAGTCGGCGGCTTCGGCGAGGTCCGGGACGGGCCTGAAGACGTGGCGGCCGCTATTTCGCGGCCACGACCAGCGTGCCGCGCATCATCGCGTGATAGGTGCAGTAAAAAGGAAAGCTGCCCGCTTTCTGCAGCGGCATCTTCACGCTCTGACCCGGACCCATGCGCAGATCGAAGCTGTGGTCGCGGGCGGTCACCGTGTGCGGGACGCTGTCTCGGTTGATCCAGACGATGGTGTCGCCGACCTTCAGGCCGGTCGGAAGCTTGCCGTAGCTCATGCTGGACATGGTCACGGTGTGCTCTGAGCCGGCCTGGGCCAGGGCGCCGCCAGCCATCGCCAGGGCCGCCAGGGCGACGGCGCCGAACGCCAGTCCGCGGCGGGTAGCCGTCATAGAAGTAAGTTTCCGCACGTCGAGATCCTTCCCGTGTCTGTCACGAGATGAATGCTCCGTCGCGCGCCAAAGGTTTAAGCCGCCCCGCCCTCCCAGACGAAAAATCCTTCCGACGGCTTCGGCGATGAACGCTCGACCGACTTGAAGATACTCACCCGCTGGCGGCTCACGATCAGCACCGCCAGTCTTGGAATCTTGAATGAAGCTGGGCTTTTCCTGGGCGCGGCGGCCGAGCCCGCCGGCCCGGTGGATCGCGCCTCGCGTCGCCGATGGCCAGGTGGTCTATGCGATCGGCGACGTGCACGGCCGCGCCGACCTGCTGGAGCCGTTGCTGGACGCGGTGCTGGCAGACGCCGCGTCCAGCAACGGCTCCATGATCGTCGGCCTGGGCGACTATGTGGACCGCGGCCCGGACTCACGCGGCGTGATCGACCTCCTGATCGCCTTGTCCGGCCGGCCCGCGCTCGATATCCATTGCCTGCGCGGCAATCATGACCAGGCCTTGCTCGACTTCCTGGCCGACGCCGAAGTGGGTCCTGGTTGGGCGCGCCACGGCGGCGCCGAGACCTTGCGTTCCTATGGCGTCGCCGCGCCGGAACCTGGCGCGGACCTGTCGGCCTGGCGCGACGCCCGGGAGGCCTTCGCCGAAGCCCTGCCCGGCGCCCACCGCGCCTTCCTGGAGCGCACGACACTGTCCCTGATCAGCGGCGACTATTTCTTCTCCCACGCCGGCGCGCGGCCGGGCACGCCCCTGGACGAGCAGACGCCGCGGGACCTGATGTGGATCCGCGAGGCGTTTCTGGCCGACGTCCGCCCCCTGGAGAAGATGATCGTCCATGGCCATTCCCCGACCGAGGCGGTCCATCGCGACCATCGACGCATCGGCCTCGACACCGGCGCCTACGCCAGCGGCCTGTTGTGCGCCTGTCGCTTCGAGGGCGCCGGCCGCCGGCTGATCCAGTCGGCATCGACGCCGCGCGGCCAGCCGGAGATCCGCCACGGCGCGGCGTGAACCGATTATTCTTCTGTCCTGAGCTAAACCTTTTGCCGTCGCCGAAGCACTTAATGTCCAGAAGACAGGACACGAACCTTGAGCGGCAGGAGCATACGGATCAGTCTGCGCGAGACCCCCACGGGCGCTGGACCCATGAGCGACAGCGAGCTCGTGTCGCGCATCCGCGCGAAGGATATCGCCGCGTTCGAGGAACTCTATCGCATCTATCACCCGCGCCTCACGCGCTTTCTGATCAACCTGATCCACCGCCCGCAACTGGTCGAGGAGGTGCTGAACGACACCCTGATGGTCGTCTGGGAACGGGCTGACAGCTTCAACGGCGCCAGCAAGCTCTCCACGTGGATGTTCGGCATCGCCTATCGCAAGGCGATGAAGGCCCTGCGCAAGCAGGACGAACCGATCGAGGACCCCGCGGCCGAACAACGGGCCAGTCTGGATCCGACCCCCGAGGACGACCTCGGCCGTCAGAGGGCGCAGGTCCTGCTGCTGCGCGCGATCGACGGCCTCTCGCCGGAACACCGGGCGGTCGTCGAGTTCACCTACTTCCATGAAATGGGCTATCGAGAGATTGCCGAGATCATGAAATGCCCGGTGGATACAGTAAAGACCCGCATGTTCCACGCACGACGCCACCTAAAACGCCAGTTGTCAGGCGAACTGCCGGACTGGCTGTAGGACAACCCGCATGACCCAGATCTTCAAGCTTCAGGACGCCCGGCACCGGCAGGCCCAAGGCCTGCTGCCCTGGTACGTCAACGGCACGCTCGACGCCGACGAGGTCGCGACCTTCGAGAAGCACCTCGCCGAATGCGCCGAATGCCGCGCCGACCTCGAACAGGAGCGGTTGCTCGGCCATGAGGTCGCTCACCGGCCACTGGACGCGGACCACGGCTGGGAGCGCATGCGCGCCCAGCTGCAGGCGCGGTCGTCGAAGGGCTGGCCGGCGCCGCTGCTCGCCCCCCGCGCCTTCCTCCGCAGGTCCGTCCCGATGGGCTGGGCCCTGGCCGCACAGGCCGCTTGCCTGGCCGTGGTCGTCGGCGCGACCTGGCTGGCCGCGCCGCGGTTCCAGGACCACACCTATCGCGCTCTCGGCGCGGCCGAGGCGCGCGTCGGCGGCAATGTCGTGGTGATGTTCAAGCCAAGCGCGTCGGAACAGGCCCTGCGGGGCGCCCTGCGTGACGTCGGGGCTCGCCTAGTCGACGGTCCCACCGCCAGCGACGCCTACGTCCTGCACGTGGACCCCGCCGGCCGCGCCGACGCCCTGTCGCGTCTGCGGGCCAATGACGACGTGTCCTTGGCCGAGCCGCTCGACGGAGAACCCCGTCCGTGAACGTCTGGCGGTCCGCCGTTCGCTGGAGCGCGAGCCTCTGCGCGGCCCTGCTGGCGCTGACCGCCGTCGCGGTCGCGCGGGCCGATCCGATCCCGGCCAGCGTGGCCTCGCCATCGGACGGACGCGAAGTGCTGGTGATGTTGCGGCTGTCGCCCGACCACTTCCGGCCCAACGCCAGCTATGGCGGCGGCTATGGCGACCGGCTCACGCAAGGTGCGCGCCGTCGCCTGGCCCAGACGATCGCCCGCCAGTACGGCCTTTCGCTGGTCGGGGACGGCTGGCCCATGCCCCTGGTCGGACTCGACTGCTACGTCATGCGGGTCCCCAACGGCGAACCCCTGGACGTCGCCGTCGCTCTGGTCTCGCACGATCCCCGGGTGGCTTGGTCCGAGCCGGTGCGCATCTTCCGCACCCAAGGCCGTTACGACAAGGAGAACGACCCCTTGTTCGCTGTGCAGCCGGCCGCCAAGGCCTGGCGGTTGGCCGACCTGCATCGCGCGTCGACCGGGCGCGGGGTCACCGTCGCCGTGATCGACAGCCGGATCGAGGTCAACCATCCCGACCTCTCGGGCCAGTTCGTCGCCGATCAGGACTTCGTCCTCGGCCGGCCCAGCGGACCCGAGCGGCACGGGACCGGCGTCGCGGGCGTGATCGCCGCCAAGGCCGGCAATGGCCTGGGCATCGCCGGCGTCGCGCCTGGCGCGCGGCTGATGGCCCTGCGCGCCTGCTGGCAGAGCGACAACGGTTCGGCCTCGGCCCCTACTCTGTGTGACAGCCTGAGTCTCGCCAAGGCGATCCACTTCGCGATCGATCATCGCGCGGCGATCATCAACCTCAGCCTGACCGGCCCCGACGACCGCCTGCTGACGCAATTGATCTCGGTGGCGATCTCGCGCGGCATTTTCGTCGTCGCAGCGTTCGATCCCACGCTGCCCAAGGGTGGTTTTCCGGCATCGGAGGCGGGCGTGATCGCGGTGGCGGCGGAATCCTTGGCCTCGTTTCCGCCCGGCGTATACAGTGCTCCCGACCGCGATGTGCCGACTACTCAACCGGGGGACAAATGGAATCTGGTAAACGGCAGCTCTTACGCGACCGCCCATGTCAGTGGGTTGATCGCGCTTGTTCGTGAAGGCCGTTCGTCTGTTCCCCGGCTTGTCGCCGCCCAGCCCACGGGCGGAGCCATCGACGCCTACGCCACCCTGCTGCGCCGCGACCAGGGTTGCGGGCGCACCTGCGGCGCGGTCGCCCGCGCCGCCCAGGCGGCGGCGCAGTAGCCTGGTCCTCGCGAGCGCCCTAGCGCTCATGACCCTCTGTGCAGCCGCCTCGGCCTCGGCCCAGGTGGCCGGTGGCGTCACCCTGCAGAACGACTACCGCAGCCGCGGCTATTCGCTGAGCGGCGCGCAATCGGTCGCCGTGGCGGACGTCTCATATGACCACGCCTCGGGCCTCTATCTAAATGGCTCGGTGATCGGCGGCCACAACGCGTGGAACGACGTGGCAGTCCTCGGCGTGATCGAGAACGTCGGCTATGCCCGCCGGATTTCGTCGCGGCTGACCGTCGATGGCGGGGTCGTGCATTCCGAATATTTCGAGCGCTACGGCTCCAACGGCACGGGGCGCTACACCGAGGCCTATCTGGGCTTGGCCAGCCGCGACCTCTCGGCGCGCGTCGGCTATTCGCCCGACTATTTCCGGCACGGCGCCAAGACCCTGTACAGCGAAGTCAACGGCGGGCTGGACACCATCGCCAGCCTGCGCCTGAACGCTCATCTCGGCTATCTGTCCTGCCTGGACATGCCCGACGACCGGCGCTGTTCGGGCCACTACGACTGGCGTCTGGGCGTCTCACGGCAGATCCAGAGGCTGGAGTTGCGCGCCGCGGTCTCGGGCGTGCAACCCGGCGGGCGCTTCCGTCCTGACCCAGCCCTGGTCTTCGGGGCCAGCTGGACCTTCTAGACCGCCCGCGCGACCGGCGGCGCGAGACGCATCTTCGCGCCCGGAAAGGTCAGCAGGCAGTCGCAGAACGCCAGGCTCTCGTTTCGATGCGCGACCATCAGGATGGTGGTGCGCGGCCGTAAGCCGTCCAGCCGCTCCAGGATCGCCCGTTCGCCGGCCAAATCGATGGCGTTGGTCGCCTCGTCCAGGATCAGGATGGCCGGGTCGCGCAGCAGGGCCCGGGCCAGGGCCAGACGCTGGCGCTCGCCGGCCGAGACCAGCCCGCCCCGCTCGCCGACCCGGCTGTCGAGATCGCCGCCCAGGCGCGCCAGCAGGTCGCCGGCGCCGACCAGATCGAGGGCTTGGCGCATCTCGGTCTCCGAGCAGCCAGGCCGCGCCCAGTCGAGGTTGCGGCGGAGGGTGTCGTCGAACAGGAACGAGTCCTGAGCGACATAGGCGATGCGCTGGCGATGGACCGTCAGGCCCGGGCCCTCGAGGTCGTAGCCGTGGACGCTGATCCGCCCGGTCTGGACCGACAGCACGCCCGCCACCAGGTCAAGGAAGGTAGTCTTGCCGGTTCCCGAGGGGCCGACGATCCCGACGAAGGCGCCCGAGGGCAGGGTCAGGTCGATGTTTTCCAGGGGCGCGTCGTCGACGTCGGCGTGGCGGTAGGTGACGCCGCACAGGATGATCGGCGCGTCCGGACGCACGGACAGTGGAGCGCCGCCCGCCTCGGCCGGAGGAGCCTGGCCCAGGGCCGCTTCCAACGACAGCGCCACGCCATAGGCCGGAAGGCTGTGCAGCACCTGCTGCGCGCCCTGCTGGAGGATCTGGGCCGGACCGCTCATACGCGACAGCACCAGCAGCAAGGTGATCAGCACCGAGGGTTCCAGATGCGCCACGACCACGCCGAAGACCACGGTCGCCGCCCCGATCGCCGCCGCCAGGGCCGTCGTCACGGCGCGCAGGCCGCTCTGCTGCCCGGCGAAGGCCAACCGGTCGCGCATGGCGGCCAGGGACACTCGTCGATGCTCGTCGACGAAGAGGCCGCCCTGGCCCTGGGCGATGGCCACCTTCAGCCCACCCAGGAACGACAGAGCCCCGTCGGTCATGCCGAAGTGGGCCTCGGTGATCGCTCGGCCAAGGTCGCGGGCGCGGGTCAGGTAGGGTCGGCTGACCAGGGCCCCCAGCACGGCGAAGCCGATAGCGATCGCGCCGGTCAGCGGGGCCATCGCCACGGCCAGCACGCAGTGACCGGCCAGGACGACAACGGCCACGACGGTCAGCAGGATCGAGTGCGCGGCGACGCCGATCTGATGGATCTCAACGCTCAGCGCCTGCGCCATGCGGGCGTGGCGGATTCCGGCGATGTCGCTCCAGCGGGCGCCGGCGATCCGCGCGATCAGGCGCGCCCGGATCGCCTCGACGAACTCCATCTGCAGCCGATTGAGCAGCCGGTCGCGCTGGGACAATACCCCGGCCCGAACCATCATCAGCACCGCGAAGGCCCCGATCAGGATCAGCAGGCGCTGGGTCTGGTCGCCGACGACCAGCAGTCGCGTCACGACGTGCGCGAACGGAAACCGCCCCTCCCCGCCCGGACGCAGGACCAAATCCAGCAGCGGAACCAGCAGCAGCAGGCCGACGCCGTCGAGCGCCGCGCCCAGGCCGATCAAGCCGACGGCCTGGGCCGCCCGCCAACGCGCGAACCGGACGAAGGCGGCGAAGAAGGCCGCCGCCTCCCTGCCCAGGCCCGGCCGCTCGGCGGCCATGGCGCTCACGTGTCCCTCTGCTTGACCACCATCACCTGCCCCCAGGGCAGGTCAATCACCGTGTCAGGTCGGCCGGCGAAATAGTCGGCGAACACCACGCGGACCTGGGGGTCGTCATGGTCGTCGCCGATCAGGATGCCGCCGGCGACCAGGCGTGGGTGGAAGAAGGCCAGGGCGTCGCGGGTGCCGTCCGGCAAATCCAGGTCCAGGTGCGCGAACGAGAATCGCATCGCCTCCAGGCCCTTGGCGGAGGCCGGGAAGATCCCAGGGTGAAACTGCACGCCGCGATACGGCGCTAGCAGTCGCTCGACCTCGACCTGCCGGCCATGGACGGCGCCGAAATGATCACGAACCCTGGCGGCCTCGATCGTCACGTCGCCTGGCGATTGCAAGGTGTCGAAGACGTCGAACAGGTGCAGGGGCGCGTCGCCCTTGGCCTCGCAGATCAGCCGGGCGCTGCCGCCCATCAGGACGCCGGCCTCGGCCATGGCGCCGTCCAGATGGCGCACGGCCCGGACGCAGATCTGGATTTGCAGAGCGGCCGCGTCGTTGATCAGCAGCGGCGTGGTGCGGCGCGTCTCGCGCAGAACGGTCAGCGCTCGCCGCCAGTCGCCGCCCAGCGGGGTCTGGATCGAACCGCGCCGCGCCAGCAACGCCCGCAGCAACCAGCCCGGCGAGAGACGTTCGCGCAGGCTCGCGGTCGTCGGCCTCAAGCGCCCACTCCGGGACCGGGACGCCGCTCCCGGGTCGCGCCGGCCCACAACTCGACGCAGGCCACGGCGAACAGCGCCCCCAGCAGCGGCGTGCGCAAGGGATAGTCGACCAAGCTGGACAGCATCAGGATCACGGTGACAGTCGCAGCGGCCACGCCCATGGCCCGGCGGCGCGCGCCCTGCTCCGCCGCCGTCGCCCGCCAGGTCGACCGACCCCACCAGGCCGCGAAGATCGCCAGCAGCGCCAGGGCCGGCAGCCCGCCCTCGATCGCCAGTTGCAGCGGCTCGTTGTGGGCCTGGTTCATGTAGATCGTCGATAGCAAGGCCTTCGGCTCGAACCGTCGATAGACGTCGTCGAAGGCGCCGAAGCCCGCGCCCAGCGGCATGAACGCCCTGGCCGTGGTCAGCAGCGGATTGAGCATGGCCAGGCGCGTCTCGCCGGCGATGTCGGCCGCCGCCAGGCGACCGACGGCCGCGCCGCGCGCGATCGCCGCCAGGCTCGTCATCGCCAGCAGCGCCGCGCCGCCGCCCGCGACCGCCAGCCGGCCGGCCAGGCGCGAGGGCCACAGCCGCTGGCCGGCGCAGCGATAGGCCAAGAGCGCGCCGCCGACGCCGACAACGCCGAGCGCCAGACCCATGCGCGACCCGGTCGCCACCACGGACAGCAACAAGAAGACCGCCGTCGTCACGGCCAGGCCGACGATCCAGCGCCGGTCGCCACCGTCCCGCAGCCTCAGGCCCGTGAGCGCGCCGGTCAGCGGTAAGGCGCAGGCCATCAGGGCGGCCTGGTGATTGCGGTTGGCGAACAGGCCCACCGCCGAGTCCTGGGAGGTCTCGCGATAGAGCCGCAGGCCGCCCGCGGCCAACTGGGCCAGGCCGAGCAGACCACTGAGGCCCGCCACGATCACGACGGCGTAGGCCAGGCGAACGCGACCGCGAAAATCCAGGTGCAGGGCAGCCAGGGCCGCAGCCGTCGCCGGCAGCAGGGCGGCCAGGGCGTTCAGCGTCAGATCGGGCGTCAAGCTCAGTGGTCGCCAGGTGACCACGCCCGCCGCCTGAGCGATATCGGCATAGACTGTGTGTCCCGGCAGCCCTGCCCAGACGGCGGGCGGCAGCGGGATCAGTTGCAGAAGGAGAAGCAGATAGGCCGCGGCGACCGCGATGATCACCCGGCGGCAGCGGCGCAGGATCGAAACGTCCAGGGGCCAGAGGCTGGCGCCGATCGCCAGCACGGCCGCCGAACGCACCAGCGCCTGCTGGACCTCGTCGTGACGAGACGCCCCGCCGGCCAAGGCAAGGACCAGTCCGAGCAGAGCCATGATCAGCAGACGGTAGCCCGCGCCGAAAGTCTGACCTCGTGCGTGCCAGCGCATATTCACCCTCCTGACTCCGCAAGGGCGGCGACACCGTCGCCGCCCGGTCGCTTCGACGTGGATGGCTTAGGAGCTGGCGGCCTTGCTGTCGTGCTTGCCAAGCGCCACGGCGCCGGCCACCACGGCGGCGACGGCGAGGCCAGCCACCAGCGGAGTCGAGAGGGCGCCGTCCGCGCTCGCCGAGCCAGCCTTACCGGCTCGCTTCGTCGGGGAGCCGCCGCCTTCGTCGGCCAGCGACAGCTTGGCGGCCGGGTTGCCGGCCTTCGGCGCGGCCAGCACGGGCAGCGCCATCAAGGAGAGAGCGGCCGCGGTGGCCACCAGATGAGTCAGACGCATCAGCAAAGCTCCTGTTTGGCTTTATTAGGACATGTCGTGATCGCCAGGGGCTGACGCCCTCGCCGAAAAGCGTGCGCACGCTTCACACGGTGCGTTCCTCGCCGGCGGCGAGAGGTTCAACCGACGACGAAATTTTTCGGTGACGCGAGGGTACCAGCGTATCCAGCCCCATCATCGTCCGCAGGCGGATCGCCACGGCGTGGCGATCTACGCCGTAGTGAGCGCGCAGATATTGCTGGTCGCCGACCTCGCTGGGGTAGAGATCGTCGAGTCCGACGCGGGTGAACCCGCGCACGGCGACGCCGCCTTCCAGGCAGGCCTCGGCCACCGCCCCGCCCAGTCCGCCAATCACCGAATGCTCCTCCAGGGTCAGTACGTAGGAGCAGGCCCGCGCGGCGGCGCAGACGCCCTCGGCATCGAAGGGCTTGAGCGTGTGGACGTCGACGACACGGACCGAGACGCCGTCCTCCGCCAGCATCTCGGCCGCCGCCAGCGCCTCGCCCAGGATGCCGCCGACGGCGAAGATCACCGCGTCTGCGCCATCGCGCACGGTGCGGACCTGGCCCAGCACCACCTCGCCCTCGGGCAGGCCGGCCTGGGCCTTGTCGAGGCGTAGATAGGCGGGACCGCCGCGGGCGTGCAGCTGGCGCGTCAGGGCGTAGGCCTGCCAAGGGTCGGACGGCGCCACGACCACCATCTCGGGCAGGGCCCGCAGGATCGCCAGGTCCTCGGTCGCAAAGTGCGACATGCCCAGCTGGCCATAGGAGAAGCCGCCGCCCACCGCCACCACCGTCACGTCGGCGCGGTGGTAGCAGACGTCGTTGCGCAGCTGCTCCAGACATCTCAGGGTCGGGAAGTTGGCGATCGAATAGGTGTAGGACCGCGCCCCGGCCAGGGCCATGCCGCAGGCCACGGCGGTCATGTTCTGCTCGGCCACGCCGGCGTTGACGTAGTTTCCCGGGAAGCGGGCCCGGAAGTCGTCGAGGACGCTGAAGCCGAGATCGCCGTTCACCAGCATGGTCCTGGGATCCTCGCCGGCCAACTCGGTCAGGGCGCGGATGAAGCTGTCACGCATCGGCCACGCCCAGTTCTCGAAGGGCGGCGACGAACTCCTCGCCGGCGGGCGCGCGGTAGTGCCACAGCACCTGGTTCTCCATGAAGGAGACACCCCGCCCCTTCACCGTGTGGGCCAGAACGCAGGTCGGTCGATCGCCGGTCGCGGCCTCGGCGAAGGCCCGCTTCAGCGCGCCGTGATCGTGGCCGTCGATCTCGGCGACCGACCAGCCGAAGGCCCGCCACTTGTCGGCGAAAGGCTCGAGGCCGATCGTGTTCTCGACCGAAGCCAGGGATTGAAGCTTGTTGTAGTCAACCACCGCGCACAGGTTGGACAGCCGGTGGTGGGCCGCGAACAGGATCGCCTCCCAGTTCGAGCCCTCGTCGCACTCGCCGTCGCTGAGCACTACATAGACCCTCTGCGTCCCGCCGGCCCGACGCAGCTGCATCGCCATGCCCGCCCCGACCCCCAGGCCATGGCCCAGCGAGCCGGTCGACAGCTCCACCCCGGGCACGCCCTTGTGATTGACGTGGCCCGACAGCACCGAGCCGTTGCGGTAGTGGGTGTCCAGCGTCTCGACCGGCATGAAGCCGCGCTCGGCCAGGGCTGCATAGACGCAGGCGCCGGCGTGCCCCTTGGAGAGGATGAAGTGGTCGCGGCCCGGCCAGCGCGGGTCGGCCGGCGCCAGCCGCATCACCTCGCCATACAGCACCGCGACGATGTCGGCCATCGAGAGGCCCGACCCGACGTGCGAACTCTTGCCCGAAGCGCACATCCGCACCACGTGCCGGCGAAGGCGCAAGGCCAGGTCCTCAGTGTCGAACCAGGCGTTGCTGAGGGCGTTCACGCGAAGAACTCGCGCACGGCGTCGATCACCCAGGCCACTTGGCCGTCGGTGAGCAGGTGATTCATCGGCAACAGCAGCGAGCGGGCGAAGAAGCGGTCGGTGCGCGGCAGGTCCTGGTCGAAGCCGAGATTGCGGAACTGGTGCAGCCCTACCCCGCCCCACTGCACGATCGTGCCGATCCCCTGACCCGAGAGGTTGGCACGCAGGCCGTCGCGGGCGTCGCAGCAGACCTCGTAGTTCTGAAAGATGTCGAAGTGGTTCGAGGCCTCCGGTCCCGGCGGCAGGTCCAGGACGTCGATCGCGGCGAAGGCGTCCTGATAGCGGGCGGCGATCTGGCGGCGACGGGCGATCGCCTCGTCGTAATAGGTAAGCTTGTAGGCCAGGATCGCGGCGTGGAGGTTGTCCAAGCGGGCGTTCATCCCCCAGACGTCGCAATCCTTGGAGATGACCTTGTCGCGACCCGCGCCGTGGTTGCGCATGGCCCGCACGGTCTCGGCCAGGGCGTCATCGTCGGTGACCAGGGCGCCGGCGTCGCCGAAGCAGCCCAGGGTCTTGGACGGATAGAAGCTGAACGCGCCCCAGGCCCCGAAGCGGCCGGCGACGCGGCCGTTCAGCCGCGCGCCCAGCGCCTGGGCCGCATCTTCGTAGACGGCCAGGCCGTGCTCGGCTGCGATGTCGAGAATGTCGTCCATGGCCGACACGCGACCGTTGACGTGTACGGCCATGATCCCCCGCGTGCGGGAGGTGATCGCCGCTCGGACCGCCGCCGGATCGATCAGCCAGTCACGCTCGGACAGCTCGACCGGCACGGCCTTGCCGCCGGCGAAATGGATCGCCTGGGCTGCGGCGATGAAGCCGTGTCCCGGCAGGATCACCTCGTCGCCCGACTGCAGGCCCGAGGCCTTGAGGCCCAGCAGCATGGCATGGGTGCAGTCGGAGACCCCGACCACGTTGCGCACGCCCAGATACTCGGCCAGGGCGGCCTCGAACCCATCGACGGCGTCCTGCAAGATGAAGCCGCCGGAGGCGGCGGTCTCGTGCAGGATGCGGCCGAACGTGTCCGCGCGCTCGGCGTAGAGGCTCTTCCAATCGAAGAACGGGACGAGAGGACCGCCTCTAGAACACATGCAGCGCGCGCCTTGCCATGATCCTGACGGGTCCCGCCCGCCAATTGTGAATAGGTGCGCTTTGGCCTAGGCATGGTTCAACGGAACCGCGCCGTCAGAGTCCTCCATGCGTATCCTGTATCTGACGCAGTGGTTCGAGCCCGAGCCCAACATCGTGAAAGGCCTGGCCTTTGTTCGCGCGCTGGAGGCGGCTGGTCACGAGGTGACGGTGGTCACCGGCTTTCCCAACTATCCAACCGGCAAGCTCTATCCGGGCTATCGCCAGGGATGGATGCGGCGCGAGAGCATAGAGGGCGTGCGGGTGATCCGCCTGCCGCTCTATCCCAGCCACGACGCCTCCAGCCTGCGCCGATCGCTGAACTTCCTGTCGTTCTTCCTGTCGGCTCTGACCTATGGCCTTTTCAGGCGCGAGCGGTACGACATCGCCTATGTCTACCACCCGCCGATCACCGTCGGTCTCGCCGCCGCCCTGGCCGGCGCGGTCCGGCGGCTGCCCTTCGTGCTCGACGTCCAGGACCTGTGGCCCGACACCATCACGGCGACCGGCATGGCGGGGACGGGCCGCCTGACGCGGGTGTTGGGGGCGATGTGCGCCTTCGTCTATCGCCGGGCCGCAGCGATCGTCGCTCAGTCCGACGGCATGCGGCGCGTGCTGGTCGAGCGCGGCGTGCCTGCCGCGAAGCTGACGACCATCCACAACTGGTCGGACGTCGACGCCGGCGCCGCCGAGGCGACCGGCGCGACGCCGAACGACCGCTTCACCCTGGTCTATGGCGGCAACCTCGGCCGGGCCCAGGCCCTGGAGACCGTGGTCCAGGCCGCCGCGCTGCTGCAGGCGCGTCGCGACGACATCGAGATCGTGCTGCACGGCGAGGGCGTCGAGGCCTCCTCCCTGCGCGCCCAGGCCCAGGCGGCGGGTCTGACCAACCTGCGCTTCGCCTCGCGCGTCTCGCAGCAGGCGATCGTGCCGATCTTCGCCCAGGCCGACGCCCTGCTGCTGACCCTGGCCGACGATCCGCTGTTCGCCATCACCATCCCGTCCAAGACCCAGTTCTACCTGTCGATGGGCCGACCGATCGTGGCCGCCATCGCCGGTGAGGCGGCCGAGATTCTCGAACGGTCCCGGGCGGCCGTCGTGGCGCCGCCTGGCGACGCCCCGGCCCTGGCCCAGGCGATCGCCGCCCTGGCCGATGAGCCGCGCGACCAGCGCGAGGCGATGGGGCGCGCGGGTCGGCGCTTCTATGGCGAGCATCTGTCGTTCGCACAGGGCCTGGATCGAACCGTTCGACTGCTGGAAGGTACATACGCGGAGCACCGACCAGCCCCCTGAGCCAGCCCATCGAGCCGCCGCATCGTGACCGAAATCCCCGCCTCGCTTCCGTCACGGTCACCGCTCGTCCTCGCCATCCCCGTGGTGACGCCGAAGGGAGCAGTCACCCGCCTGCCACTGATGCTGGTGTTCGGTTACCTCGTCGCCACCTTCGCCCTGTTCCTGCTGTGGCCGATCAACTGGCCGATCTATCACGGCGGCGACTGGGCGCGGCTGATCTCTTACGTGGTGCTTTGCCTGACGGTGGTGGGTGGCGCGATGCTGGTCGGCTCGTCGGGCGACACCCGCGTCACCGCTCCCTTGCCGGCCCTGCCCTTCCTGCTGGTCGCCGGGGCGGTGGTCGCGGCCCTGCTGCTGATTCCCACCAGCTTCGCCTATACGGGCCGCCCGCCCTGGGAAGCCCTGGACGCCCTGCGCGACCAGGGCGGCGCCTATCGCCGCCTGCAGACTCAGCTGCTGGCCACCACCGGCCAGCGCAACGCCGTCGTCGCCCTGCGCGCCCTCACCTCGCCCCTGACCTATCTCGTCCTGCCGCTGGGCATCGCCCGCTGGAACACGATCGGCTGGACCGGCAGAGGGGCGGTAGCGGTCACGGTCCTGGCCTCGATCATCTTCTCGATCATGCGCGGCACCGACAAGGAGATCGCCGACATGTTCGTGATCGGCGTCTCGGCGGCCTTCGTCTCGTTCGGGCGCAGTCGCGTGCTCGGACACCAGGGCTTCGCGCTACTGCGGCGTTACTGGTCCTGGGCGCTTGTCGCCCTGATTTTCCTGTCGTTCGCACAAGGCCTGTTCATCGAGCGCAAGGAACAGAGGCTGGGCGGCTACGTCAACCGCACGGTGGTTTGCGCCAACAACAGTCGGATTTGCGCCGACCTGCAGAACCCCTGGATCGCCTGGCTGCCCCTTTCACAGCGGTTCGGCGCCACGGTCTTCATCCTGTCGACCTGCTCGGGCTACTACGGCCTGGAGCTGGCGCTGGAGAAGCCGTTCGACACCGCCTTCGGCGTGGGCCACTCGCCCGCCGCCTTGTCGGTCTACGAGGCGATCACAGGCGACCCGACCCTGCACCTGCGCACCTACACCTATCGCAACGGCGGCGACCAATGGTCGGAGGAATACTATTGGTCCACCCTGATGACCTGGATCGCCAACGACGTCGGCTTTCCTGGGGCCGTCCTGGTGCTGTGGCTGATCGCCCACTTCTGGGGCGTCTGGTGGCGAGAGGCGGCGGCGGGGATGAGCGATCCCGCAGCGGTGCTATTTTGTCTGTCGACCACGATGATGGTCTACCTGCCGGCCAACAATCAGGTCTTGGCCAGCTATGACGGCTATGTCGTCTTTGCCGTCTGGATCGCGGTGTGGCTCTGGCATCGCAAGCGCCACGTGCTGTCCGCCGGCGTCGCCGACAGCGGGCGCGGCGCCGAGTGGGGCCCTTGGCCTCGGTGCTGGCCTTCTTCTCCCTGCGGGTCGCCTCGGGCCTGCTGCTGCTGAAGCTGTCGGCCAACTTCCTGCCGGTCGCGGGCTTCACCGTCTTCTCGCAGTTCATGCTGTTCGCGGCCCTGCTGAACCTGATGGCCGTGGGCGGGGCCCAGAGCGGGCTGATCCGGCAATCGGCGGCCGCGACCGGCGCCGACGACCTGGCCCGGACGCAGGGCGCGGCCTTTGTCATCTGGGCCACGGCGATCCCCGTCCTGCTGGTTCCGGTCGCGATCGGCGGCGGCGTAATCTCCTACGTCCTCACCGGCGCCCAGGACCATTGGCCGGCGTTAATCGCGATCACAGCCTTGATCCTGGCGGCGGGCCCGGGCCAGATTTGGTGCGGCCTGCTGTCAGGACGCGGACGGGTGGTCGCCAGCCTCTCGGCCCAGGCCCTGGGTTTGGTCGTTGGCGCGGCGGGCTCAGGCTGGCTGATTTGGCGCGGCGCGCCGGTCCTGGCGACCATGGCCTTCGCGGGCGGCGGACTGGTGACGACGGTGACTGCTTTCCTGTCCGCAGGATCCCTACGGATTCCGATCGCCACGCCTCGCGTGGCCATCGCCGGCGTGCGTCCCCTGCTGCATTACTCGGCGGCCCTGGTGGCGACCACGGGGTTCTCCGCGATCGTGCTGTTTGGCCTGCGGGCGCTCTATCGCGGCGCCTTCGGTCATACCGAACTCGGCTACTGGATGGCGGCCAACCGCGTTTCGGACGTCTCGACCCAGCTCCTGGGGCTGTTCATGATCCAGGCCTTCGTGCCGCGCCTGGCGATGATCGAGAGCCACGCGGATCGGCGGGCGCTGGTGCTGCGCTTCTGGGCGGCCGGCGTGGCTGGCATGGCGGTGGCCATCTTGATCTTCTCCGTCGCGGCCAGACCCCTGGTTCACATCTTTCTGTCGGACGCCTATCTACCGGCGATCCCGGTGATCCGCACCTACATGGCGGGCGATTTCTTCCGGGTCTGGTCATCGCTCGCCATGTACGCGGCCTTCGCCCAGGGGCGGCCGGGGCGCTACGCCGCGATCGAGATCGGGACCCTGGCGACCATGGCGGCCATCACCCTGGTCTTGGTGGCCGCGGGCGAGCGCGCCGCGCCACAACTGGGCTATGTCGGCGCCTACGCCCTGGCCGCGATCCTGGTCAGCATCGGCTTCTTCCGGCGATCCCACGCGGCGCCGGCAGCCTAGCCGTCGACGGCGTCGAGCACCGTCCTCACCGCATGGCGAATGTCGAAGACCGCGTCCAGGCAGCGTGGCGCGGCTTCGCGCACAGCGGCGCGGACCGCCAGATCGGTCGCCAGCCGCTCGGCCTCGCGGCCAAAGCCCTCCGCATCGCCGAACGCCACGGCGCGCCCGACGGCGTAGCGCTCCAGGATGGCGACGAAATCGTTGCCGCGCTCGACCGCGGCGATCACCGGCAGGCCCGCGCGCAGATAGTCGATGGTCTTGGTCGGGATGCTGAACGAGGTCACGCCGGGCACGGTGGCGACCATGCCGACGTCGCAGGCGCCCAGCAGGTCCAGATACTCTTGGCGTGACATCGCCGGCAGATAGCCGACCGCATCGCTCCGCATCGCGCGGTCCCGCAGCATCGGCGCCAGGCGGCCCTCGCCGACGAACAGGAACAGCAGCGGCGATCCGCGCGCCTCGGCGGCGGCGGCGGCGGCCAGCATCTGCTCGAACCCCCGCCCCTCGACCAGTTGCCCGCCGAACACCGCGATCGGGCGGCTCAGCGGCAGGCGGTGACGCAGCCGGATCGCCCAGCGGTCGCCAGCCGCGAGCGGCGTGGTCTCGGACCAGATCGGCGTCACCAGCACCCGCTGCCCGGGCTCCAGCCGATAGTGGCGGCGCAGATAGTCGGCATTGCCCGGCAAGGTGCAGATCACCGCCGTGAAGCTCGCCAGCAGGCGCTGCTCCCAGGCCCGCGCGACGCGAAAGATCAGGCCGCCCGGCATGCGGCCGATCTGGCGGTGATGGTCGGGGAAGAAGTCCCAGATGAACAGCAGCCGGCGGCGGATCCCCGCGCGACGGGCCAGTGACACCAAGGGCGCGATCGCCACCGCCGGCATCCAGGCGATCATGGCGTCGAAGCCGCCGAGATCGAAGTGCGCGCGCACGACCCTCGCCGCGTGGACGCCGCTGAGCAGGAACTTGCTCGCGCCAAACACCAATTCGCCCAGACCCCGGACGGCGCGGGGAGCGCAGCGCCCGACTCGCACGCCGCTCGGCGTGACGAAGGTCTCGTCCAGCCCGCCAAGCGGCGCGCTCCAGTCCAGGTGCAGGACCTCCACCGCGTGTCCGGCCGCGCTCAACGCGTCCGCCAGCTCGGTGGTCATGTACGACTGGCCCGGACCCGTCGGGTACTGCATGCAGACCATCAGGAAGCGCATGGCGACGTCCTCGGTCCGGTCTCAGGGCTCGCGCCACACCGTGCGCCGGACGTAGTCGACATAGCTGAGGATCGTCCGCACCACCTTGTCCGAGACGTTCGGCGTGGCGTAGTCGGCGGGCAGCCGGATGGTGCGCGTATCGCCCCGTCCCTGTCCCTCGAGGATCGCCAGCCCTTGCAGCACGCGCTCGCGTCCGAGGCCGGTCATCATCACCGCCCCCTCCTCCATCGCCTCGGGTCGTTCGTGGGCCTCGCGGATGTTGAGGGCCGGGAAGTTCAGGATCGAGGATTCCTCGCTGATCGTGCCGCTGTCCGACAGCACCGCTCGGGCGTGCATCTGCAGGGCGTTGTAGTCGAGGAAACCGAACGGCTTCATCAGTTGGACGCGCGGATCGAACGCCAGGCCCAGCGCCTCGATGCGCTTGCGGGTGCGCGGATGGGTGCTGACCACGATCGGCTCGTCATACTGGCGCGCGACGGCGGCCAGCGTCTCGACGAGACCGGCGATCTGACGATCGGAGTCGACGTTCTCCTCCCGATGGCAACTGACGAGGAAGTAGCGGCCTGGCGTCAGCCCCAGGCGCGCGACGGCGTCCGAGGCCTCGATGCCGGCGCGATGGTGGGCCAGCACCTCGAACATCGGGCTGCCGGTCTTGATCACTCGGTCGGGCGGCAGCCCCTCGGCCAGGAGGTAGTCCCGGGCGATGGTCGAGTAGGGCATGTTGACGTCGGCGGTATGATCGACGATCCGCCGGTTGGTCTCCTCCGGCACGCGCTGGTCGAAGCAGCGGTTGCCGGCCTCCATGTGGAAGATCGGGATGCGCCGTCGCTTGGCCGGGATCACCGCCAGGCTGCTGTTGGTGTCGCCCAGCACCAGCAAGGCGTCCGGGCGCGTCTGCGCCATCACCTGGTCGGCGGCGATGATCACCTGGCCGATCGTCTCGGCCGCCGAACCGCCAGCCGCGTTCAGGAACCGGTCCGGCGCGCGCAGGCCCATCTCGTCGAAGAACACCCCGTTCAGTTCGTAGTCATAGTTCTGGCCGGTGTGGACCAGCGTGTGGTCGGTCCACCGGTCCAGGGCCGCCATCACGCGCGACAGCCGGATGATCTCGGGGCGAGTGCCCACGATGGTCATCACCTTCAATTTCGGAACGCTCATACGGCTGCCGGCACCGTGTCGGGCCGCTCGCGATCGAACACCTCGTTGGCCCAGATCAACGACACCATCATGTCGCCGCCGACATTGGTGACGTCGTGAGCCCAACCGGGAATGGTCTCCACCACCACCGGTTCATCGCCGGCGGTGCGGACCTCGTGCAGGTCGCCGGTCAGGATGTGGCGGAAGCGGAACAGCGCCTGGCCGTGGACGATCAGGAACTTCTCGACCTTGCTGTGGTGATAGTGCCCGCCGCGCGTCACCCCAGGATGGGCGGTGAAGTACGAGACCTGGCCGCTGGCCGGGGTCTTGAGAATCTCGGTGAAACTGCCGCGCGGATCGGTGTGGGCCACCAGCGGATAGCTGAACGCCTCGACCGGGAGGGCCGAGACAAAGGTGGCGTAGAGCGCGCGCACCAGGCCCACGCCCACAGACTGCACCTGGCCGACGCCGCGGCCTGCGGCGAAGTCGCTGAGCATCGTCGCCACGTCGCCGACGGTGGTGTGGTGGATCTGATCGGCCTCGACGAAGCCACTGGTCGCCGGACGGGCCGCGATCAGCGCCAGCCACTGGTCGATCAGGTCGTCGACATACAGCAGCGCCAGCGGAGCCTGAGGGTCGTCGATGCGGATCGGCAGGTCGCGCGCCAGGTTGTGGCAGAAGGTGGCGACGCAGGAATTGTAATTCGGCCGGGCCCATTTCCCAAAGATGTTCGGCAGGCGGTAGATCGTCGTGGTCGCCAGGTTCCGTTCGGCCAGCCGAAGCAGCACCTCTTCGGTGACCCGCTTGCTGGCCCCGTAGGGTGTGTCGTCGTCGGCTCGGACCGACGAGGCGCAGATGACCAGCGGTCGCCGACCGCCCTGTTCGATCACCTCCGCGACCCAGGCGGAATAGGCGTCCGAACGCGCGAATTCGATCGGGTCCTTGGGACGCACCGCGCCGGCCAGATGCACAACCGCGTCCGCCTTGGCCAGGCGGGTCTGGGCCTCCTCGCTGGCCGTCTGGCGCGAGATCGCCCAGGTCTCGATCCCGGCTTCGCGCAGACGCACGACAAGGTTGCGGCCAAGGAAGCCTCCGGCCCCGGTCACCGCGACGGTCAGACCTTCAGATCTCATCGTTCTGGCTCCCGGACGCGAACGCGCGCACGTAGGGAAGACCGCGCAGCATGTCGGCCAGTTCCTCGACGCTCAGTTGGCGCGTGTTGTGCGAATTGAAGTCTTCCTGGCGGGAAACCCGCTTCTCGCCTTCGGTGACATAGGCGGCGTAGTTCAGGTCGCGATTGTCGGGCGCGACGCGGAAATAGCCGCCGCGATCCTCGGCGAAGGTCATTTCCTCGCGGCTCAGCAGGGTCTCGAACTGCTTCTCGCCATGGCGGGTGCCTATGACCCGCACCGGATGATCGGGCCGGTCCAGCACCAGCAGCACCGCCCGCGCCAGCATCTCGATCGTCACGGCCGGCGCCTTCTGCACGAACAGGTCGCCGTTGGCGCCGTGTTCGAAGGCGTAGAGGCTGAGGTCCACCGCCTCCTCCAGGGTCATCACGAACCGGGTCATCTCCGGGTCGGTGATGGTGATCGGCTGGCCGCTCCGGACCTGGTTCATGAACAGCGGCACCACCGAGCCGCGCGAGGCCAGCACGTTGCCATAGCGGGTGCCGGAGATGACGGTCTGGCCGCCGCGCGCGACCCGCGCCTTGGCGATCATCACCTTCTCCATCAGCGCCTTGGACATGCCCATGGCGTTGACCGGATAGACCGCCTTGTCGCTGGATAGGCATACCACCCGCCGCACGCCGTTGCGGATCGCCGCGTCGAGTATGTTGTTGGTGCCGGTGATGTTGGTGTTGACGGCCTCCATGGGATGGAACTCGCAGGAGGGCACCTGCTTCAGGGCCGCGGCGTGGTAGATGTAGTCCACGCCGCGCGTGACGCTCTCCATCGCCCGGAAGTCGCGCACGTCGGCGATGTGGTACTTGATCCGGGCGTCGCTGAAGCGCTGGCGCTGGTCTTCCTGTTTCTTCTCGTCACGGCTGACGATGCGGATTTCGGCGATCGGCAGGGTCAGGAAGTGGCGCAGGATGGTGGACCCAAACGAGCCGGTGCCGCCGGTGATCATCAGGGTCGTATCCGCGATGTCCTTCATGTCGGATGCGCTCAAGCCCCTGATCGTTCTCGCGAGCCGACAGCCAGCCCGGACACTGCGTGTGTACCGGGTGGAAGCGAGTCCGTTCATACGGCGTCGAACTTTAGGGACGCACCCGGCGCAGAAGGTCCATGTAGTGTTCGCGCGTCAGGCGGGCGGTGACGTCGGCGTCCTCTACCAGGACGAGCGCCTGCGCGGCCTGGGCTAGCCGCAGCCGTTCGTCCTCGTCGCTCGCCAGGCCCGCGATCGCCCTCGCCAGGGCGGCCGCGTCGCTGACCGGGACCGCCACGGCCGCGCGCGGCGCCCAGTCGGCGACATGGCCGACCGCCGTTCCCACCGTCGGAACGCCCGCCGCCGCCGCCTCCAGCGCCACCAGCGGCCCGGCCTCGTGGCGCGAACTGACGACCATCAGGTCCGCGCCCTCGACGAAGGGACGGGTCTCGGCGTGCGGGTGAAAGCCCCGGAAGGCGACCCGGTCGTCCAGGCCCAGTTCGACGCACCGCCGTTGTATCGCCCCGTCCAGGGTGTCGAGACCGACGACGTCGAGCGTGAAATCGATCCCCTGGTCCCGCAGTTCGCCCATCGCCAGCAGCAGGGTCTCCTGGTCCTTGACGAGGTTGAGGTTGGCGACATGGACCAGCCGCAACGGTGCGTCGGCCGCCCGGCGGCGCGGCGGCGCGACGGGCCAGCGGTCCAGGGCCACGCCGAACGGAATGCGCACCGCCGCGACGCCGAACGGCGCGGCGCGCTCCACCATCCAGTCGCTCTGCACCACAACCCGGGTCGCGCCGGCCAGGGCCAGCCGGGTCCAGAGCCGGCCCCGCAGCGTCAGACGCGCGCCATAGCCGATGCCCCGCAGCGCCGCGAGGTCGCCGCCGGGCAAGGTCAGCATGACCGGGACGCCCGTCCAACGTCCGAAGACGGCGGCGACCACGCCAGGTCCGGCGGCCCAGAAGGCGTGGACCACCTCGAAGCGACAGCGCCGGTGCTCGGCGATCATGTCACGCAAGGTCCGCAGCCGCCGGGGTCGCCGGCCGGCGTTCCACACCTGGGCGCCCAGCAGCGACCATGTTCCGGGTTCGGCTTCCTGGCCCAGGGCGAACACATGGACCTCGTCACCCGTCGCCGTCAGCCGTTCGATCAGCCACAACAGGCAGGGAATGACATTGCGGACGCCCGACCGGTCGACGCCGCCAGGAACCACCAGGGCGATCTTCACCGGCGGCTCTCCAACAGTCTCTCGTAGATCGCGCGCAGCCGCGCGCCAACGACGTCGAACGACAAGGTCTGGCGGAAATGCTCGACCACCCGTCGCCGCGCCGTCTCGCGCGGCTGGCCCGCGACCTCGACCAGGACCCGGGCGAAGGCCGCCGCGTCGCCCACCGGAGCCAAGGCCCCGACAGCGCCGTCGCCGGTCAGGGCGCGGAACGAGGGGATAGCGCTGACCACCGGCGTGGCCCCGCACGCCAGGGCTTCGATCAGGGCGTAGCCGGAGCCCTCGAAATGGCTGGCCGCGATGAACACGTCGGCGGCGCGGCACAGGGTCTCGATCTCGTGGTGAGGGACACGCCCCAAGAGCCGCACTCGCTCGGACAGCACCGGTGATCCGGCGATCCGGGCCTGGACCGCCTCCAGCATCGGCGCTTCGTGGAAGCAGCACCAGAGGTGCAGGCCCGGCAGGTCGCGCGCCGCGATCTCGACGGCGTCCAGAACGGTCAGCGGATCCTTCTTGTCCTGCAGCCGGCCGACCCAGAGCACGGCGGGATCGCCGTGCAGGCCGCAGGCGGCCCGCGCCGCCTCCCGATCGCCGGGCGTGAACCGGGTCGAGGATTCCGGCGCGGCGAAGATCCTGGTCTCGGGCCGCAGCAGACCGCGTTCCAGGAATGGCCGCGCCTGGTCGAGGTGGGTGAACACCGCCCCCGCCACCCGGCTCAACCCCCATCGTGTCAGGGCCGAGGCCCGGCCGGCGACGGTGGCGTGGTCCTGGACCAGCACCGGCGCGTCGAGGCCGCTCAGCACGCGCGTGTGCCAGCCGAAGTCGAGGCCGTTGACGTGGATGAGGTCGGGCGCCTGGTCGCGCGCGGCCCGCGCCAGCCGCCAGGGCGACAGGCCGGTCGGCCGCCCAGGCAGCGCCTGCTCGGAAACGAAACGATAGAGGACGCCATCGCGACGCAGTTCGGCCGCCCGGTGGAAGGACTGGATCACCGTGACCTCGGCCCCTGCCCGCGCCACGGCGGTGGCGACGTCGCTCAGGGTCGGCCAGGCGTCAAGCAAGGCCTCCGGCCCAGGCCGCCCTTTCGGTCGCACCAGATTGACGTGGACGACCCGCACGGCTAGCCCTCGGCCAGACCAGCGGACAGACGTTCACGCAGGAAATCGATCGCCGCGCCCGGATCACGCGCCAGAGTCAGGCGCCAGGCCCCGCCGGCCGCCAGGGCTTGCGCCGCTTTCGCCGACTCCCGCGCCAGCAGGTCGAAGCCGGGATCCAGCCGCGCCAACCCCGCCTCCGCCGTCGCCGTATCGAGCCGCGTCAGGCCCAGACGGTCGCCGCGCTCCAGCAGCAGCAGCACCGCCTTGTCGGCGACCGCCGATCCCGCTCGCGCGCCCGCGGCCAGCGGCACCACCGTCTTCAGCTTGCCGGCCCGCAACCGAGTTGCGCCCGTGAACCTCGGCGCGTCTTCGGGAAACACATGCAAAGGGCGCCGGAAGCCCCAGACGCGCAGGGCCGGATGGAGCTGGATGTACAAGGTGTCGTCGGACAGGACGGAAAAGCCCCGCTCCATCGCCGCCAGGGTCAGGGTGCTCTTGCCCGAACCGCTGGGTCCGGCCAGCACGACCCCCGTGTCGCCCAGCAGCAGGCCCGCCGCATGCACCGGCGTGCGGCCCGAGCGGGTCAGCAGGAACAGCAGCAGGGTGTCGACGACCTCGGCGGCCAGGGCGGCGGGATCGTCGACCAGGCGACTGGGCACGCGGGCCTGGGCTCGGCCCGAACGGGCGTCGGCCTCGCCCGACACGCCCGATGCGCTCAGGGTCAGCCGGGACCCGTCGACGCTGATGTCCTCGGAGACCGCGCCGTTGACGCGGTCATCCAGCGTCAGCCGGATCTCGATCTTCGGCTCGGCCCGCGTCGTCGCCCGCCATTCCGGATACGCCGCCCGGACCGCCGCCAGCAGCGATAGGTCGTCGAACACGAAGTCGACGGCGAGCCCGAAGAAGTCGAAGCGCTCTCGCAGTTCCAAAACAAAACGATCCATGATCGTAGAATACTTGGATTATTCTCTACATATCAACAGTTAAATTAAATATAGTTTATAATTACAAAGACAAAAATTGGAAATATAGAGCAAAAATACATCATGCCATTACCGTTCGACTCACATGACATTTCCGAAACGGAAGTCAAACGGCGTTTCCAGTGGGCGAAACGGCAAGGAAACCAGGCCTGGCTTTGGCCGGACGTCTCGGTCGGGGCCTGGCGCGAGGCGCTGGGCCGGATCGAGCCGGTCGTTCGCGCGATACTGGCCCATCGTCCCGTCGAGACGCTGAACGGCGACCCCGCCGCCATCGGTCTGGCTTGCTACATCTCGGGCGTGGGCCCCCTGCTGGGCTGGTGGCTGGAAAGCGGCGTCCTGGAGGCCAGCGCCGACATCGCGCCCGTCCTGGAACTGCATCTGCGCCACAACCGGCTGCGCGCCGCGCGCATGGAGGCGGCGGGGGTCGAGCTGGTCGGCGCCTTGCGCGAGCGCGGCGTCGCCGTCGCGGTGCTGAAGGGCGCCGACACGGCGCGCGCCTACTTCCCCGACCCCGGCGCGCGCCCAGCGTCCGACATCGACCTGCTGGTGCGCGGTCAGGACGCCAAGCTGGCCGAAGACATCCTCCGATCCGCCGGTTTCCTCGAAACCAGCCGGGGCGCGCGCGAGAGCAGCTGGCAGCCCTCGTCCGCCTCGCCCCTGCCCCGCGCCTTGACCTTGGTTCACGCCGACGATCCTTGGACCATCGACTTGCACAGCGCTCTGGACCTGTTCGTCAGCGCCGGCGCCCCGCTCGCGCGGCTGGACGCCGCCCGGCCGATGGACAGCCGTCGCCCCTGGGCGCCCTGTCCCGACGCGGTGGCGCTGGACCAGCCCTTGCTGCTGTTCCACCTGGCCGTCCATGCGGGATCGGGCCTGCAGAACCTGACCCTGCTGCGGCTGGTCGAACTCAACCTGGTGATCCGCCAAGACACCGCGGCCGGCGCGCTGTCCTGGGACACCTTCCTGGCGCTGGGCGAACGCGCCGGCCTGCTGGGCTTCGCCTATCCGGCCTTGAAGCTGTGCGAGGACCTGACGCCGGGCCTGATCCCACCCTTGGTCCTGGCGCGATGCGCGCGGCAGGCGCCCGACGGCGTCGTCCGGGTCGTCCAGGATCTGACGCCCGCCACCGCCCAGCGCATCGACCGCGGCTCGGTGCAGGAGCACTTCATGTGGACCGAAGGCTGGCGCGGCCGGGCCGCGCAACTGGTCGCCGACGTCGCGCCATCGACGCGATCGTGGCGCAAGCTGTGGTCAATCTACGAGAACCGCGCTTGGCGCCTGCTGCGGGGCCGCCTCAGCCGCTAGGGGCTCGAAAGGCGGCAAGGCCTCGTCTTCTCCCTCGGGCCGCAGGTGGCCATAGGCCTGGGTGTCGTCGGGAACGATGCGGGCCAGCTTGCGAATGGCGCGCAGCAGCTTGGGATCGTCGTAATCGGCCCGCGCCCAGCGTCGCCACGCGGCGATCTTGCCCAGCAGCTTGCCCCAGGGGCGGGTGCGCTTGTCGTGGACCGATGGGAAGCGGCTCTTCAGCACCAGCTCGAAGTCCTCGACCCGCGCCTTCAGCCGTCGCTCCATCCACGGCAAATTCGGATCCTCATGGGTCATCCAGGTCACCCACTGGGGCTCGATCCACTCCTCCAGCGTGTCGGGCGTGCCGGCCAGGGCGTCGACGCCGCCGTAGGTCTCCTTGCGCTGCGGGGTCGGCGTGTAGAAGTAGCTGATCAGTTCCATGGCCGGATTGATCAGCTTCAGCTTGCGGATGAAGGCCAGAGTGTTCTCGATCTCGCCCTCGGGCTCGTCGGGATCGCCGAACACGAACGAGAACTCCGGCACGATCCCGTGCTCGCGGGTCTTGGCCGCCGTGGTCAGGATCTGATCGGTGGTCGTGCCCTTGTTCATCTTGGCCAGGATCTCGTCCGACCCCGACTCCGCGCCGCAGAACACCATGGTCATGCCCGCCTCGCGCAGGGCGCGCCACGTCTCGTCCGAGAAGCGGGTCAGGGCGTCTACCCGCGCCTCGCACCACCAGCGGATGCCTAGCGGCTTGAAGGCCTTGGCGATCTCGATCGCGTGCTTCTCGTTGAGGAAGAAGTTGTTGTCATAGAAGTGGACCGAGTCCATGCCGTGCTCACGGACCAGGTACGCCAGGTGTTCGGCCGCCCGCGCCGGCGTCTCCACCTTTTCCTTGCGCCCGAACACCGAGATCACGCCGCAGAAATTGCAGCCGTAGGGACAGCCGATCGAGGCCTGATAGACACCCGAGCGTCGCCCCAGGAAGGTCGGGTGCAGGTACTGGCCGACGTCGATCTTGTGATAGGGCGGCGCCGGCAGCTCGTTGGGACCCAGCCAAACCCGCTCGGGCGACTTCCAGACCGTTCCGTCCGCCTGCCGAAACGCCAGACCCTTGACGGTCTTGGGATCGCGCTCGCCCGCCAGCACGTCCAGCAGCTCGAGGAAGGTCTGCTCGCCCTGGCCACGCACCACCCAGTCGACATAGGGCGCGTTCAGCACCGGCTCGGGATAGAGGCTGCCGAAATTACCGCCCCAGATAATCGGCATGCGAGGGAACCGGCGCTTGATCGCCTTGGACAGCGGCACGGCGTTGACCAGCTGCGGACCAGGCATGACGGTCAGGGCGACGGCCTGGACGGGATCGGGTCCGCCCGCCTGGCGCCGGACGTGGGCGGTGATCTGCGCCAACACGTCGATATCCGGCAGGTTGCCGTCGACGATCTCCCAGGTGATGTGGGCGGGCAACGCCGCGCCGATCGCCATGACCGACAAGGGAAAGCGCCGGTTCGACGGCTTGGTGGCGCGCGGATTGACTAGCAGGATCATTGGCGCGCGGTGACCCACAGGTCAAAGCGCGACGGCGCGCGCTGGCCCCGCAGCGCCGCCACCAACGGCCTCATCTCGTACCAGAGCGGATAGCGGATCCGCCGACGCACCCAGGCCAGGCCCGAACCTTCGGACGCGGCCAGGAGCCGCTCGCGGGTCAGGAATTCGATGAACGGCGGCGCCAGCAACGCCTCCGCCCGTTCGCCGAAACGCTCGACCGACTGGGCCCTCTTCTCGGCGACCATGGCCGCGCCCTGGGCCTCGCGCCGGTAGAACGGGGAGTCGAGGATGACCAGCCGCCCGCCGGGCCGCACCACTCTGGCCGCCTCGTCCAGTGCACGTTCCAGGTCGAGGGCGTAGTGCAGCGAGGCGTTGAACACCGCCACGTCCAGGCTGGCCGCCTGCAAGGGAATGTCCTCGAACGAGGCGACGCGCCGCTGCATCCGGCCGTCCGCCAGGGCCTCCAGCCCCCCGGCCGCGCCCAGGCCGTCGACATCATCGTCGCGGATGTCCAGCGCGATGGCCTGATGACCCTGGGTGGCCAAGCGATAGCTCAGCCAGCCGTTGCCCGCGCCCAGGTCCAGCACCGACAGGGCGCGCCCCAGGCGCTCGGCCATTGGACGGATGACGATGCGATCGAAGGCCTCGAAACTCCTGGCCCGCACCGACCATTGCCGGGCGAACGGGCCCACGCGCAGATAGGGCAGGCTGACAAGATCGATCCCGGCATAACCGCGGCCCTCGGCGGCGCGGTGCTCGGCGTATTGCGTCGCGAAGGTGGCGAGCTTGTCATCCATCACGCTACCTCGACGTCTGTGCGGACGAACCGATGCAGGACATGGTCGCCCCAGCCGGCCAGCGGCTTGGACAGACCCCGGTCTAGCGCCTCCAGTCCGCCCAGCAGCCGCGGATGGCGCGAGATCCAGGGCTCGGCCGCGCTGGGCGGCACGAAGACACCGATCCCCTGGCGGCCGGCCGGTGAGAACCAGGGCGACAGAGCGCGGGCGATCTCGGCCGACCGATGATAGCGGACCGTGAAGTCCCGCTTGTTCAGCCGCGCCGGGACGTCGCCGCGCGCCAGTCGCCGGAACATGTTGCGCGGCCGCCCGCGCAGGCTCTCGACCACCATCTCGCCGGGGCAGACGACGCCGAAGACGACCAGCAAGGCCGGCGCGCCGGGACGCAGCAGCCGCGCCAGGCCGCGCCCGAACGCGTCCAGCTCGGGCACGCAGTTCAGGGCCGCGAAATTGGAATAGGCGCCGTCGAACAGTCCCTGCCCCGCGCGTTTCTGGGCCAGGCCTTCCAGTCCCTCGGCCGGCGCGACCTCGGCCTGGGCGTTGGCCTCGCCGCGCAGCTTGGCCGCCGCGATGCGGACCATGGCCGGCGAGGCGTCGGTCAGCAGGACCTCGCGCCCTCGCCTGGCCAGCCACAGCGCGTCCTCGCCCGTGCCGCCGCCGATCTCAACCAGGCGCGCGCCGACCGGAAAGGCCTCGGCCAGGGCGGCGCGGACGGCCCGTCGTTGGGCGGCGACGCTGACCCAGGCGCCGAACCGCTCGTCGAACCGGTCGGCCATAGAATCGAAAGCCAGGGCGGCCGGGGAAGGCTCGCCCGCGGAGGTCACGGTCATGCCTCCAGCGCCAAGCTGGAGGGTTCGGGCGAGCGGTGCAGGTGCGAGCGCTGCTCCAGAGCGAGCCAGGCCGCATCGTCGGGCCGCCGCGTGTCGACCTCGCGATGCAGCAGGTCGCGCGCCTCGCGATAGAAGGCGGTGTCGTAGGTCCCCTGGAACAGCATCGCCAGGTCGCCGGTGTCCTTCCAGTTGCGCTGCCGGCCCAGCTGGGCTCGGACGCGCTCGTGGAACTCGGTGCCGGGCAGAGGATAGGCGACCGACACGCCGATTTCGTCGGGGGCCGACTGGCGGATCAGGTCGCGCGTCGCCAGCAGGTCTTCCCAGGTCTCGCCCGGATAGCCCAGCTGAATGAACCAGCACGCCTTGACCCCCTGGGCCTTCAGGATCCGGGTCGCCCCGCGGGCCGCCTCGACCGTGGTGGCCTTGTCCATGGCGTCGAGGATTTTCTGAGAGCCGGTTTCGACGCCCAGCCAGACTTCGCGCGCGCCGGCAGCGGCCAGAGCGGCGACCGCCCGTTCGGTCATCAGATTGACCCGCGACTGCATCGAGAACGGGATCGCCGCGTCGGTGCGCGCCACGCCCTCGGCGAAGGCGCAGATCCAGTCGACGTCGAGGCCGAAGATGTCGTCGGTGAACCACAGGTGGCCGGGCGCGACCTCGGCCTTCAGCCGAGCCATCTCAGCGACGACGTCCCGCGGCGAGCGCACCGTGTAACGACGGCCGAAGGTGGGCTTGGCGCACCAGTTGCAAGCGTAGGGGCAGCCCCGCGAGGTCGCCATATTCCACGAAAACTCGCCGTGAGCGACGGTCCAGGCCTGGCGATAGGCCGCGACGTCGATCAGGTCCCAGGCCGGGTGCGGCAGTTGGTCGAGGTCCTGCAGCGCTCGTCGCGGCGCGGTCAGCCGCGTGCGGTCCGTCCCCAGCAGAATCAGGCCAGGCACGGCGTCCAGCGCGAGCTCGCCTTGCGTCCAGCGCTCGACGACCTCCAGCACGCCCATCTCACCCTCGCCCAACACCACCGCGTCGGCTCCGGCCGCCAAGTAGAGAGCGGGATTGTCGCTGACGTCCGGGCCGTTGACGGCGACCCGGCAGCCGTGTGCGCTGGCCGCCCGGATCATCGCCAGGGCCCCGTCGCGGCGCGTCGTGGTGCACATCTTGGTCAGGAAGTTGAAATTGTCCTCCATCAGCACCACCACCGACGGCGCGGCTGCGTCCAGCGCCGCTGCGAAGGCCTCAACGCCCTGGGCGAAGGTGGCGTCGAACAGAGCCACGGCATGGCCGTTCGCCCGCAGGAGGCTGGCCGCCAGCAGGGTCGAGAGCGGCGGATAGGGCTTCATCCTCGCCTGCTGCTTGGCGTCCTGCGCGAGGAAGTAGGAATGACAAAGCAAGATCACGCGCCAAGCTTCCCCGCCTGAAGTCCGTCCTCGGCTTTGGAGGTCGGAGGGGTCGTTTCTTCGAAATCCCCGGATACGCATCGCCCGTCTCGCGCCGCAGCGCTCGCGCTACGACGACGTCGGACTGACGTTTCTCGGTTTCGATCGACCATACGCACCCAACGACTCTCAAGGCCCGGGCATGTGTTTCCCGAAGAGCCGCAGAGGTTCATCGCCACACGGCGCGGCGACAGATTCGGTAGAAATCGATCCGGAGGCGGGCCTCCCGAACGCCGCCGCCCTTGAACCGAGCGCCCGGTCAACAGGATCGAATGATCGCCGGAGAAGCCGTCCCCGCGCGATGTGGAGACCCCGCACTTTCGCCTGGCGCTCCAGCATCCGGGTTTCCCAGAGCGTCGGCTCCGTCTCGCCTTTGAACGCCGCCTTGGCCGCGTCGCGGTAGGCGGCGCGCCGACCCTTCGCGGGTTCGCCCCGGCCGGCTTCGCGCAGTTCGCGGATTTTGGGCGAAGGCGCGCGCTCAGGCTTCCGGGTGACGCCGCGAGCCCGCCGGACGGCGGTCGATCAGGAGGCCGGGCGAGCCGGCGAGCACCCGAAGGGTCGAAGCACCGCGGAGGACAGCGGCGGCCGGGTATTTTGATCCGCGAGGAACGGTGCGCGACGGACGAGGCGGAGGTGGTCCGGCCAGAACGGTGATGGAGGTCGCGATCAGTTCCGTCGCTCGAAGCCCTCGACCACGACCTTTCCTTGTGTCGCGCCGCTCTCAAGCAGCCCATGAGCCTGTTTCAAACGGGCGGCGTTGATCGGCGAGAGACGAGTGGTGAGGGTCGTGCGCAGCTTACCTTCGTCGGCCAGCCGCGAAACCTCGTTCAGGAGACGGCCCTGCTCGGCCAGATCTGGCGTGCCGAAAATCGGGCGCGTAAACATCAGCTCGTGATGGATCGACACGGCCTTGCGCTTAAACAGCATGATGTCGAAGTTGGACGGGTCATCGATCAGGCAGAACCGTCCTTGCGGCGCGATCAACTCCGCGATTTGGGCGACGTGTTTGTCCGTTTGCGTTGTCGAGAAGACAAATGCCGGCGCGCCCAGCCCGAGCGCGGCGACTTGCGCCGCTAGCGGCTTGGAATGATCGATGACGTGGTGGGCGCCAAGTAGCCGCACCCACTCCTGAGTCTCCGGGCGAGACGCGGTGGCGATGACGGTGAGATCGGTGCATTGGCGGGCGATCTGGACAGCGATCGACCCGACGCCACCGGCCGCGCCGATGATCACGATCGCCTGGGCCCCGCCAGGCGCCGGCCTGTTCACGTCGAGCCGATCGAAGAAGGCTTCCCAGGCCGTAATCGACGTCAAAGGCAAGGCGGCGGCCTGGGCCCAGTCCAACGTCTTGGGTTTGCGACCGACGATGCGTTCATCGACGAGGTGGAACTCCGCATTGGCGCCTGGTCGGGTGATCGAGCCCGCGTAGAAGACTTCGTCGCCGGGCTGGAAGAGCGTAACGTCCAGGCCTACGGCGCTGACGATCCCCGCGGCGTCCCATCCGATCACCTTCCAATCCCCCGGATCAGGCCAATTGCCGCGACGGACCTTGTAGTCCACCGGGTTTACCGACACAGCCTTGACCTCGACCAAGATGTCCCGTCCGGCGGGAATGGGCCTTGGGAGTTCGATGTCGACGAGCGAAGCCTCATCCGTGATCGGGGCCGGCGTTTGGTACCCAACAGCTTGCATTGAAGCGTCTCCTCGTTGTCGGAGACACAGCTAGTGCGTATTGTAATTTCACGCGATACGCACAAAATTTGCCTATAGTATCAGAAGGGATACTACCCCATGGCCAAGCCACGACACTCCCGGTTCGATTGCGCGCCCGGCTGCTCGGTGGAGGCGGCGATCAGCCTGATCGACGGCAAATGGAAATGTGTGATCCTCTTCCACCTTCTGGAAGGCACGATCCGTTTCAACGAGATTAGACGTCGCGTGCCCGCCGTGACCCAACGGACGCTCACGAACCAATTGCGAGAGCTTGAAATGGACGGGCTTATCGCGCGAAAGGTCTACGCCGAGGTTCCGCCGAAGGTCGAGTACAGCCTGACCGAGCTTGGGCGCAGCATGACGCCCGTGCTCGGCGCGTTGAAGGCGTGGGGCGACGTCAACCTAGGCCGCTTCGGCAAAGAGCCGGGATCGTCCTTGGCGGCCTGAACACTCGGCTCGCCGTGCCTCCCAGCTCTGCCACACGATCGCCGAACTGGGGGTGTGGCTCGAAACTCGGTCAGCGCCTGCCCCTTCAAACACGTCAGCTGTGAGCCGGGGCGATCTCGTCGATCTTTTGCGCGAGATCGAGATCGCGCGTTGAGACGCCGCCCGCGTCGTGGGTCGTGAGCCAGATATCGAGGCTGTTGTAGACATTGGCCCATTCAGGATGGTGGTCGGCCTTTTCGGCCTCGAGACCAATCCGCACCATGGCCCCCAGGGCCTGACCAAAATCGGCAAATCGCAGCTGGCGATGGATGGCCTTGCGGTCGGGGACATAACGCCAGTCAGATAGGGCGCCAAGCAGCGCATCGCGGCGTTCGTTGGAAAGAGCTTGGATCATGACGTCTCCTCAAGCAGCGTTTGTCACGGGAACCAGGGCGCCGGTGATCGCGCGCGCCTGGGCGCCGGCCAGGAAGGCGATCACGTCGGCGATCGCGGCTGGACTGGTCCAGCTGGCGGGATCGGCGTCGGGCATGTCCTTGCGATTCTGTGGCGTGTCGATGATGGCTGGCAGGATCGCATTGACCCTGACGCCCCGCGGCTTCAGTTCCCCGGCAAGCGCTTCGGCAAGACGCGCGACACCCGCCTTGGCCGCGCCATAGGGGCCAAAACCGGCGCCCGCCGGCTGGGCCGAATTGGCGCCGACCAAGACAATCGCGCCACCGTCGGCCAGATGCGGCAGGGCGGCCTGGAGCGTCGCGACCGCCGTTTCCAGATTGGCCGCGTACAGGCCGCGCCAGTCTTCAAGCACGGAGTCCGAGACCGTCAGCCACTTGAAGCCGCCGACAAGATGGACCACGGCGTCCAGGCCGCCGAGGTGGCTGGCCGCGCGCGCGACAACCGTGCGAGCATTTTGCGGGTCGGCCAGGTCGCCGGCCGCGAAGACGCCGGCAGCCGCATCATCGTCGGACCGCGCGCCATGCAGGGCCGCGACCCGAGCGCCGGCTGCACGAAAGGTCGCGGCGACCACGGTTCCCAAAGCGCCGTCCGCGCCCGTCAACAAAACCCGCATTGGAAAGTCTCCTCAAAAAGTTCAGGCCGTGACGATCCGGCCGTCGATCAGGGTCAGCGGCCAGGGCGTCAGGGTCTGCCCCGAGCAGGGGCCACCCACGCAGGTCCCGGTCGCCGGTTCGAACAGGGCGCCGTGCCAGGAGCAGACGATGTGGCCGCCATCTTTCGTCAGGTATTGATCCAGCGTCTGAGCCAGCGGCAGCCCGGCATGCGGGCAGCGGTCGACATAGCCGCGGAGATTCTGGCTCTGACGCACGGCGAAGCCGTGGAAACGTCCGGCCTTCATCTGCAGGACAAAATTGCGGGCCCCGCCGTCGGCGATCAGATCGAGCGGGCCAAGATCAACACCTGCCGGGGTCGACCAGATGCGCGCGACCTGGGTCATCACGCTTGGGACCCGCCGGTGACCACGCCCACGCATGGCCCAAAGCCGATGCCGATATAGCCTTTCGCCGACATGCGGCCCGACAGGGCGATCTCGTCGCCATCCTGGAGGAAGGTTCGGGTCTCGCCGTTGGGCAACCGGACAGGTTCGGCGCCGCCGCGCGTCGTTTCCAGCAGGCTGCCATAGCCCTCCGCGGTCGGCGCCGAGATCGTGCCGGTGCCCAGCAGGTCGCCCGGACGCAGGTCGCAGCCGTTGGAGGTGTGGTGAGCGATGAGCTGGGCCACCGTCCAATACATGTGGCTGGCGGCGCTGAGGCTGAGCCGGTGCGGCGCGCAACCTTCGGCCCGCATGCGAACGGTCAGGATCGTCACTTCCAGACTGATGGCGAAGGCGCCGCTGTTCTGATCGGCGGCGTCGAGAAGATAGGGTAAGGGCGTGGGATCGCCTTCCGGGCGTGGAGCCTGGGCGACCCGGAAGGGGGTCAAGGCCTCGGCGGTCACGATCCACGGCGAGATGGTGGTGAGGAAGTTCTTGGCCAGGAACGGGCCGAGCGGTTGGTACTCCCACGCCTGAACGTCGCGGGCCGACCAGTCGTTGAGCAGGCACAGGCCCGCGACATGGCGTCCGGCCTCGGCGATGGCGATCGGTGCGCCCAGCGCATTGCCTTCACCGACCCAGACGCCAAGCTCCAGTTCATAGTCCAGGCGCTGGACCGGCGCGAAAGCCGGCTGATCGCTGTCGGGGCGCTTGAGCTGTCCGCTGGGACGCGGCGCCGGCGCGCCCGACACGCGGATGGACGAAGCCCGGCCGTGGTAGCCGATCGGCACGTGCTTGTAGTTGGGCAGCAGCGGATTGTCGGGGCGAAACAGCTTGCCGACGTTCATCGCGTGATGAATCCCGACATAGAAATCCGTGTAGTCGCCGATCCGGGCCGGCAGGTGCAGAGTGCATGCTTCGGCGGAATGGAGCATGTACTCCACCGACGACTTCATGCTGGAATCCGACAGCAGCACCGAGACGCGCTGGCGCAGAGCCTGACGTGTTTGGCTCGGCAGGGCTAGCAGCCTGTTCAATGCCTTGCCGGACCCAGCCAGGGCCGCATCTTGAGCGTCTCCGTCCAACAACTCGCTTTCGGAAAGCGCCAGCAGATCGAGGATCTTGTCGCCGATCGCCACGCCGCCGCGCCGAATGCCGCCGATCGAGAACACACCGAACGGCAGGTTCTGGATCGGGAAATCGGCATGGCCGTTCGCGCTCGCGACCCAGCTGGTCAGGGCCGGGTCGTGAGTTTCGTCGATTTGAGCAAAGGTCACCGGGGGATCGTCGCCTTCTGGAAATTGGCCCAGCAGTCGTCATAGTCGAGCTGGGCGAGCGGCGTTTCGGCGGCGAACCGGGTGGGCCGGATCACCGTGCGGGTCTCGAACATGAAGGCCATGGTGTCGGCGATCCTGTGCGGCGCCAGGGCCTCGGCGATCGCCTTCTCGTAGCTGGCCTTGTCGGGTCCATGCCCGTTCATCTGGTTGTGGAGCGACGCGCCGCCGGGGGCGAAGCCACCCTCCTTGGCGTCATAGGCGCCGGTGACCAGGCCCATGAACTCGCTCATCAGGTTGCGATGGAACCAGGGCGGCCGGAAGGTGTGCTCGGCCACCATCCAGCGCGGCGGGAAGATCACGAAATCGCAGTTGGCGGTTCCAGGGCTATCGCTGGGGCTGGTCAGGACGGTGAAGATCGACGGATCGGGGTGGTCGAAGCTGACGGTGTTGATCGTGTTGAAGCGCCGCAAGTCATAGCGGCACGGCGCCAGGTTGCCGTGCCAGGCGACGACGTCCAGCGGGCTGTGGTCCAGGGTCGTGCTCCAGAGCCCCCCCTGAAACTTCTGGATCATCTCGACGGGCTCGTCCCGGTCCTCGAACCAGGCCGCCGGGCTTTCGAAGTCGCGCGGATTGGCCAGGCCGTTCGAGCCGATCGGCCCCAGTTCGGGCAGGCGGAAGGCCGCGCCGTAGTTCTCGCAGACATAGCCCCGCGCGGAGGCGTCCAACAATTCGACCCTGAACCGGACACCGCGCGGCACGACGGCGATCTCAAGCGGCCCGACAACCAGGACGCCCATCTCGGTCACCAGTTGTAGTGCGCCGGACTCCGGAACGATCAACAGTTCGCCGTCGGCGTTCATGAACACCCGGTCGATCATCGAGCGGTTGGCCGCATAGAGGTGGATGCCCACCCCCGTTCCGGCGGCCACGTCGCCCGTCGCCCCGTAGGTCACCAGGCCATCGACGAAGTCGGTGGGCGCGGTCGGGAAGTCCAACGGGTCCCATCTCAGGCGATTGGGCGACGCCGCCGGCTCGACGATCGGCGCCGAGCAGATCTGCGTCGCGCGCGCGTAGGGCGTGAACGGCGGATGGCTGGCGCTGGGGCGCAGCCGATAGAGCCAGGACCGCCGGTTCTCAGTCCGGGGCGCGGTGAAGGCCGCGCCCGAAAGCTGCTCGGCATAGAGGCCGAACGGAACCTTTTGCGGCGAGTTCTGGCCGATCGGCAGGGCGCCGGGGACAGCCTCGGTGGCGAAGTGATTGCCGAAACCGGACAACGGCGCGCCAGGATTGGCGACGGTGTGGAACTGTTCGGCCCTGGGCTGATGCACGGTCATGGCGATGTCCCCTGCCCCCGGCTTCAGGCGTCGACCGTGATCACGCCGCGGCGGATCTGGTCGAGTTCAATGGACTCGAACAGGGCCTGGAAGTTGCCGTTGCCAAAGCCCTCGTTGCCCTTGCGTTGGATGACCTCGAAGAAGATCGGCCCGAACAGGTTCTCGGTGAAGATCTGCAGCAGCAGACCCTCCTCGCCGACATTGCCGTCCAGCAGGATGCGGTTCTTCCTCAGCCGCGCCAGGTCCTCGCCGTGGTTCGGCACGCGCTTGTCGACCAGCTCGTAATAGGTCTCGATGGTGTCCTGCAGCTTGACGTCCCGGGCGCGCAGCTTCTCGACGGTGTCGTAGATATCCGGCGTGGTCAGGGCCAGGTGCTGGATGCCCTCGCCATTGTACTGGCGGATGAACTCCTCGATCTGGCTCTGGTCGTCCTGGCTTTCGTTCAGCGGGATGCGGATGGCCTTGTCGGGGGCGATCATCGCCTGGCTGAACAGGCCGGTGGCCTGGCCCTTGATGTCGAAATACTTCTGCTCCTCGAAGCCGAAGATCTCACGATAGAAGGTCGACCAGGTGCGCATCTCGCCGCGCTTGACGTTGTGGGTCAGGTGGTCGAGCAGGTCGAGGCCGACGTTGTTGGCCGCCTCGGCCTCGGCCGCGCCGGGCACGGTGTCCCAGGCGTCATAGATCGAGCCCTTGCCTTCGACGAGGTAGAGCAGGCTCCCGCCGATGCCTTCCAGCGCCTTGGCGTCGTCGCCCAGCGCGCCCTGGCTGGCGTCGGCCGCCACGGCGCCGCGCTTCAGGGCTTCGGCATAGGCCTGGTCGACGTTCTCGACCCGGAACGCCATGCCGTTGGCCGAGGGGCCGTGGGCGGCGCGGAATTCGGCGGCCTGGCCAGTGGCCTCTTCATTGACCAGCAGGTTGATGCGGCCCTGCTTGTAGCGGGTCACCATCTTGGTAGGATGCCGGCTGGCGGCGACGAAACCCAGCTGCTCGAACAGCGCCTTCATCGCCGCCGGATCGGGGCTGGTGAACTCGGCGAATTCGAAGCCGTCCAGACCCAGGGGGTTATCGAGGGTGACCTTGGTCATGCGAATTCTCCCTGGAGGCAGGCGTCATAGGCCCGCGCGAAGGTGTTGAGGTTGTCGTTGGTCAAGCCGGCCAGGTTGATGCGGCCCGCGCTGGCCATGTAGATCGCGTGGTCCTCGCGCAGTTTGGCGACCTGGATCGACGTCAAGGGCAGCAGGGCGAAGAGCCCATGCTGGCCCGCCAGGGGCTTCAGGGTCGGGCTCGTCTGAGCCAGGCGCGCGCGCAGGTCCGCGACCCGGCGGCGCATGGCCTCCAGTTCGGTCTTCCAAACGCCTGTCAGAGCCTCCGACTCCAGGATGATCCGCACCGTGGCCGCGCCGTGGTCGGGCGGCATCGACCAGTTGGTCCGCGCCAGGGCCCGGATGTTGGTCGCCGCCCGTTCGAGCACGTCGGCGTCGCGCGACAGGGCGTAAAGCGCGCCGACCCGCTCGCGATAGAGGCCGAAGTTCTTGTCGCAGGAATAGGCGACCAGGGCGTCATGGGCCGCGTTGAGCACCAGCCGCATGCCGGCCGCGTCGTCCTCAAGGCCCAGGGCCAAGCCCTGATAGGCCAGGTCGATCAGCGGGGTCAGACCCTTGCGCGCCACCCGTTCGGCGATCGCTCGCCACTGGTCGAGACTGAAGTCGGCGCCGGTCGGGTTGTGGCAGCAGCCGTGCAAAAGCACCGCGTCGCCGGGCCGACCGGTCTCGAGCGCCGACATCATCTCGTCGAAGCCCAGAACCTGGGCGCGTTGATCGTAGTGGCGGAAGGTGACCGTCTCGATGCCCAGTTGGTCGAGGATCTGGGTATGGTTGGGCCAGGTCGGCGAGCCCACGAACATGCGGATGTCAGGCTTGGCCGCCTTCAGGAGTTCGCAGGCCAGGCGGATCGCGCCGGTGCCGCCCGGCGTCTGCACGCCGAAGATCTCGTGGCCGACCCGCGGGCCGAAGACGATCGGCTTGAGCAGGTCGAGATAGCCGATGTCGCCCTCGGGACCGAGATAGGCCTTGGTCGACTGGACATTGAGCAGGTGCTGCTCGGCGGCCTTGACCGCCGTCAGCACCGGAGTCGCGCCAAGGTCGTCGCGGAACACACCGACGCCAAGGTCGATCTTGCCTGGGCGCGCGTCCTGTCTGTAGAGGCCGATCAGGGACAGCAGGGCGTCGGGCGCCTGCGGCGTCAGGCCCGTGAACAGGGATGAGGCTGTGGTCATGGGGCCGCCCGGGACTGGGCGTAGGCTTGGCTGCCGAGCGTGATCACGCGGTCGTCCGCGAGCACGGTGTCGGTGGCGAGATCGGGCGCGGTTTCAAGCTCGGCGTAGAGCGGCGCGAAATCGGTCTCGAGCGTCTGACGCAGCAGGTCCTCGTAGCTGTCGATTACGAAGTAGGTCTGCTGGTAGTCGTCGATGCGATAGTTGGTGCGCATCACCCGCTTGAGATCAAAGCCGATGCGGTTGGGCGAGGGATCGTCGAGGGCGAAAATCGACTCGCCATAGCTCGAAACAATGCCGGCGCCGTAGAGCCGCAGGTCGCCGTTCTCGCGGATCAGGCCAAACTCCACCGTGTACCAGTAGAGCCGCGCGAGCTTGTTCAGGGCGCCGTAGTCGAGCGAGCGCAGGCCGCCTTCCCCATAGGCCTGCATGTAGTCGGCGAAGACCGGGTTGGCGAGCAGGGGAACATGGCCGAACACATCATGGAAGATGTCGGGCTCCTGCAGGTAGTCGATCTGCTCAGGCGTGCGGATGAAGTTGCCCGCCACGAAGCGGCGGTTGGCCAGGTGGTCGAAGAAGACGTCATCCGGCACTAGACCCGGCACTGCGACGACGCTCCATCCGGTCAGTTTCTGCAAGCGTTCGGACAACTCCTCGAAGTCGGGAATGCCGGGCTTGGAAAGCCGTAGGACATCCAGGCCGTCGAGAAAGGTCGGGCTGACCCGGCCTTTGAGCATCTGGGCCTGTCGCGCGAACAGATGATCCCACATCGCATGTTCGGCCGGCGTGTAGGCCGACCAGTTTTGCGGAACAGTCCAATCCGCGGCGGCGCCTTCAGGAGGGGTGTTGGTTTGACTTGCCATGCTTGAAACGATCGCACGGGCCAGGAGTGATTGCCTTTCAATCTCGGCACAAAAATCGGTCTTGATGAAACCTAATTTCAGAACAAGATGGATATATGAAACAGACTATCGAACTTGACGCGGTGACCCGCAAGATCCTCACCATCCTTCAGGAGGACGGGACGATCAGCCACGCGGATCTCGCCGAACGGGTTGGAGCTTCAAGCGCCTCCTGCTGGCGACGCATCAAAGCACTGGAGACGGCAGGCTATCTGACCAAGACCGTCCGGTTGGTGAATCCCGAACGGGTGGGGCGCGGCGTCAACGTGCTCTGCAATGTTCGCATGCGCAGCCACGCCAAGGATTCGCGCGACGCCTTCGAGGCTTTTGTGCAGGGTCAGCCCGAGATCATCGAGACATTCTCGATGTCGGGCGACTGGGACTACCTGTTGCGCATCGTCGTGGCTGATGTCGCGGACTACAACAACTTCCTGATGCGCCAGTTGCTGGGGCACCCCTCCGTCGCCGGCGCCTCGTCGCACTTCGCGCTAGAACTGGTGAAATACACCACTGCCATCCCGATATAACGGTGCCCTCGCCAGGGCGATCCAGCCCGTCCTAGACGCAGCGCGGCCGGTGCGCGAGCACGTGAGCGACCAGCGTCCCATGAGGTCGCGTCCCACCTGACCGGCGTCGCGCGCGGCGCCCGCCACCCAACAAGCCAGGGCGCTACCCGCTTCAGCCTTTGGCCCCCGCCGCCGGATGCTGGAACGTGGATGGATGACGAAAATTCTTGAAGACGCGGCCGTCGCATTCGCAGGAACCTCCATGATTTCCGAGCCGGCGCGCCGTCCTGATCTGGCGAGCCTCGTCGCCGGCAACATCCTCGGCTTCTCCGGGACTACGGCCATCCCCCTGTGGCTCGCTACGCGCGGCAAGGCCGATGTCCTGGCCGGATGGATCGCCTCCGGCGAGATTGCTTGCATCGCCCTCGCGGCCCTTTTCTCGGCCGGGTTGGCGGATCGCATCGGGCCACGGCGCCTCGGCCTCTGGGCGGCGGCTCTTGCTGCGGCGGCGAACCTCCTTGCCATGGCTCCCACGGACGCCGCCTTCGGCGTGGGCCGGCTGATCTCGGGCGCCGCTGTGGGCGCGGTGCTGGCGGTCGTCACCATGCTGGCGGTCCGGCGGGAGGACGCCCAGCGAGCGCTGGCCAGCATGCAGATTGGCGTCGCGGCTTTCGCCTTCCTCTTCTACCTCGCCCTGCCAGCTCTGGTGGCCCGCTCCGGAGCCCCTGCGGTTTTCGCCGCCCAGGCGCTGACGGCGATAGCGGCGCTCGCGGTTCTGGCGCGCGGCCTGTTCGGCGAGGCGGAGCGGAGCGTCACGACCGAGCGCTTTCGGCCCGCCCCGCGCGCCGTGATGGTCCTTCTGGGACTTGCCGCCTTGTTCTTGGGGCAGAGCATGGCGTGGAACTCGATCTTCGCCCTCGGGGCCTCGAAAGGTTTCGGCCTGCGGCAGGTGGGGACGGTCATGGCCATTTGCGGGGTCTGCACGATCGCGGGGCCGCTTGCGGCCCGCGGCCTCGGTGAGCGCGCGGGCGTCAGAGCGCCAGCCCTTGCCTTTGCCGGGCTGCTCGCCGTGGACGTCATCGTGCTCGCCCAGGCGTCGCCCTTCTGGGCTTTTGCGGCCGCCACGGTCGCCCTCGTGTTGCTCCCGGGCTTCGGTCTGCCCTATGTCATTGGCCTGGCGGGTCGCGCGGGCGACGCACGTCATGCAGGGGCGGCTCCCGCCTTCCTGATGTTCGGAAGCGCGCTCGGCCCCGCTCTTGCATCGCCGCTGGTGGCGGTCGGCGCTTGGGGCCGGTTCGCGCTGGTCGCCGGCGCCGCGTGCCTGTGCGGTGCCCTGCTGATGGGAGGCGGTAGACGAAGGACGTGAATGATAGGGAGAGACAGGCGACCGATGCTCGCGACGCGCACATGTCCGGCGCGCGCGACCGTGCGAGCCGGCGACGGCTGCGTCCGCCGATCCAGCGCGCCGCCCTTGGTACCCGCGAGCTGGTTCTGCGGTCGCTGGATGTTGCTCGGGCGGGCAAGCTGACCATCGTTCTGGGTCCGCGTGGCTACGGGAAGAGCACCGCACTCAGCCAATGGTGGGAGCGGCTGATCGAACAGGGCGAGATAGCCGCTTGGTATACGGCTTCCGATCTCGACCGCGAGCCGGACCTCTTCTTGGAAATGGTCGCCTCGGCGCTGTCCGTGGCCGGTATCGACATGGGCGACGCCATGGGCGCCCGCTCCGGCGACATCCCCGCGCCGCAGATGCTGGACGCGATCCTGCTTCAGCTGGAGCGGGTGGAACGACCGGTTAGCCTCATCATCGACGACTTCGACCGGGTGGATCATCCCGGCGTAGCGCGCCTGGTGGAGGAAATGGCGGACGCTCTGCCCGACGGGATTCATCTGGTGCTGGCCACGCGGCGCAGGCCTTCGCTCGCGGTCTCCGTCCTTCGCACCCAAGGCGTCGTGCGGATCATCGACGCCGGTGAGCTACGCCTCAGCGACAGTGAGATGGCGAAGGCGCTCGACCTGCCGGGGGATGCGCCGGAGCTGGCGGCCATTGCCGAGCAGACCGAAGGGTGGCCCGTCGCCGTGCAACTGTACCGGCTGTGGCGCGAGCGTATCGGAAAGGGGGGCTGGGCCCCGCGGTTCAGCGGTCATGTGGACGAAGTGGCCGACTATCTGGCCGAGCAGGTCTTCGCCACCTTGCCAGAGCCTTGCCAGGCGCTGCTGATCGACCTGTCGCCTTTCGACTTCGTGGAGGCCAGCTTGGCGGATCACGTGCGCGAGCGCCGCGACAGCGCGGCCCTGTTGGAGCGCGCCGAGGCCGAACTCCCGACGCTCTTCCAACGGACGGAATCCGAAGGCGAAACGGCCTATCGCCTGCACCCTCTGCTCTCGGACTACGCCCAGGCGCGCCTCAATCGCCAGCCTGACCGGGCCGCTCACATCCATGCTCGCGCCGCCGACTGGTTGTGGGCCCACCAACGCTACGCCGGATCCGTGCGGCACAGGACGCACGCGGGCGACGAGCGAACGATGGTCGAGACCCTGGGGCGCATCGACTTCATCTCCGTTTTCCTGCGCTATGGCTCGGGTGAGCTTCGCGCGGTCCTACGTGAGACGCCCTCCCAGGTCGTCGAGGCCCTCCCCAGGCTCCAACTCATGGCGGCCCTGGCCCATTTCAAAGCAGGGCATCTGGGGGAGGCAAGCGGCTGGCTTGAGCGGATTCGTGCGACGACCGACGGCTTCAGTCACGATCCCGCGGGCTATCCTCACGAACTGAACCTCGAGGGTTGCTCGCTCGCGCTGATGTTCGACTGCTACGTCAATGGCGTGACGCCCGGCCGTGAAGCCGAGGTGGAGGTCATCCGCGCGCTCGCGCCTGATGCGCCGCTGTTCTGGGCCTGGTGCGAGAACACCATGATCGTCATGCACCAGATGCGCGGCGACCTGCAGGCCGCCCGCCAGGCAGTGGTCCGCACCCGAGAGACTTACCGGGCGCTCGGCATGCTGACTTTCGCCGAACAGCACCTGACGATCCACGACGTGCTGATCGCCCTCGCCCACGGCGAACTCAGGACCACCTCCGAACTTGCTTCGGCCACGCTGCGGCGGCGTGGCGGCGGGCGGGGCGTTGAGCCCACGGTTCTCTCCACCGCCCGCACGATTCTGGCCGCCGTGGACTATCTGCGTCACTACCGCGAGGCGGCTTCGGACCTCATCCGCGTGGCCTTCGATCAGTTGGGCGCGGGGGAAGCCTGGTACGATCAGTACGCCATCGCCGTGCCGGTGCTCGCCGACGTGGCATGGCGCCGGCACGGCCACGAGGCCACCTTGCGCCTCATTGGCGACCTTCGCGTTCGCCTGGCGCAACAAGGCATGCTGTGCCTCAACGACCTGCTCTCCGCCCTCCACGCCATCTATCTCCTACGGGCGGGGGAGATAGGCGCGGCCGAGACCGTGCTTGCTGAGGTCGAACTGAGGGAGGGGTGCGCGGCCTGGCGCACGCGCGATGCGGTGCAGCACGCACTCGCCCTCCTGGACCTGGCTCGCGGTCGGCCAGCCAAGGCGGCGGACCGCGCGACCGCCTTGGCGCGCGAGGGCGAGACAGGCCAGCGACTGGTGACCCGCGTTAAGGGTCTCGTCCTGCTGGCTTTGGCATATGAGCAGATGGGAGAGACAGCCGCGGCCGACGAGGCCATGGCCGCGGCCCTGCACCGCGCTTTCGCCGAGGAGATCCTGGCGCCCTTCGTTGAGGAGGGGGCGACGATGACCCCGATTGTACGCCGCGTCGTCGAGGCGTCTGACCCGTCCTTGGAGCGGCGGCACGCCGAGGCCGTGCTGCGGGCCCTGCGTAGCAAGCCAACCTACCTTTCGCCGGACGCCCTGAACGACCGCGAAGCGGGCATCATGGCCCACCTGGCGGAAGGCGCCTCGAACAAGCTGATCGCCCGACGTCTCGGCCTGACCGAGAACACCATCAAGTTCCACTTGAAGAAGATCTACGCCAAGCTCGGCGTCGCCAGCCGCAAGGCCGCCGCGGCCAAAGTGCTGGAAGGCTGACCCGACGGGTGCCACCCGCCCGACCGCCAAACTACCCGTCTTGACTGTCGCTTCCGCCGCCGTCTCGGGCTCGTATGGGCCAGAGAAAACATAACGGGGGTTATAGAAATGAAGGGTCTTAGCAAACGGGCCGTCCTGCTGGCCACCGCTGCGGCGTTCGCGAGCGTTCACGCGGCGGCCGCCCAGGAAGTGCCGGTGATCGAGGAAGTGATCGTCACCGCCCAGCAGCGCTCAGAAGTGTTGAGCGAAGTGCCGATCCAGGTGACGGCATTCACGGCTCAAGCCATCTCAGACGCC